>ENA-OSJC01001905-OSJC01001905.1-marine-metagenome-genome-assembly--contig:-NODE-1905-length-16359-cov-3.698563_pt1 | contig 16359 bp, 12 predicted proteins | sample MGYA00237885_ERZ534234 | MGnify/ENA primary metagenome ERZ534234 (study PRJEB26413, sample SAMN06343907) | marine metagenome | isolation source: coastal waters | place: Atlantic Ocean: West Antarctic... | reverse complement strand
TGGCCCCCCTTCATCAAATGTGTTCAAGCTTGATTGGCTATTGAGATTATTTACATTACTAGTATAAAAACTTGAATCCTCATCCATTATTCCTATTTCTTGCCATTCATTACCAACAATTTCCATTTTTGCAATTTGTAGTTGCCTTTGGATAGAATCAATTCCTGTAACCGCTAATCGAACATAACGTATTTCATTCCATTCTATATTTTGAACTTTCTTAAAGCTTGAAAGTGGTATTCTAAATAATTTCCAATTTGTTGGTTCTCCATTCTTTTCTGTTGTTCCCGCTAAGTAAGTTGTATCCGTTAACATAAAATCAGAAGAAAAATAGTCATTCGATTTATCAAGAAATGTTGAACGGTCTAAATCTTCTGTATCTGGATATTTTCCACCTTCTTGAATTCGAGATCCGGTTCCATTTGATTCAGTACCATTAGCTTGAGAGTAATCAGAGCTACCGGCTTCATAGTCCCAATTATCTCCATTCGGATCATTAATATCAATATCGCTAGACATATTAATTAAAGTCGAATCATTAACATAAAAAAACTCACTATAGGTTCCATTTTCTAAGCAACCTCCCCAGCCATCTTCTGTTTCATCAAAGCAACCATCAAGTCCAGTATCTTCGTTATCTTCTAAAAAACCATTTCCAAGAGTTAAACCAGCCCCTGGAATATCCTCTGTATTTAATTTTCCATTACCATCATAATCTTCAGAAATTTTCCCCATATCAATATGTAATCTTCCTGAGTTTCCTTTTACCCAAATTTCAAAAAATTTACTCTGAATTTGATCATAATCTCCAGTATAAAGGGAAGTGGTTACACCGACCCAAAGTGAATCAGAATTCAAATTTCTTTGAAATGCTCTTGATTTATATCTTAATATCAATACATCTGTTGTTTCATTTCCAGCTCTCAAAGATGTCGACTGATTTGGCCATATTTCTTTAGTTCGTACAGGAACATATGGATTAAACCAACTCAGTTTACCTCTATTTCTTTGTTTGTATTCAGCTCCAAAAGAAGAGTCAACTGAACTATATTTTAATGGTGCTGATGCTGCTTTCCAAAAGCGGCGTTGTATCGATGGCGAAGTAGTCCTTTTGCTTCCTTCAAAATCATCAATGAATGCAACCCCATCAGGGTCTCCAGTTTCATTATTACTTATTGAATTGGGGTTCGGAACAACCTGAGCTACCTCACCCTCTAATGATAATGAAGAAATCTTATCTGTTTCTATTAATGGGATTTTATCTAATAATCGAGTAAGACCATCCATTTCCCATTCATACCTTCCATTTAAATCCCAAATAAAATTACGAGTTGGCTCGTAACCAACTTCAACTTTTTCATTTATAATCGATTGATTAAAATATAAAGCAGTGAATCCAATAAATGAATTTGGTTTTCCTAAATCCATTTGTGCTCGAGTTCCGAAAATTGTTTTTTTATCAAACGAAACTAATTCATGCTTATCATAATTAACTTTTAATTTTGCATTTGGGTCATTTGCCGCATCACCCAAAAGAATAATTGTACCCGTGAAGTAATCAATATTATAATCAAGTCCTCTTTTAAGATTTATACCATTTTGAATTACTTCTTCGCTTCCTTCTATAAGCATAAAACCTAAATTTATAGTAGAGCTTTGATTTGTATAAGCCGCTTCAATCATCCAGCGATGGTCTCCATTAATCTCGGATGATGATGATGAGGTATAAAGTACACCCGAACCTAATTGATTTTGCAACCGTTCACTCTTTTGCCCTCCCTCTAAAGAGTCAACTTTTGCAAATGGATAAAAAGAAGGAAACATTAATTCACCATCAATCATATTCATAACATTTGCCATTTCTTTATCTATAATTTCGTCATAATTCCGATTACCATTTTCGTCTAAGCTATCTAACCCAAAAAGAGTTATGTATGGTAAGCTTGAAGCCTTATCTCTCTCTGAAACAGGAGTGGCATTTTTATTCAAAATTTTCACTTCAAAACCATCAGGATTAATTTGTGAGGTTCCTAAATAGTAAACATTTTTAAACATTAAAGGCCAAGTAGAATGACTTGGATAGCTATTTCGAGGCTTTAGCATCATTAAAGCTAAATTTGTTCCAATTGAATCAGGTCCTGACCCAACTTCCATAATTATTTCACCTGTTTGTCTATCAGCTATACTAAAAGTACATCCTAAAATATCCTGAGATACCTGCTCCCGAACACGAATAAAACCTAAGTCTGAACTAACGTAATAATTGTTCCCTTGTTCTAATCGAATGAAACTACCTTCTTCATTCTCATCAGAATAGCTGGAAGTATCGGCTGGATTCACAAAAGCCATTCCAGTCATAGCATTGGGATCATTTATATTGATTGATTTATATAATTCAAAATTCTTGATTACAACATCACCAATTTGGTGAAGTCCATTTTTTAATGGATAAAACGAAGGAATAGAAAAAGCATTATTCACAAAGAAAGTATCAATCCCATCCCGAAACCAAGGATGAATAAAAAAATATCTATTTTTAATCCAATCAACATCTCGGATCTGCTGCTTACTACTTTGCCCACCACCTTCCCATTCTGATTGTGCTTTTTTTGATTTCTCTATAGATGCTATAGTTGTAATGTCAATGGGACCTAGTTTAGAAATTGCTTTCACACCAAATAGACCTTGATTTTTCCCAGAAAAAGTCACGTATTTTGTAGAAGGAAGAGAAAGAGAAATATTACCAGCTTCTACTTTTTGAATTATATCATCCTCATACCCTTCATAGGAAATTCTAATATTATTTTCCCAATCAAATTGTCGTTCTGAATCTTGGTCCATAGACACCGTTATCTTATCGCCAATTTTACCTTGTATATTTAAGTTTTGCTTCTGATCGAACTCCAGATGTGTATTTTGAGTTTGATTTAATGTTGATCGGACTAACTCCTGATCTTGAAATACCATTTTACCGTTGATATTCACATTACCACTAACCCGCAAAGAAGCCCTACCTAATCTTCCAATATCTAACCCAACGACCTCTAACATTTTACCCCTTGACCTTCTGGAGTCATCTTTACTTTTTTTATGCATAATCTCAAAAAACTTTGCATGCCATTTTTGTTTTTGGAGATTCTTTAAATACCACTCAATATTTGAGGTAAAAGGAATCTGAAACCTTCTATTTTCAATCAATTCATATATTGTAATTGAAGACCAATCCCATGAAACTTCGATAACCTCTTTTTTCGAATTAATTGGAAAATTGAAAAGACCTCTCGGAATCAATGGAATATTAATCGGTTGAATGAGTGAAATTGACTTGGGTGGAAAAGGGTTATATACAAATACAGATATGGGTGAAATATTAAAATTTTTAGAAAATTTAATATTTTGTTTTGCAACAGATGAATCAAATTGTGAAAAAAGATTATTTATGGATAAAGATATCCAAAAACAAAAGATTATTTTTTTGTTTAGGCTTTTTTTATATTTATTAGAATAGATCAAGTATCGTCTTGATTAAGATGATATCACTTTATTCGATAGGCTCTCCATTCTTAAAATACTTAATTAATGTTTTTTTCATCTTATTTAAAGCTCTTGACCTATGACTTATCAAATTTTTATCTTTTTGAGACATTTCAGAAAAAGTAGTTTCAAAATTATCAGGAATAAAGATAGGATCATATCCAAAACCCTTCTCTCCTTTTTTTTTAAAAGCTATTCTACCCTCGACAACCCCTTCCTCATAAAGTTCATTTGCATTATTAATAAAAGAAATGACAGTTCTAAAACGTGCTGTTCTTAATTCTAGTGGTATATTTCTTAATTCATGTAATAGTTTATTTACATTGTCTTCATAGCTCGCTTTTTCTCCTGAATATCGAGCTGAATGAACTCCAGGGGCTCCATTTAAGGCATCAACCTCTAAACCAGTATCGTCGGCAAGAGTAGGCAGACCCGTAAATGAATAAACAGTTCTTCCCTTGATTAATGAATTTTCTAGAAGAGTTAAACCATCTTCTTTTATATTGCCAATTTCCGGAAAATACTCCAGACCTAAGACGTTTATACCCATATTAGTCAAAAGAAAACGCATTTCTTTTTGCTTATTTTTATTATGTGTTGCTAACACTAGCTTTTTAGATGATGGCATGATAAAAAAACTCTACTTGAAATTGACGAGAAACATATGCGAATTCTATTAATGAATCAAGAAGTATGTCTTTTTTACATTATCCAATCAAAACTTTTTGTTTTCGTCTACCTCTCCGTTAATTTAGCAACTAATCTGCAGTAAAAAATATTATGTTTACGTGGCTTGGTAGCTCAGTTGGTAGAGCAGAGGACTGAAAATCCTTGTGTCGCTGGTTCGATTCCGGCCCGAGCCACTTTTCTTTAACTCCCATCATATCAACGCTTAAGGGAGCTATACACCCCTCAAAACACACGATATTAGAGAGGTTGGGTTACTACAGTCTCCCCTCTATAAACCCAAAAACCATATTGTTCATTTACTACAACTTTTACTACAAAAAGGAGTAATGGTATGAACATAGGTTTGTGTAGAGTTAGTTCTATTGGACAAAAAGAAAATAGTTCTATCACTCACCAAAAAAGGAAAATAGGTGAGTACTGTAAAATGTGGGATTTAGAACTGAATAAAATAATAGAAGAATGTTACAGTGAAAATACTTCTAACAGAAATGGACTAAACCATTTAAGAGAGTTAGTTGATGGTGGGAAGGTTGAAAGTATCATTGTTATGAAGTTAGATAGGTTGATGAAAAACTTTACTGAAGGTGTGGTATTCATAAAGTAACTTTTGGATATTGATGTAAAGATAATCTCTGTGATGGAACAAATAGATACTTCTTCTGTGAATGGTCGATTCTTAAAAACTATGCTTTTATCTGTAAGTGATTTAGAGAAAACTATAATTGAAAATCGTTACTTAAATGGAAAGAAGAAAGATTTTCTGAATAAGTAATAAGTGTGTGGTCATATCCCTTTTGGATATGAAAAGGAAAAAACTCTTCTCCTGACGAGCATATATGGTCGTTAACAGTTCTTTGGATATTCTAAAAATAATATTAGTTGTTTTAATTAGTTTGTCAATGATAAAAAGCACAAGAATCTATTCTTATAAAATATCCAAAATGAATTTAGCATTGAAAGAAAATATTTTAGCTAGAATAATTAATATCAACTATCATTTTAAAAAAAGTTAATTCAAGTTATTTTTTTTGAATTTTTATTTTAATTTTCACAAATGCTTTCAAGACTCTTTTTAATAAAACAAGGTAAGTGTTGTGGAAATGGTTGCCTTATGTGTCCTTATGAAGAAACACATAAGGGAAAATCAAAAAAAATTAGAACAGAAGTTCTTGAAAATTTAGAAAAATGGGAGGAGCAAGAATTAAAAATTTTAAAACTAAAAAAATGACTTATTTAAATATTTGAATAAGTCTTTGGGTGTTTTAAAAAGTAAATCTGATGAAGCATTCTCAAGCTCTTTAGCTGATCCATTACCCCATAAAACACCACCTGAAATTATATTTGCATTTTTAGCTGTTTTTATATCGATTTCTGAATCTCCAATAAAAAGTGTATTTTGAGATTTTACTTGATAAAAATTCATTATTTCTAAAGTCGATTTTGGATTTGGTTTACGCTCGTATAAATAACCAGCCCCATAAGATTTCATCTTATATTCTTTAAAATATTTTTCAACACATTTTAGTGCTAATAAGTGCAATTTATTCGTTACCAAGCCAATATGAATATTCCTACTCAATAATAAATCTAATATATCATAGACACCGTCAAATACTTTAGATTTTTTATTTAGATTCTCAGAATATATATTTTTTACCTGGTTTAGAACTTCATTGAAATTTTGATTAAAAGCCTTTGGTAAACTTTTTACCAGAAGATCTTCAATGCCACTACCTATATTTTTTATATAAAATTCTTTTGACCTTATCGGGCAATTATTTTTCTCTAGTGCACTATTTACTACAAATTGAATTTCTTCAGTACTGTCAATTAATGTTCCATCTAAATCGAAGATGACAAGTCTTACTTTATTTTTTTTCATAAAATTTTCACCTTACTTTAATATTGTTATATTTTGATATTAAAATATAAAAAAGAGAGCCCTGTTAAAACAGGGCTCTCTATCTTCTTCAAATATATAACTTGGAGGTTTAGATTTTGAAGAAAAGATTTGGTATTTAAAAAGTTTTAAATTTTATAAGCTATAATATATATCGATACTTGCCCATGTAAAACGAGACTATTAACATTGATACTCATATCATTTTAAATATTTATTAAAAAATATTTATATATCAAATTAATTGAAGATTAGTACTCTTGAAAGGACTCAGAATTTCCTATGTTCTTGGCAATATCAATAAGGATCTTAACTTGGGTATTTTTTAAGCGTAAACGAACTTTAAAATAAGATTCAATTTTAGGATTAATTTTAAAACTAGTTCCTTCTATCTTAACAGCCTGAGCTAGCCTTAGCAACCCGCCTAGTACCGCTTCCATTTGATCTGGGTTAATACCTACATCGAATAAATTATTTTTAATATATCCTAGATTAGAGACTCCAAATTTATTAAAATGAGCTTGTAATACTTGATTGTGTGTTTCAAGTCTATAATCTTTTCTATCAAATTTTAATCTATAGCCTGAATATAAATTATCTGCCTGCAGTCTGGTAATCTGACCTTTTACGACTTCTTCTTCAGTACTTTTTTGAAAGAAATTCCATTTTTCTTCTTGGGCATTAAGAAATATTAGCATGACTAAAAAAATAAAGGAATGTATCGTTTTCATAAAAGTTTTTTAAAAATATTAAAGATAAATGATTATAATCTGTTTTTTCTTAATTTAAACAAGCTAAAATTACTTTTTCATTAACTATAATCACTAAATTTATTAAAAAAACTTAATGATTCGACCCTTATTCTTTTATACCTTCACTTTATTAAGTCTTCTGAGCTTCGTAAGTGCTTCAGGATTTTTAAAAACAAATAATAGAATTATCATTAATGAAAATAATGAAAAAGTAATTTTAAAAGGATTTGGTTTGGGTGGATGGTTAGTACTCGAAGGCTATATGTGGAATGCCTTTATTGAACATGCTTCAACAACCAATTTAGAGAATGCTATTGAAGACCTTATTGGGCAAGAAAAAACAAATGAGTTTTTTAATCTCTACCGACAAAATTATATAACAAGTAAAGATATTGAGTTTTTAGAAAAAAGTGGTTTTAATGCATTAAGAGTCCCCTTACACTATAAACACTTCTCCCCCTCTTTTAACGTCTTCATCAATGATGGATTTGAATTATTAGAACCATTAGTCAATGCCTGTAAAGAAAACAATATTTATTTAATTCTTGATATGCATGCAGCTCCGGGAGCTCAAAATACAAATGATTTCTCAGATTCAGATGGCGAAACAGCAAAGCTATTCACCGAATACAATAATCAACTTTGGTTAGCATCAACCTGGAGATATATAGCAGAACACTATGCTAATGAACCAATAATTGCGGCTTATGATTTACTAAATGAACCAGTTCTCCCATGGGGATATGGACCTGAAGTACTAAAAAGTATTTATGAAAGAACGATTGATTCAATTCGTACAGTTGACCCTAACCATATAGTAATTATCGAAGGTAATTGGTATGGTAATGATCATACAGGTCTTTTCCCACCCTTTGATGATGAAATGGTTTATAGCTTTCATCACTATGTTGGGAGTAGTGCTGATACTAATTGGATACATCAGTATACAACTAATTTAAGCCATCAATATGATGTTCCGTTATGGATTGGAGAATTTGGCGAAAACTCTAACTCTTGGGCCTTTAATAAGATTAATTTATTTGAAGATAATAATATTGGTTGGAGTTGGTGGAATTATAAAAGTATCGAAAGGATTTCTAGTTTATTATCATATCCTATCAATAATAATTACCAAATGGTAATTGATTATTGGGAAGGAAAAATAAGTAGACCCGATACAATGACTGCATTTAAAGGGTTAATCTCAATGGCAAAAGCAATTCATTTTGATTCTTGTCAAGTAAATAAAGGTCTTGTTCGAGCTCTTCTAGATAGTACTTATAACTATGTAAAATCACCTTTCTCTAATTTTACCCCCCCCGGTTTATTGCCCGCTACGTCTTATGATATTGGAGAAAATAATGTCGCTTATTTTGATAATCAAATTGAAGATCCAAGCAAATTTTCCGCTGGAACTAAGTCATGGAACAATGGTTGGTCCTATAGAAATGATGGCGTAGATATAGGGACTAGTTATATCAATAACCAAAAGGATTATTTTGTTGGATGGATTGAGGATGGAGAATGGATGAATTATACAATTAAACCATCGGAACCTGGTAACTTTAAATTAATGGCAGAAATATCATCCTTTACTAATGGAACAAAATTATCTTTAGAAGTTAATGATTCTACTTTAATCGGCCCTATAAATTTACCGAATACGAATGGTTGGAGTAGTGGTTGGAGGGTTGTAGATATGGGTAATATTACAATCTCAGGTGAAACGACAATTAAGATTAAGGCGGTTGTTGGCGGTTTTAATTTAAAAAGTCTTATTTTTTCTGATCTAGATGTTTCTTCTTTACCTATGAACCTGAATCTTAATTGCTATCCGAATCCTGCAAATTCAATGATTACTATTAACTGGGAAAGCACCTACGCACTTTCAACAACTCTAAAAGTATACAATATTTTAGGAAAATTATTGTTTGAAAAACAACTTTTTTCTCAAAAAGGAGATAACTCTTTTAATTGGACGCTCCAGTCTCAAAATTATAATATCGTAACCTCAGGAATATATTTAATAGAAGTCAGTACAACTAATACGAATGCTATTCAAAAAATAACGTATCTAAAGTAACTACTGGATATAAGTAAGTTTAAACTTATGGTTTTTACTACGTGTTTCTATAATACCAATATAAATACCGCTTGATGATAACTTATCTTTTAACGAAATAAACATCATTCCATTTTTAATTTCAAATTTCTTAGATGAGTAAATAACTTTTCCGGTTAAATCTACTAAACGAAATTCATTAATTTCTTTACCTAACTCTTTTGGTATCTCAATTTTAAAAGAAGAATTAAATGGATTAGGATATACTCTTAACTCTTCTGTCGTACTATAACTTTGGTTTTTAATCGTACTTAGCGAGGAACCTGAGTATCCAGAGGTTAAATTATCAGTAAGGCATAATATCAGGTATCCATCTTGTAAGACTACATTTTGCTGAACAAATTGAGCATTATTTCCAGACCAGGTATGAGTCGCTTTTTGCCAACGGCTTTGATCAAAAAAATCAAAATTATCTGTCCACTCATAGGTAAAATTATTATTACTACCATGGTTCCCTGATCCAGGAGTGTACGAATAATAACTTATCCAATCATAAAAAGCATAAATGGGTAAAATAGATGGATCAAATTCACCTACCCAATCTTCCCAGATTGGTTGCCATATGTTCATCATTATTTTTTGACCAGCACTAAATGTTCCAACATATTCATTATCAACGCGTCTTATTAACTGTTCATTAATGAAAAAATCTATATAATCAGGGCTCCATTCAAAAGCATATGTCTGAAAGCCAACATGTGGGTTATATTGCAGAGAATGGAGCTCTTCGTGACTTGTTTCATAAGCTGTAATAACATTTGTTTGAAATTGATTTGAGTACTGACCTAAAGCTTCCCAGTCAATTTCTTGCCAATTTTCAGTCCCACTTATTCCTTCAGCCCAATAATCATTAATAGTGAAAAAAGAGGAAACAGTTCCTGAACCACTTGCTGATTGCATTCTTATTTCAAAACGACCATATTGAAAAGTACTTATTGTACGATATTCTGCTCCACGATAAGGCTTTTGAGAAAGTAGAACTGATAATATTATTGTACTTATTAAAATAAAATACTTCACTCTCATAGATTCTATTTATATTTCTTTTTTAGTAAATATTCGAACATAATCTATTATGAAAGACGAAGGAAAAATAGAATTATTTACTCCTTGTGCCCCCCCCCACTCACCACCTATTGCTAAATTAAGAATTAAAAAGAAGGAGTTTTCATAAGGCCATTGACTATAATTACTATTAGCGGACTTATTTATATTAAAATATTGATTACCATCTACAAACCCTTTAATACTGTTCGAGTCCCATTCTACAGAATACGTATGGAAATCATCTTCAATTTCGTCATATTGGTATATCCCTTGCTGATCTGTTCCGTGAACGTCTCCAAATAAATTTTCATTGTGAATACTAAAAAAAACTCGGTTTGGGTCGTACCCGACGTGTTCCATAATATCAATTTCTCCTGAATTAGGCCATGGGATTGAATCTATTATTGAATTCAACATCCAAATTGCTGGCCATGTACCATTCCCAGATGGAAGTTTTGCTTTTACTTCCCAATACCCGTATTGTAATTCAACTTTGTCTTTTGTAGTGATACGCCCCGAAGTGTACGCTGGCTGACTCGGATTAAATGGTGTTTCTTTTTGTGCTCTTATATAAAGATATCCATTTTGTAATGTAAGATTATTTTGATTATCAGTATATGATTGAAGTTCATTATTATAAGCACCTGCCCACCATGATTCAATATTCCAAAAATCCAGATTAAGAGCATCACTATTAAACTCATCATTCCAAAATAATAAATGTCCTTCAGGTATTTGTTCACCGGTTAGACAATTACCATCGTCTATTGTTGCACCAGAATAATAATTTATAGCTTCTGGATCTGTACATCCTAGATAATCACAGTTCTGGTCATCAATAGTTGCAAGTACATTAAAATTTAAAGCCTTGCTATCCATACATCCATGAACTTCTTCGAACGATGAGTCTATTTTTTGTGATTTTTGACATGAAAAAAAAACTAAAACTAGTATTATAATTATATATTTATTCACCAAATTTAACTTTTTTACCATAGTCTAATATATGATCATTTGTTAGAACAGGAAAACTTGGCTCAAGCTTTGAATATGCTTGATTAGAATAATTAACGTTCATATCGATTGTTGATAAACTAATTTTTTTAAATTTATCTGTGTCAATTTTAATGACTTTTGAATAAACTTTTTGTAAAGAATCAACTTGCATCGTCGTGTTATTGAATAATAGCTCATTAGATTTTTCTAAGTTGAAATATTGATTTTTAAAATTGGTAGATTTGATGTGATCTTCCCATTTTTGTTCTATTTGAGTAACAGTTTTATTTTTTTCAAGACGTAATTCGTATGCCTTTTCTGTTATATGAAAATCTCTTAATAAGTCAGCAATAGCATATTTTAATTCATTTGAAAATAATTTTTCACTCGTTTTTTTATTTCTAAAAACAAGCGGATGTTTCCTCACTAAATCTAAAAGATTTGCAATAGTATATGTTTTATTATCATGAGTTAACAAAATATCATCCTTATTTTTTTTAATGTCTTTAAAAGATAGAAGCTCTGTATTTTCTTTAATTTCCCAGATTTCATTATTTATGACAGCTTCTTTTTTTTCTTTCTCGATTAAATAAATTTTTCTAAGCTTATTCGAAAATTCTTCAAATGATTTAACATTATAGGTTATCTTTTTTCCTCTCATTATTTTTTTTACAAACTCACTATAATATTTTAAAGCAAATTTTTCTCTATAATCTTTTTCTACTATTGTCCATGTCTCTTTCTTTTGTTTTTCAGTAACATCAACTTTCGTTTTCCAACCCTCAATTTCGAAATACAAGGTTTCAATATTATTAAAATTAAAAGGACCATAAATCTTATTTTTTATTGGTTCTCCAGAATAAAGGATTTGATGAATTTCTTTTATCATATCTTCATTTTTCGTGATCTTTTTCTTGCTAATTTTAATATTAAGATTAAGTTTTTTTATTATTTTCTCAAGATTAGAGTTCTCTAATCTCTTTTTTATTAGATTACTGAAATTTTGATCAACCGTTATAAATTTTATACTATAAGTTCTTTTACTAAGGTTTGCTAATCGTTTTATTTCATCAAAATCTATATTAACCAAATCAAAACCGAACTTCTTCAACATCAATTGTCTCATTCCCTGCTCTTTTTGCCCTTGAATTAAATATTTCTGGCTTTCTGATAATATCAAATTATTTTTTTCAAACTCAATGGCAAACATCTTTTCCGCTATTAATGAATTCAATGCAATTTTTTTGTGTATATAATTGTTTCCTCTGCAATATGTTGGCCTTGGAACATATTCACATCTTTTGATAAAATCATTTACCATGATTTTTTTTTCTCCTACTTCTGCCAATAAATTATCTGATTGAGTAACAATATCATTAATTGATTTTTCACATGAGGGGAAAAATGCTAAGAAAGAGATTAAAAGGAAAGTTTTCAACCTGCCCATTATATTAATAATTGTTTAAAAAAGTTTGAATCTAAAGGTAATAAGTGAAACATCTCCAAGAAGCCCTATGGATTGGTAGGAGTAATCAATACCAACACTTTTATTGTTGACAATATTTTTTTCATATCCTAAACCAAAAGTTAAAGAAGAGAATGGTACTTCAAAACCTGATACTTTTCGTATCTCATTAGATTGAGCTATTCCTATATTTTTAACTCCCCCTCTTAAAAAAAACTTATTACCACCAACTATTTGAATAGAATATTCCGTACCAATATTAATTGATTCACTGTTATTATTTGGGTGTAACACATCCAATGAAAAAATCAGAGTATGAAATTCATTTACAATCGGTTTAATAGATGTTCCAAGCCTAAAAAGTAAAGGTAGTTCCCATGATTCTGTTCTATATTGTCCAATTACGTTTTCATAATTACCATTTTCATTTTCTAAAATATCTATGGGGTTTATTAAATCAATCCCATCAAAACGCATTCTTGAACCATAATTAGAAATACTCATCCCTATTTTCATTGCATCATTTCGTTTCCCTGTTGTTGAAAAAAAGTTTGTTTCAACAATTACACCTAGATCTAATGCAAAAGCCTTTGCTGATGAATGCCAAATCTTAGAATTAATCATTTTTAAAGAAGCTCCAAAAGAGAACCAATCGACTAAATTTCGACCATAAGCAATAGAAGCTGCTAAATCATTTGCACTATAATATTCACCTGTTCCATTTTGATTGGAAATATTTGTCACTTCAATTGAACCGTAGTTAAAGTCCGTGAACCAGGCACTCAGAGTACCATATCTCCCTAAATTAAATGCAGCGGCGAAAGAAGAATGACGTATCCCAGCTACCCAATCTTGTTTTGACATTCCAATTTCGAAACCTTTTACCTTTGCTAAACCCGCAGGGTTCCAATAAGCGGAAACTGCATCATCGGCCATAGAAACATAGGCCTCTCCCATCGCAACAGCATTACTGCTTGTGCCTATTTCTAAAAAATTAGCTGTTGTTGTACCATATCGATATTGAGCAAAGCAAACACTTAGAAACAAGAGTTGAGATAATAAAAAGAATCTCATTTAATAACAGCAAACTTCCCAACATGCTCATGTTGATTTAATAAGTTTTCTGTAAAGTTAGTCTTTACATGATAAATATACATACCTGCCGCAATCTCTAAACCCTCTTCATTAAGAAGATCCCAATGAGCTATCCCTCCATCACTATTATTATTTATAATTGTTTTTATTTTCACACCACTTGAAGTGAATATTGTAATGATACAACTAGAAGGAATGTTTGTAAACATTATTTTTCTAGGTTGATTCAGAAATGGATTAATTACGGCTTCTTCCATAGCATTTGTTCCAACATAAGGGTTTGGAACAACTTTTATTTTGGCCATATCACTTTTTAAACTATCTTCTGTAATGGGTTTTAAATTATCTATAGAAAACTTAAACGTATCTTGTGACCAAAAATTCCTATCCCACTTTATAGAGTATCTTGCTCCAGATTCGGGGTAAAAAGTCGAATCAGTATTAAGAAAATCCATAACAAAAGAAGTTCCAGTCCAATTATTTAAAGAATCTATTTGACCTACTAAAATGCGATCATTATTCAAGTTAAATACTCCATCATAAGACCAATTCGGACCAGCAAAATCTTGAACAACTAAATCCATTAATGTATAATTACCCATGTCATCTAATATTGTTTTATTAACAACATAAAAATTGAAGGATTGGCCTAAAATTATTCTATTTGGAAACCACAAACGATTATCAAATTCATCATAAATGCCAAACGGACTTTCTACTCTAGAGGTATAACTGGTATCAGAAGTAAAAACAATTTCACAATCCCATGGAATAAGTTTTGATTCGCGAGTTGTCATTGTAATATTAATGTCTCCAGATTTATCTCCTATCCATCCGGTACTGGTTGAATCTAGAGTTGGGGTAAAGTTTTTTTGATTAATATTTAATTGAAGTCCTTCAAATACATCTGATAAAACCGATGTATTCATGAACCAAGAATTTTCATTTTCACTAAAGATAAGATTGGAACCACTAAAGTTGGGCTGCCCCGTAATATCGTATACCGGACTTTCTGAATAAATTTGTTTATTTGATGTTTTGTTAAAAACTTTAAAACCTGGATTAGAATAAAATTCAGGTCTTTCTAATTCATTAAAAACTGTATCAAAATTGAAAGTAACATAATATTCATTCCCAGGTAATATTTGCTCTCTTGAAGTTATTTCTAGATCAATAAATCCCGTACCAATAATTTTATTATTTAAAGAATCTAATAAAATATCTGGATCTGAATATCCTGCTGGATTTACTCTTGGAGTAACTATAGCAATATTTTTCCCAATACCTCTAATATTATCATATTCATCTATATCAATAACTGTAGTATTCTCAGATGGAGAGATTCCCGGACCAATAGTCGGAGCTCCATAATCATAAGCTACAATAGCATAATAATAAGTTCTTCCATTCTCCACATTTTCATCTCTAAAATAATGCTTAATACCCGTATTATCACCTAGGTTGTATGCGGCGCCATTAACTAGGCCATAATCTGTAAATCCATTGTATTCATCAATCAAATCACATTGATATATAGGTTTTAAAAACATGGGTGTACCATACCCATCTGTGATTACTTCAGCATCTGAAAAGTATTTATCTGTTGACCTAAATAATTTATAACCTTCAAAATCATTAATATTTCCTAAAAATGGATCTCGCGTAAGTTTATCAGCATCATCATCCCAAGTTAACATAACAAATCCATCACCTGCTGAAGCAGTTAAAGTAGGTGTCTTTGGTGGCTGTGCAAACCTGTAATCTTTTTCATATATTATTTGTACAATTGATTTTAGTTGAAATAATGCGGGAGCAATGTGATCAGAGGAGTTTAGCCCTTCTAAGGGATCGTAAGAATGAATTTCAGCCATTGAAATTCGTTCTGTTTTACCTTGATAAAGCGGAAAAGGTCCTGAAGCAAAAAGCTCTACAAGATTAGCAACTGTGCCATAATATTCAGCTAATGAATCCATGGATACCAAGTCCCACATTACATCATCATTTCTAAACCAAGGACTTCCAGGAGGAGCTGGATGCTGATCAAAAATTGGAAACAATTGAAAAGAAGTCAATCCTATCATATCAGATTCTGTTACATCAGTCGCAGCAAAATTAGGCTCACATCCTACTGATTCAAGATAATCAGGCCTATGATTTCCTTCACCTTGATCCGGACCTGTATAGTTAATCTCAAGTGGTCCAACTCCATCTAATCCAACATCATTTCCAGCATTTTCACTAGCTGAATAGATACCATCTCCATTTGTATCCTCACCATCTTCCCAATCTTGGTCTTCATCTGCATCCCAATGTTCTTTTAATTCACTAGCTGTTAACTTGTAGAAGTCTAAAAACTTTGATAAATCTTCTATTCCATCTGTTGGGCCTACAAAATTAATCGCTTGATTATCTCTTCGCTCATCAATTATACCATCATCATCATTATCCAGTCCATCATATGCTAAACCAGGACTTTCTAAGTATGCAAATCCCATAATACCGGGTAAAAGTCCCGCGATGCCAATTCCATTCTCATCCCAAGAGTATGACATATCTAATAAATCATTAAAATAGCCCACTTCATCGTCAGCTGCATCTCCTCCGATTGCATTATCAACCCAATAACCAAAACATACTTCAGGAAGGTCATATTTTGAGGTATTTGATATATTATATTCCCAAAAAATAGCATCTCTTGCTTGGGGGTTATTCCATTGAAAACCTCTAGTCTCGACTCTAAGTCCAAGACCTCCCCATG
>ENA-OSJC01001904-OSJC01001904.1-marine-metagenome-genome-assembly--contig:-NODE-1904-length-16361-cov-12.787521_pt1 | contig 16361 bp, 13 predicted proteins | sample MGYA00237885_ERZ534234 | MGnify/ENA primary metagenome ERZ534234 (study PRJEB26413, sample SAMN06343907) | marine metagenome | isolation source: coastal waters | place: Atlantic Ocean: West Antarctic... | reverse complement strand
AATGTAATCGCATTGCAGCGACAGTTACAGGCTAGTGAGGATCGTTTTGAAGTAGGAGAGATTACCAGGACCGATGTAGCTCAATCTAGTGCACGTTTATCCCGTGCTCAATCAGAAAAAATTAATGCTGAGGCAATACTAACTGCAAGCCGTGCGGCATACCGCAGAGTTGTTGGTGACGAACCTGGTAGTTTGGAACAAGATATTGAAATTCCCATGCTCCCAGCATCTGAAGAGGCAGCATATGACCTTGCTGCCCGTAATCATCCAATAATTTTAGCTACAAAAGCAACAGAGGTAGCTGCCAACTTTGCTGTAAAAAAACAGTTAGGCGGGCTTGGTCCAACATTAACAATTGGCGCTAGTTATCAAAAAAGTTGGGATACATTCCTTCCTGGTGATCAAACCAATGCAAAAACAGTGCAGGCTAATTTACGGGTACCAATATATCAAGCTGGTGTGCAGGCTTCTGTTGTGCGCCAAGCAAAGCAACGCCGGAGCCAGTTGCGCATGGAAGCAATAGCAGCAGAACGTGAAGTAGCGGAATTAGTCCGCAACGTTTGGGAAAGTTACCGTGAGGCAAGTGGCCGCATTATGTCAACAGAGTCTCAGCTTGAAGCTAATGGAATTGCCCTTGAAGGTGTCCGTCAAGAGGCAGAAGTTGGCTCACGTACCATTCTAGATGTACTTGACGCAGAACAGGAGCTTCTTGATGCTCGTGTTAATAATGCTCGTGCAGTTAGGGACCGAATTGTTGCTGCATATAATTTATTGGCATCAATAGGTAAATTAAACGCCAAGGAACTTGGCTTGGATGCAGAAATTTATGATGCAAAGGGCAGAAGTGATGAGGCTGAATGGAAAGTTTATGGTTATGGAGTTGAATAAAAAACTCCATTAAAATTTTAAAACCTATATTCTTTATTATATAATATGCAAAGGTGATGTCCTGTATGGGTTTTTTTCTTTGATAATCTACTTTTATAGTCTCTAGTAGCAAATTAATTATGTATTAGTTGGGCTTTAGATACGATGGTGGTAAATTTTTACCTATTGGCTTAACTAAAATGATCAAGATACGGAGCATTAATTGTGAACAGTCGGAACAATGACGAAGAACAAAGCATGGAAGAAATTCTTGCATCAATTCGTCGCATAATTTCAGAAGATGACAAAAATATTAAACTTGATGAAGCCATTGAGTTTCAATCTGACCATGATACTTTAGATCCTGCTTCTACTGATATTGAAATAGATGAAAATATTTTACATTTAACTGATGATGATCTCGAGGTGGCGCCTGGTAATAGCAATGCTGAAAAAATTATATCTGATGAAGTCTCAGCTGAAGTTAAAAACCAATTTGATATATTGTCGAAACTCCTTACTCCTAATAATACTGCGACTAATCTTAAAGTTGATACGCTTGTAAATGATCTTTTACGGCCAATGCTTAAACAATGGCTTGAAAGAAATCTCCCTAGTTTAGTTGAAAAGATTGTGTCAAAAGAAATTTCTAGGCTTATTCAAGCTAAAGAACCCTAATTTATTAAAGACATTTACCCAGAGAAGTTATATTTTAAAATTAATTATAACTTTCAATCGGCATCCCTTTTTACCCTAATAAAGAAATTTAATAATGCTAGATAAAACCTTTGATTTTTCTATTCGAGAAAAAAATATATATGATAACTGGGATAAGAGCGGTTCTTTTAAGTGTGGGCAACGGCCAAATGCGGAGCCATATACAATTATTCTGCCCCCTCCAAATGTAACGGGAAGTTTACATATAGGTCACGCTCTTAATCACACACTTCAAGATATACTTATCCGCTGGCAACGGATGCTTGGCAAGGACGTACTTTGGCAACCGGGTATGGATCACGCTGGTATTGCAACACAGATGGTTGTTGAGCGCCAAATGGACGCCGAGAATATTAATCGTCACGAACTTGGCCGTGATGCTTTTATCGATAGAGTTTGGCAATGGAAAGAGGAAAGTGGAGGTATTATATTTAACCAGATGCGGCGCCTTGGTCAGTCCTGTGATTGGTCACGTCAAAAATTTACTATGGACGAAGGCTTTGCAAATGCAGTACTGAAAAAATTTGTAGATCTCTATCACAAAGACCTAATATATAAGGCTAAGCGCCTTGTAAATTGGGACCCAAAACTTTGCACTGCTATTTCAGACCTTGAAGTTGAACAAAGAGAAATAAATGGTAATTACTGGCATTTCAAATATCCTATTGATGGGGAAGGTAATCGATTTTTAATTGTAGCAACTACTCGTCCAGAAACTATGCTAGGTGATGTTGCAGTAGCCGTCCATCCAAGTGATGAACGGTATCAGGGCATTATTGGTAAAACATTAACCTTACCGCTAGTAGGACGAAAAATAATTGTAGTGGCTGATGAGCATGCTGACCCAGAAAAAGGTTCAGGTGCGGTTAAAATTACCCCGGCGCATGATTTTGATGATCATATGGTAGGAAAAAGACACAATCTCGAGAATATTAATATCTTTGATAAATTTGCCAATTTAAATGAGAGCGTACCAAAAAAATATCGTGGACTGGATCGTTTTGAAGCAAGAAAAATGATAGTTAATGATATGGACCTCCTTGGTCTCCTTGAGAAAGTAGAGCCTACTGTCCATATGGTACCTTATGGAGACCGTTCTGGGGTTATCATTGAGCCCTGGCTTACTGACCAATGGTACGTCGATGCAAAAACCTTAGCTGAGCCTGCGATTAAGGCAGTTGAAAACGGAAACACGACCTTTGTTCCTAAAGCTTGGGAGAAAACTTATTTTGAATGGATGAGAAATATAGAACCCTGGTGCGTATCTCGGCAATTATGGTGGGGTCATCAAATTCCAGCTTGGTATGGTCCAGATGAAAAGGTATTTGTTGCCCTTAACGAAAATGATGCACAACGCCAAGCAGATATTCATTATGGTGAAATAAAAAAAATTATCCGCGATGATGATGTACTTGATACTTGGTTTTCATCAGCTTTGTGGCCGAATGCAACACTTGAATGGCCTAAAAAAACACCAGAACTCGCCCGGCATTACAAATCTAATGTTCTTGTTACCGGTTTCGATATTATTTTTTTCTGGGTTGCTAGAATGATGATGGATGGCATTCATTTTATGGATGGTGAAGTCCCCTTCGAAACTGTTTACGTTCACGCTCTTGTTCGTGATGAAAATGGGGCTAAAATGTCAAAATCAAAAGGTAATGTTATTGATCCCTTAGAAATAGCAGATAAATACGGTGCGGATGCGTTAAGGTTTACTCTTGCTGCTATGGAAGCGCAAGGCAGGGACATAAAAATGTCTGATAAACGTGTTGAAGGATATCGGAACTTTGCTACCAAACTTTGGAATGCATCTAAATTCTGTGAAATGAATAATTGTTTTACCACAAAAGGACCCTTTAACCCGAGCACAGTTTCGTTACCTGTAAATAAATGGATTATTAGCGAAGCAGAAAAATCTTCTCTCAAGGTTACCCAGGCGCTTGAAAAGTTTAAATATAATGAAGCAACATCCGCAATTTATCATTTTACATGGGGAACCTTCTGCGACTGGTATATAGAGCTTATTAAAACGCAATTTTATTCTGAAGATGAAGATAAAATTGACGAAACTCGAAAGACAGCGGCTTGGGTACTTGATCAAATCCTTAAAACTCTTCACCCTTTCATGCCTTTCATTACAGAAGAGCTTTGGCAAAAATTATCTGGTACGCGCGAAACTGATCTCATATTATCACAATGGCCAATATTAAATGAAAATAATTTAAATGAAACTGCAACAAAAGAAATTGAGTGGTTAATAAACTTAATTTCGGACATCAGGACAGCCCGGGCTGAGATGAATGTTCCTGCTGGGGCAAAGCTTGATATGTTCATTTCGGGAGCCTCAAGTGACACAATTCAATCGTTGGCTTCTCAGGACAATGTTTTGAAACGACTAGCGCGCCTTGAGACTATTAGTAAGCTTGAGGGGGTAATCCCAAGCGGGTCAATTTCTGTAGTCGTGGGTGAGGCAACTTATTATTTACCACTTGCTGACATTATTGATATAGACGCAGAGAAAGCGAGACTTATAAAGGGCCTTGAAAAAATAAAAAAAGAAATTAACTCGGTTTCGGGACGTCTTAATAATGATAACTTTGTATCAAAGGCACCCAAACATGTTATTGAAGAAAATAAAAAAGGGCTCCAGGATAGTAAAGAAAAGGCTCATAAGACTCAAGAAGCTCTCGACCGTTTGATATCTATGCAATAATGGGGGTTTGATGAAGCACTTTTTAAGTTTACTTATAATTTTACTAATAACAGCTTTAAGTTTTAATGCTCGTTCAAATACAGCTCAAAAGTTAAACTTCAAATACAAAGCTTATTGGGGTGGCTTAGTTATAGCTGAAATTGACAGTGAAACTATTTTGAATTCATCAAATTACGAAATTCGTGCAAGTTATAGCTCTAAGGGGCTTGCTAAAATTATAGGTAAAATGGAAAACTACACCCTGTCTCGCGGTGTGAGTTATAAAAATGGTATTTATCATCCAGAATATTATGAAAGTAATGGAAACTTTGGTAAATTTAGTTACAAAAATGAAGTTACATTTGATCCAAAAACTTTAAAAGTAATTAATTTAATTCAGAATTTTGAACTTCGTAAGGGGACTGAGTATATTCCCATAGGAGATGATGAAAAGTACGGCGTTGACCCCATGACTACTTTTCTTAATAGGGTGATGAACTCTAATTTTCCTGATGCATATTCAGTAGAGGTAAAAAGCAGACAGTTTGGTGGTATGTTTGTTTCTGAACAAAGCTTTCTTTGTGATAAAAAAAGAGAATTTAGTTATGATAAGCGTTCCGTATTCCAAGGTATGGCCTATGGTTGTATAATTGATGGTAAGAATATTTCAGGAAATATAAAAAATATAGATCCTGAAAAAAAAATAAAAAGAGGTCGGGAGAGGGATGATCAAAACAATAGAATCTTCTTTGGTAAAATGTCTGATTTTATGGGAACAATTCCAGTCTATACAGAGTTTCCTCTGGGTTGGGGCAAGGTGCGTATCTATCTTTCAGATTTCAAAAAAACAACAATTGATCAAAAAAATGTATTCAAAAAATAATTATAAACAATACTTAATTATGAATTAAAATTTATCCATTAGGCTAGATTAACATCTTAATTAGAAAATTTATTATTTGACGGGAATCCATGAGGGGGCATCCGTCCAACTTGTCCGCGTTTTCCTATCCAAGGTAATAAGTCAGTTTCAGTTCTGATTTTTCCCCCACGCATTTCCCAAGTTAAGCCTTCCTTGCTATTAAAAGAGATAATATCGCTGAGTATGCCACCCTTATATTTTTGTAATATTGCACCGCGACCCCTTGTCATTTCAGGCATTTGGTCCCTAGGGAATACCAGTAATTTTCGATTTTGACCAATAACAGCGATAAGATCATGGTCCTCACCTATCCGAAGAGCAGTCATAGCTTTATTTTCACCACCAGAAACGTTCATAACTTGCTTACCATTTTTTGTGCTAGCAATTACTTTATCTGATTCCGCAATAAAACCTCTGCCAGTTTCAGCGGCAATGATTATACTTGTTCCAGGAATATAGACAGAAAGAGAAACTATTTTTTCATCATTAGCCAAATCAATCATTAACCGGACAGGCTCTCCATGTCCACGGCCACCAGGAAGTTTATCTGCACCAAGAGTATAAAACCGACCATTTGTTGCAAACAATAAAACTTTATCAGTGGTTTGGCAGTGAAATGAAAATTTTTCTTCGTCGCCTTCCTTATATTTGATTTTATCATCTAATGCTACATGGCCTTTCATAGTTCTAATCCAACCTTTTCTGGAGCAAATAACAGTAACCGGCTCTTTTTCAATCATCGCCTCAAGAGGAATGAAAGTTGATATTGGCGCATCAGAGAAATCAGTACGCCGTGCCCCAAGATCAGTTTTTTTACCAAAATTTTCACGTATAGCTTTTACGTCTTTAGCAATTGTTAGCCACCTAAGTTCTTCATTATCTAGAAGGTTAAGTAATTTAGTTTTTTCACTTTCAAGGGCTTTATTTTCAGTTTTGAGTTCCATCTCTTCTAACTTCCTTAGGGAACGCAAACGCATATTAAGAATAGCATCAGCCTGAACCTCAGTAAGGCTAAAAGTATCCATTAAAAAAATTTTAACATGATCTTCTTCTCTTATTATACGAATGACTTCATCAAGATTCAAAAATGCAATTAAATAACCACCTAGAACTTCGAGGCGATGATCAATTTTCCCAAGCCTATGGTTTGACCTACGCACTAGGACGTTTTGACGATGATCAAGAAACGCCTGTAGAACTTCACCTAAGTTCATGACACGTGGCATTTTTCCACCTTCTAATACATTCATATTAAGAGAAAAACGATTTTCAAGGTCAGTAAGTTTAAATAAACTTTCCATAAGAATTTCAGGCTCTACGGTTCTATTCTTTGGCTCGATGACAACACGTATATCTTCAGAACTTTCATCTAAAACGTCCGCAAGTATGGGCAGTCTCTTTTCATAAATAAGATCAGCAATTTTTTCAATCAGTCGTGATTTTTGCACTTGATACGGGATCTCCGTAACAATAATCTGGTACATGCCGCGACCAGTTTCTTCAACATGCCATTTAGCACGCGTCCGAAAACTTCCACGGCCAGTTTCATATGACTGTATAATACTTTCTCGAGGTTCTACAATAGTCCCACCAGTAGGAAAGTCTGGACCCAGAATATAATCAACCAAGGTCGCTATCCGTGCATTTGGCGTTTTAATTAGATGCAATAACGCTTGGCATATTTCATCCACATTATGAGGCGGGATGCTAGTTGCCATGCCTACAGCTATACCCATCGCTCCATTTGCGAGCAAATTGGGAAAATTGGCCGGCATCACTGTTGGCTCTTCTTCTTCACCATCGTAAGTTTCTCTGAAATCAACTGTATCTTTATCAATATCTTCCATTAAAGCTACAGCGACGTCAGTCATACGTGCTTCTGTATAACGCATTGCAGCTGCATTATCGCCATCTATATTACCAAAATTGCCCTGTCCATCAACAAGTGGATAGCGAACAGCGAATTCCTGGGAAAGTCTTACCATCGCATCATAGACGGATTGATCCCCGTGAGGATGATACTTACCGATTACGTCTCCAACTACTCGAGCACATTTTTTAAATCCAGTTTCTGGATTCAATTTGAGTTGACGCATTGCATAAAGCAACCTCCTGTGGACAGGTTTTAAACCATCTCTTACGTCTGGAAGGGAGCGAGACATTATAGTTGATAATGCGTATGACAAATAACGGTCACCTAGGGTATCCCCAAGCGGTGCATTTAAAATTGTATCTTCTAATATTTTATTATTCATAACCGCTACTATACCAATATGCTTAAAGGTTTAAAGTATAAAATGACTTTATTAGTACCCAAGAGTTAACAATTTTTAAACTATAACGATAGTATTTTTTTTATAATTTATTTTGAATATTTTTTTATTTTTATAGTTAATTAACTGGGTCTAACATGTTAAAATTATAAGTACAATTGCTATAATTATAGCATGTAATCCTTAAATAATCTTCTGGCTTGAGGTATGTTTTTCCCCGCAGGGTTTAATACGTAACGTTCTATAAAAAATTCCGTTAGGGAGAGTCCATCTATTATATCTTGCATTTTAATATTTTCTGTAGTTCCAAGTATAAAGGGTGGTAAACGAAATAATTTGTCATGGTATGGTTCACCTGCTTTTTTACTTACGGAACGACCTGATTTTGGAGATACGTAGACAAGATCATTAGTTATTCCTGTGGCCACGCAATTTTCAAGATTTAAACCAAAACCAAGTTCGTTAAGAAGGCCAAGTTCCCAACGAACTATAAGTGGTGCCCAATATTTTTTATCTTTATGAGCTTCTTCTAAGGAAGTCAAAAAAACCAAAAAACCGTCCAAAATAATTTCATGTATTTCATTTTCGGGCATAGTGACACATAATAAGCTGCAACAACTGTTGAGTGCTGCTAATTTTGCTGGGTGATAAAGAAAAGACACAACCCGTGCCCTCTTTAATTCTAGAGAATATGTTCCAAGCTGACTTTCTAGACGCCCCCGCCAGGAAACCATTACTTCATTGCCGGGTTGGATATTTCCTCTTTGACGACGTCCATACCCACCTTTAACTAGGCCTGAATGTCGACCGTGGGCACGTGTTAAAACTTCTAAAATTGCATCATATTCCCCATATTTACGGGTACTTAATATTATACCTTCATCCCGCCATTCCATTTTTTTGTCCCAAAAGTATTGCAAATCTTTATACAAGGTTTACCTATTTTAAACTAAAATATATAAAAAGGTTATATTATTTTATAAATAAAATTGTAAAAAATTTAGTTTTGGTATTCATTAAATTTTAAAATATACTAATCAGGGATTATATTTAAAAGTACCATAAATATTTCTTTTAAAATTGATTGTGAACTATTTGTGTAGTGAATTTTCATACTTGTTAAAGGGTTTTACTGAGTAATTGGACTACAAAATAATATTCATTTAGTTAAATAATGGATTATAGATTTAAAATCTGCATTTATTTTAGTATTCACGCAATAAACCAACTAAGCGACCTTGAATTCGAACTCTATTAGCTGGAAAAATTTGGGTTTTAAAATCCTTATTTGATGGTTCTAGCGCAACGTCAGGTCCACGCCTGTGTAGGGTTTTTAAAGTAGCCTCTTCTTCGTCAACGAGTGCAACAACTATTTGACCATTATTGGCTTGATCGCAACGCTCAATAACCACACGATCACCATCTAGAATTCCTGCCTCGATCATACTATCCCCATCAACATCAAGAGCATAATAGCTCCCTTCACCGAGCATTGCTTTTGGAACACCTATATTTTCATATTGTTCTAGAGCCTGAATAGGGGTTCCAGCAGCGATCTTACCATGAAGGGGAATTTCAATTGTATTAGGCTCATTAACATGATGGTTGTTGCCGAAGTTTGGTTTGAAGATATGGGCGCCTCCATTTTCCTCATCCACGGGCATTTTGATTATTTCTATAGCACGGGCCCGGTTTGCTAGGCGCCTAATAAAGCCACGCTCTTCTAAGGCGTTAATAAGTCTGTGAATACCCGATTTTGATTTTAGTTCTAATGAAACTTTCATTTCCTCAAATGAAGGTGCTATACCATTTTCTTTTAATTGATCATGAATTAGTATTAACAGAGAATGTTGTTTTTTTGTGAGCATTGCATTATTTCCAAAGAATTATTAACCTTACTGTGCTTAATTTGTTCTTTTATGTTCTATTTTTATTCCTCTGTCAAGAACAGAATTTAATGTATATCAATTAGAATAACTTTTACTAAATCTCCAGCTTTTGCCGGTGAGGCATTTATATCTCTAACTATAAGACAATTAGAATTGGCAAGAGTTTTGTGATTTGCACTACTCTGGGTGAAAGATGAATTAATAAACTTTTTACCAAATTCATTTTCGTGTAGGGCAGCTCTAATATAATTTACTCTGAAGCCTCCTTTACTTAGATCATGTTCAAGGTAAGCATGGCTTATTTTCAAACCACTCTCACTCCTGCCCATCATTTTATAAATTGCGGGAATGATAAAATTTATAAAACAAACGTGAGCACTCGTTGGGTTTCCCGGCAATCCAAAGTAAGAAATATCATTAAATTTTCCATAAATTAGTGGTTTTCCTGGCTGCATTCCTACTTTCCAAAAATGAACTTTCAGGCCCTTAGTTTTCATGACGTCCTGAATAATATCATAATCTCCAACTGAAGCTCCGCCAATGGAAACAAAAATATCAACGTCTTTAATCTGATCAATTTTACTAGATACACTTTCAGGGGTGTCTAAGGCATTACCAATATTAATTGGAATAGCACCAATTTCATAAATAAGGGCCATAAACATAGGAAGGTTAGAATTTACTATTTTATTTAGGCCAACCGGTGAACCAACTTCTACAAGCTCGTCACCAGTTGATAGTATTGCTATTCTGGGTTTTTTGTAGACCTTAAGTTCAAAAATATTACCTGCAGCAAGTAGCCCTATGTGCCTGGCATTAAGCTTAGTATTTTTTGCAACCAAAAGCTCACCATTCATGAAGTCACTACCTATAGCCCGAATATTAGATCCTTTTTCAAGTGGAAAATTAATAGTAATATTATTATTTTTCAAAGATATATTCTCTTGAATAACTACGGTGTCAGCACCATTAACTAATGGGGCACCGGTAAATATTCGTAATGCTTCACCTTCACTTATACTGCCGCTATAGGAAAGACCTGCCTGACTTTCTCCTACTACTATTAGGGACTTTTTGATATCCTTGAAACGAACAGCATAACCATCCATAGCTGATGCAGCAAATGGGGGTTGAGTTATTTTTGCAAAAATATTTGCTGAAGTTATGCGTCCGGAAGCAGAATGGATATTAATTACTTCATGTCCAAGTTCACTAACACTGGTTAATACTTTTGCCAAAGCATCTGCAACGGGTAGAAGTGCCATATAATTTAATCCGCGTTAAAAGTTCCTGATTTACCACCAGACTTATGGATTAAGCGCACATCAGTGACTTTCATCCCCTTATCTACAGCCTTACACATATCAAAAATTACCAAAGCGCTGATTGCAACTGCGGTAAGTGCCTCCATTTCAATTCCTGTGCGTCCATAAAGACTAGCTATTGCCGTAATATCAATGCAATTTTCTGAAGTATTACTTTTTAAGTCAATTGAAACACTCTGAATTGGCAAAGGATGACAAAGCGGAATTAAATCAGCAGTTTTTTTCGCCCCCATAATCCCAGCAATTCGTGCCACACTGTATACCTCACCTTTTTTTACACCACCAGAATCAATAAGCGCAAGTGTTTCAGGCATCATATAAATACGCCCTTTTGCTATTGCTACACGTTTGGTTTCTTTTTTCCCCGTTATATCTACCATGGTGGCGTGTCCCTGAGGGTCCAAGTGTGATAAGTCTTGCATTTTTATTCCAATGATATTTACAACAAATTATGTGTTAATTATTACATAGCAGTTTTTTTGTAGCAAGTTTCACGTTATTTTGTCGCATTAGTGACTCGCCAATTAAAAATGTATTAATACCAGTTTTTTCATTAATCATCTTTAAGTCTGCGTTTGAAAAAAAACCACTTTCACTAACTAAGGTCCGAGAGGGATCAGCTAGGCTCGCTAATTTAATTGTTGTTTCAAGGGATACATCGAATGTTTTAAGATTTCGGTTATTTATTCCAATTAACATTGATTGTAATTTATCTGCTCTTTTCAATTCATTAGCATCATGTACTTCAACCAATACATCAAGATTATATTCCAGTGCTACGGCTTCTAGCTCAGCAGCTAAATTATCATCTACCATTGCCATAATTATTAGGATGCAATCAGCGCCTAGTGCCCGAGATTCAATTACTTGATAGGGGTCTAGAATAAAATCCTTACGAAGGACGGGAAGGGTGGTTGCTAAACGTGCATCAACTAAGTCCTTATTAGTCCCCATAAAATAGGGGTTGTCAGTGAGAATACTTAGACAACTAGCTCCACCCATCTGATAGGCTTTTGCGAGTTTCTGGGGATTGAAGTCCTCTCTTATAAGACCTTTACTTGGACTTGCTTTTTTTATTTCTGTAATTAACCCAAAATTTCCAGCCTTTTTAGCTCGAAGAAGACTATTTATAAATCCACGAACTGGAGGAGCTTTTAATGCCAAGCCCTCAACCTCAGCTAATGGTTTCTTAATCTTACATTTTGCTATATATTCTAATTTAGTTTTAGAAATATTTTTAAGTATGTCATTCATCTTCTTCAGGTTCCGGAGGCTTTTGATTTGATAGCTTAATCCATTTTTTTAATTTTTCATAAGCAACACCAGTGTCAATTGCCTTTGCTGCTATGCGAACACCATCCTTTAAATCAGTTGCATTATTGGAGACTACTAGTGCTGCTGATGCATTTAGTAATACAATATCACGGTAGGCATTTTTTTTACCTTTAAGTATATGCCAGATTGCATTTGCATTATATTCTGGGTCACCACCCTCAATTTGTTCGAGACTTGCACGCTCAAGGCCTGCATCTTCTGGTGAAATAATAAATTCTTTAATTTTACCATTCTTATATTCTGCAACATGAGTTTCACCTGTTATGGTAATTTCATCCAAACCATCTGACCCTGTAACAACCCATACACATTCACTTCCTAGTGCACCAAGAACTTCTGCCATAGGTCTGGTCCATTTCTGATCGTAAACACCAATTACTTGGTATTTGGTTCCAGCGGGGTTTGATAGTGGTCCTATAAGATTAAATATTGTACGTGTGCCGAGGGAAGCTCTAGCTGGACCGACATGGCGGGCAGCACTGTGATGACGAGTTGCCATTAGAAAACTTATTCCCAGGCTTTTTAAGCAATTTTTTACGATAGTCATATCAGCATTGATATTAATACCAAGAGTTTCAAGTACATCGGCACTTCCACTTTTGCTTGATACAGCACGATTACCATGTTTTGCGACAGGAACACCACATGCTGCTATTACAATAGCAGCTGCCGTAGAAATATTATAGGTTCCCGCCGTATCACCACCTGTACCACATGTATCGACGGAACCTTTAGGAGCTTTGATGCCTAATGCTTTGCTACGCATGGCTTCAACTGCACCTGTTATTTCGTCCAATCTTTCACCACGTACACGAAGTGCCATTAAAAAAGCCCCTATTTGAGGGCCAGTAGCATCACCATTCATCATGTAAAGAAATGCATTACAAGTAGTTTCTCGACTTAAAATTTCTCCGTCAGCAAGTCGTGCAATCAATTGTTTCATATCTACCAGCATTAAGCGGCCTTCCTGGTGAAGTTATTAAAGATATTTATAGAATTTTGAAGTATATCATGAACACATTCTGAAGCAATACTCTCGGGATGAAACTGAACGCCATGAACTGGGTATTGTTTATGGCCTAAACCTATAATTATACTAGTTGGGTTTTTTAATTTAAAATTATTGATAGTAATTTTGTCATTGCTGTAAACTTTAACGCTTGCAACAATTTCACTAAGGTAATGGTAAAGATTATAGGTAAAACTATCAAAGTTATCTATTCGTATAAACATAAACTGTCGTGCCTTTTTCAGAAATTATAATTTCTTTTATAAAATATGCTGCAAAAGGTACAACAATAATTTAAGTTGTTTTTGATATAGTGTTATTATTAGTCAATAATATAATAATAATCTCCCATTATAAACAGGGAAAATAAATATTAATTAGGGGACGTATTACAAATGTTAAAAAAATGGTTTGAAATAAAACTTTGGAAGCGAATACTGCTTGCCCTTGTTCTTGGTGTTATAGTCGGTTCTGTGTTCGGGGAGGCGGCAGCAAGTTTAAAGTGGATAGGTGACGTATTTATTAGACTGATTAGAATGATAGTGGTGCCATTAGTTTTTGTGACCTTGGTATCAGGTGTTGTCGCAATGGGTAATCCTTCAAAGCTTGCATCCATTGGTGCAAAGACAATGGGTTCATTTTTACTAACGTCAATGGGCGCTATAACAATTGGCCTGTTTCTTGCATTTTTGATTCAACCTGGTGTCGGTGTTTCTATCACTGGTGGCGAACCTCAAGTTTTGGAAGCTGCCATTCCCCTAGGTGAGCGCATGATGAATATAATACCTTCCAATCCAGTTGCCGCATTAGCAGAAGGAGACATTCTTGCTGTTATCTTCTTTGCGCTGTTGCTTGGTGTGGGTATTATGATGGCGGGAAAACGGGCCAAACCGGTTGCAGATTTAATGGATAGTGCGTCAGAAGTTGTTCTTAAAATTACACATTTTATAATGGAAGTTGCACCATTTGGAGTTTTTGCCCTTATCGCTACAGTTACTGGAACTAGAGGGGTGGGAGCGCTACTTGATGTGATTCCTTTGGTTTTAACTATTTTGTTAGGCTGCTTCCTTCATGTTACTTTAGTCTATGGTGGAGTGATTAGAGTAGTTCTTGGTCTGCCGGCAATTCGGTTTTTTAAAGATATCATTGACGCACAGCTGGTAGCGTTTTCTACATCATCAAGTAGTGCTACTATGCCTGTTAGTATTGCTGTAGCTGAAGGTAACCTTGGAATTAAATCACCCGTTGCATCTTCTGTTATACCTCTTGGGGCAACTGTAAATATGGACGGGACGGCGATTTATGTCGGAGTTGTCGCCGTCTTTACAGCTCAATCATTTGGTATATCGCTTAGTTTAATGGACTATGCCTTGATAGCATTAACTACTACGATAGCATCAATTGGTACAGCTGCAGTTCCGTCGGCTAGTCTTTTCTTACTAGCGGGGGTATTGGGAGTTCTAGGAGTTTCTGGAGAGCAAACAGCAATTGTGGTAGGTTTTCTTCTACCATTTGACCGGCCATTAGATATGGTTCGTACAACAGTAAATGTGACTGGTGATCTCACTGTTTGTACGGCAGTAGCCAAATGGGAAAATGAAATTGATCTGGATGAGTTTAGAAGGAACCCAAATATTTAATTTTTCTTCATTTAATATTAATTAAATAAACTTTCTAGTTGTTAGGTTCTATTTGATTTGTGGAGTATGTAAATGTCAAAGCATCATACAATTCTTTTGTTATATTCTATTGTCTTAGCCGTAATTTTAGGGGCTGCAACTGGATGGTATATGGGTGAAAAGGCCTTGATGTTCTCTTGGATGGGCACGCTTTTCCTGAATTCTCTTAAGATGGTTGTTGTTCCTCTTATTGTCGCAGCAATAATTTCAGGTGTTGCTTCACTTGGTGATGTTCGTAAGCTGGGGCGTCCCGGAACAATTACATTTATTTATTATATCAGTACCACTATATTAGCAGTCACAATTGGCATGGTTTTGGCTGAATTTATTTTACCAGGTAACAATTATCACCTTACTCTTAACTCTAGCATTATTAATGATACTTCAAGTTCAAAAGGTCTAAGTGATGTTTTACTTAGTTTTATTTCACCTAATATAATAGCTTCAGCAGCTAACTTAGAAGTCCTTCCACTTATTGTGTTTTCAATTATTTTTGGATCTGCATTAACCCTTACGGGTGAAAAAGGACGAATTGTCACTAATTTTTTTGAAGGTCTTAATTCTGTGATGATGGTTATAGTAGGCTGGATAATGTATTTATCCCCATTTGGGATATTTGCCCTTGTTGCTACCCCAATTGCTGAGGCGGGTGGTGGCGCGGCTGTTTTAGAAACCTTTACTGCTGTTGGCTCTTATTTGATGACGGTTTTGGGGGGCTTATTAATTCACGCGATTGTACTTTTTACTATTTTAGTAATTTTAACGGGAAGGGGCCAAAAATATCTTCGTGATGTAATGCCGGCACTTGTTACTGCACTTAGTACTTCAAGCTCATCAGCGACCGTGCCCTTATCTATGGAGTGCGCAACTGGTCATGGGCTAATGAAAAGCCCTGTGAGGTTAATGATACCGCTTGGCAGCACAATAAATATGAATGGTACTGCTGTCTATCAGGGCGTAGCAGTTATTTTTTTAGCGCAGGTTTATGGAGTTAATTTAATTTACTCGGATTATGTATTGGTTGCTATTACTGCGGCTATGGCTGCAATTGGATCAGCTGGTATCCCTCAAGGCGGGCATATTATGACGTTAATGTTATTTTCTGTTGTTGGTATACCTGCAGAAGGCTTTGGTCTTTTGCTCGGCGTAGACTGGTTCTTGGATAGAGTAAGAACTACAATTAATGTTTGGGGTGACCTGGTAGGTGCTGCTGTTTTAGATAGGTTCATGAAAATTTAATAAAACTAATAATTTAATAAAACTAATAAAAAGGCGACCACTGAAAGCCTCCATATTTAAGGGGTATGGTATATTATAATATATTCGCATAATATATATTATGGTAAATAATTATATTCTTTATGTATACAAAGGATGATAATAAACATTTGGATTATTTGTAGTTATTTTAAATAGATGAATAAAAAATAAGAAGTTAAAATAAAAATTATAAGAAAAAATAATAATCATCACGAACAATTTAAAAAAAGTAATTTTTTTATTGGCATTGTAAAAAAGTGAGGTTATAAGACTTCATCCAATTGGTTAATTGTCCAAACAATTATGATCATTGATCCCCGATAGCTCAGTTGGTAGAGCAGTAGACTGTTAATCTATTTGTCGCAGGTTCGAGTCCTGCTCGGGGAGCCA
>ENA-OSJC01001903-OSJC01001903.1-marine-metagenome-genome-assembly--contig:-NODE-1903-length-16362-cov-11.423948_pt1 | contig 16362 bp, 13 predicted proteins | sample MGYA00237885_ERZ534234 | MGnify/ENA primary metagenome ERZ534234 (study PRJEB26413, sample SAMN06343907) | marine metagenome | isolation source: coastal waters | place: Atlantic Ocean: West Antarctic... | reverse complement strand
TTTACTCGTGCAGCTGAAGAAGTTCATATTTCACCACCAGCAGTATCTATGCAAATTAAAGAGATTGAATTACAAGTGGATGCTCCATTGTTTATAAAAGAGGGCAGAAGGATAAAACTTTCTCCGGCAGGAGAATATTTTTTAAATCATGCACGCCATATCCTCCAAACATTACATGAAAGTGAAAAAGTTATAGCACAGCTAAAAGGGTATCGTATAGAAATAATCAAAGTTGGAATTATAAGCACAGCTCAATATTTTTTACCTCAAGTTCTTAAAAAGTTTAGAGAAACCCATTCAGAATATAAAATAATTTTAGAAATTAGAAACCGAGAACAACTAATTGAGCTTCTTAGAGATGGCGAGATCGATATTGCCATAATGGGGTTAGTTCCAACTGAAATTGATACTAAAGTTTATACTATTGCGAATCACCCTCATGTCTTTATTTCAAATTTTGGACACTCTTTATCAAATATAAAAAAAATTCAACCTAAAATATTAAACAATTTTGATTTTATAAGCCGAGAAAAAGGCTCTGGTACAAGGGCGCACATGGAAACTTTTATTCAGGATCATGATATTAAACCTAATATTATTATGGAAATGTCTAGTAATGAAAGTATAAAACAGGCGGTCATAGCTGGACTTGGTATTTCCTTTGTTTCTAGGCATACAATTGCAAGTGAGCTAAAAAATAATCAGCTTAAAGTGCTAGAAGTAATAGATACCCCTATTAACCGAAAATGGCATGTAGTGACTTTAAATCCAACGTCAATGAATCGATCTGTTGAATTGCTGAAGGACTTTATTTTAAATCAATCTGAAATAATTATTACCAAACTATTATCTTAAATATTTAATTTAGAAAATTCTAAGGCCTTTATAACACTTACTATTTTATTTATTGCTTCTGTTTTTACTGCACTTTTCCTATAAGCCAGCGCCACCCTTCGAAATGGCACAGGATTCTCAAAAGAAATTATTTTAACTAATGGGTTATGGAGCTGAACAGTCGTAGCACTTTTGGGTAAAACAGAAATCCCTAAATTTGAGGCGACCATACTGCGAATTGTTTCTAAAGAATTTCCTAGTTGAATCTCACTATTTTTTGAAATACCTGGGCATGCTTCTTTAACTTGATTACTAAAACAATGGGTTCTATCTAGTAACAAAACTTTTTCTTGGGCTAAGTCTTTCGCTTTAATTTTCTTTTGTACATCCCAACGATGTTGCAAAGGTGCTATCACCACAAACGGTTCGTCATATAATATTTCAATTGCTACGCCTGGAATATCAAAAGGTAAAGCTATCACAGCAGCATCAATTATCCCTTGTTTTAAGTCATTTTCTAAATTTTTAGTAATATTCTCATGAATTTCAAGAGGCATGTTTGGAGCATTGTTCTTTAAATTTGGAATAATCAGTGGCAATAAATAAGGCGCAATGGAATAAATTAAACCCAACTTGAAAGGTAAGTCAAGTTGGCTGTCTCCATTAACAGATAAGTCTTTAATTTTTGCAGCCTCTTCTAAAACAATTACTGCTTGATCAATTATTTTTTGACCTATTGGAGTAATTTTAACATCACCTCCAGCCCCTACACTTCTTTCAAATAGAGATAAATTTAATTCTTGCTCAATTTTTTTAATTCCGAGGCTTAACGCAGGCTGGCTAACAAAAGATTTTTCAGCTGCCCGCCGAAAATTTTTTTCATGCGCTAAAGCAACGATAAATCTTAATTCACTTAAGGTCATTTACTTACCTTCTAAATATCTAAGTTGCTAGCAGCTAATGCATTACTTTCGATAAATTCTCGTCTAGGTGCCACATCATCTCCCATTAACCTAGTAAATGTCTCTTCTACTGCGGTCGTATCTTCAATTGTAACCTTCAACAGGCGCCTTACTTTTGGATCCATTGTCGTTTCCCAAAGTTGTTCCGGGTTCATTTCCCCTAAACCTTTATAGCGCTGAATATTTAAATTTCTTTTTGCTTCATCGATTAACCAAGTTAGCGCATCGTGAAAATTATTCACTCGCTGTGATTTTTCACCCCTTGATATTTCACCATCTTCACCAATTAAATTTTTTGTCAGTTCTGCTGATTTTATTATTTGTCTATACTCTCCACTTAACAAAAACTCTTCGTCTAACTTACTTATTTGAAGGTTTCCGTGAACATATTGATTAATTTCAATAAAATATTTATTTGAGTCATCATTGTGTTTTACATCGAACTTAATATTATCTAATGGCATTAAAAGTTTTAACTCTGCAGCATATTTTTTAGTTTTTTCTTCATCTTCTAAGAAAAGTGGGCCTAATACATGCATTGCTCTTAACAAAGATACATCGTATCGAGAAGCAAGGCGCCTTATAATGGCCTCTGTCAGAACCATCTCCCTTGCAATATTACCCAAAACATCTTCTTTTAAAATATCGCCGCCCACACGGGTCAGCAAACTTGCTCCTTGCAACGCTGAATCAACTAAATATTGATCTAACTCTTGCTCGTCTTTCAGATATTTTTCTTGTTTGCCTTGTTTAACTTTATATAAAGGAGGTTGTGCTATGTACACATGGCCTCTCTCCACTAATTCGTACATTTGTCTAAAGAAAAATGTCAGTAATAATGTTCGAATGTGTGCGCCATCAACATCCGCGTCTGTCATGATTATTATTCTATGGTATCTAAGTTTTTCTACATTAAATTCTGGATGAAACCCTGTTCCAAGTGCGGTGATTAATGTAACAATTTCTTGCGAAGCAAGAATCTTATCAATCCTTGCTTTTTCGACATTTAAAATTTTTCCTTTTAAAGGCAAAATAGCTTGATTTTTTCTATCCCTTCCTTGTTTTGCTGAGCCGCCAGCTGAGTCGCCCTCAACTAAATATATTTCACATTGTGCTGGGTCTTTCTCCTGGCAGTCTGCCAGCTTACCTGGTAATCCAAGCGAGTCCATCACCCCCTTTCTTCTGGTCATGTCTCGTGCTTTTCTTGCCGCTTCTCTTGCGCGAGCAGCATCCACTATCTTATTACAAATAATTTTTGCATCTTTTGGATGCTCTAGTAAAAATTCTGTTAGTTTTTTTCCAACCACATCTGAGACGATTGGCTGTACCTCACTTGAGACAAGCTTATCTTTTGTTTGAGAAGAAAATTTTGGATCGGGGACTTTAACAGATAGCACACACACAAGCCCTTCCCTCATATCGTCTCCGCCTGTTTCAACCTTTGCTTTTTTTGCTAACTCGTTTGACTCTATATAGGTATTAATTGTTCTAGTTAGGGCAGCTCTTAATCCAGTTAGGTGGGTACCGCCGTCTCGTTGAGGAATGTTGTTTGTAAAACACTGTACATTTTCTCCATAACTATCATTCCACTGCATGCTAACTTCCATAGTAATTCCATCTTTTTCAACACTTTCCGCATAAAAAACATTCTCATGCAAAGTAGATTTAGATCGATTCATATATTCTACAAAGCCCTTTATACCTCCAGAAGAAGCGAAACTTTCTGTTTTTCCAGATCTGTGGTCGATTAATTCTATGTTGACGCCATTATTTAAAAAAGATAGCTCTCGAATTCTCTTTGCCAAAAGATCAAAATGGAAATCAACGTTAATAAATGTTTCTGCTGAAGGCATGAAGGTTACCTCTGTGCCCGTTTTTTCAGTATCGCCTAACACCTTCAAGGGAGCAACAACATTTCCTCTTTTAAACTCAACCTCATGTATTTTTTTATTTCTATAAACTTTTAACTTTAACCAATCAGACAATGCATTAACTACAGAAACACCCACACCATGAAGCCCGCCCGAAACTTTGTAAGAATTTTGATCAAATTTACCGCCAGCATGAAGCTCTGTCATGACAATTTCTGCTGCCGACCTTTTAAATTCATCATCTTTTTTTACGTCTGTTGGAATTCCGCGGCCATTGTCTGTAACGGTTATAGAATTATCAGGGTGAATGATAACCTTGATTTCATTGCAATGCCCAGCTAAAGATTCATCTATAGCGTTATCTAAAACTTCAAATACCATATGATGTAAACCACTTCCATCAGAAGTATCACCGATATACATTCCTGGTCTTTTTCTTACTGCATCGAGGCCTTTTAAAACTTTGATGCTTTCTGAATTATACTCGCTTGTACTTGCTTCTTCTTTTTTAGGCATAGGGTTATCTTTTTAAAATTTAAATGCGCATTGGCATTACAACATACTTATACTTTTTGTTACTTGGAATTGTGACTAAACAACTACTACTAGAATCATTAAAAGCAATAGTTAATTCATCAGAGTGAATGTTCATTAAAACATCAATTAAATAAGTAACATTAAAGCCAATATCAATTTTTTGTCCTTTATAGTCGATCTCCAGTTCTTCCTCTGCTTGTTCTTGTTCGCTATTGTTACTTACTAATTTTAAATTGTTTTCTTCTATGACCATTCTTATTCCTCTGTATTTATCGTTTGATAAAATCGAGGCCCTTAACATTGACTCTAAAAGAAGTGCGCGATTTATATTAAAAGAATTCTCATGCCCCTCTGGAATTACTCGACTATAGTCTGGAAATTTTCCATCAATAACCTTTGTTATAAGGTCTATATCATTAAACTTAAAATTTACTTGGTTATTTGAAAAACTTATTTCTAATGGGTCATCCGTATCACTTAGTAGTTTTACCAGTTCTACCACAGTCTTTCTCGGAATAATGACTTGTGCTGGATTAGTTGGGGTTGTTAGTTCTAATGAGGTAAAACTTAATCTATGTCCATCTGTGCCCACAATATTAATATTTTTTTCTTTAACCTCTATTAATAAGCCATTTAAATAATACCTTATATCCTGCTGTGCCATGGCGAAATCAACTTGTTTAAGTAGGGCTTTAAATTCTTTTTGAGGTAATTTCAACTCAATAGCTTCGTTTTCCTCTTTTTTCATTACAGGATAATCTTGTGGCGGTAAAGTTTGTAAGTTAAAACGACTCTTCTTTGCTTTAACTGTAACTTTATTTTCTTCAATTTGAAAATCTATTTTACAATTTTCAGGAAGGGCTCGTGTAATATCAAAAAGCTTTTTTGCTGATATTGTTATCTGAAAATCATCTAGCAATTCTGTTTTAATATGGGTTGAAATTTGCATTTCTAAATCTGTAGCTGTAAATTTTAGCTTACCTTGGCTGCCTTCCAATAATAAATTTGAAAGTATTGGTAATGCATGTCTTTTTTCAACTATTCCTGAAACATTTCCAAGTGGTGTAAGTAATAATTCTCTGTCGATTTTTATATTCATAGTTTTATAGTTTTTTCTTTATATAAATAATAATAATAATAATAACCTGTGTTTTTCTTTTTTTGTTACTTTTTTCTTTTAGTAATAAGTACTTATGTAACTTTGAATCCTATGGTTTTCTATGTCTTTTACTGTGCGTGAATTGTGGATTAAACTATTTGTTAAGAATTTTTCATCTTTATTCTAATTTTATCCACAGCCAATTCACATGTTTTTCATTATCCTCTTAAAACTTGTGTTAAAAAACCTAAATCTTGTCCAATATTATGATCAGTGAGTCTTAGGTTTTCAACTTCATCACAAGCGTGCATTATGGTTGTGTGATGCCTTCCTCCAAAAGCCGCGCCAATTTCAGGGAAGCTTAAATTGGTTAACTCTCTTGTAAGACACATAGCTAGTTGTCTTGGCCGAGAAAAATTTCTTGATCTTTTTTTGCTTAAAATATCAACTATTTTAATTTTATAGTATTCCGCAACAGTTTTCTGAATATTTTCAACACTTACCTGTCTTCCCCTAACTGCGATCAAATCACGTAATGATTCTTTTGCTAAAGTGGTATCAATAGTTCGTCCTGTAAAATTAGCCATCGCTACAATTCTATTTAGCGCGCCTTCTAGCTCTCGTACGTTTGAACGAATTTGTTTTGCAACAAAAAATGCAACGTCTTCTGGGAGGGTGGTTTTATTTTCTTCAGCTTTTTTTAATAAAATAGCTACCCGCATTTCAAGCTCTGGTGGATCTATTGCTACAGTGAGGCCCCAACTAAATCGCGTTCTTAATCGTTCGTCTACGCCTGGTATTTCTTTTGGATAGCTGTCACAAGTAATGATTATTTGTTTTTTATTTTCAATAAGTGTATTAAATGCGTAAAAAAATTCTTCTTGGGTCCTGTTTTTTTTCCCAATAAATTGTATATCGTCAATTAATAATAAATCTAAAGAGTGATAAACTTTTTTAAAGCTATCAAAGGCTTTATTTTCATAGGCTTTAACTACGTCATGAACATATCTTTCGGCATGTAAATATTTTATTTTCGCTTCAGGTTGTAAGCTTTTAAGGTGGTTTCCTATTGCGTGCATTAAGTGGGTTTTTCCTAACCCTACACCGCCATATATAAATAAAGGGTTATAAGCATTACCTGGATTTTCTGCGATTTGTTTTGCAGCTGCCGTTGCTAATTGATTTGCTTTACCAGTAACAAAGTTAGAAAAATTAAAAGACGGATTTAACCCATTTGTTTTATTTGCTGGTGGTTTTAAAGAGATATTGTTTAGTTTTAATTTTATGTCAGATGGGTCACTTGTGGAAATTTTATTTTTTTTAATAATTTTTTTAACTACTACATACTCAAGATTAACGTTGCTTAAGTTTGTTGTGATCAAGCTTTGAATTTTGTTTGCAAATTTTTCTTTAACCCACTGTAAAATAAATTGGTTTGGCGCAATAATTTGAGCTTTTTCCCCTTCAATCTTAAATCTTAATGGGCTAATCCAGGTGGTTAGTTGTTGTTTGGTGAGTTCTTTGGAAAACTCTTCTAAACACAGCGGCCAAAAATTTTCTTCGTTTTTTTTCAAAATTTAAATTTTTTATTTTTTTATTTTTGTTTAGAATAGTTTCTCATATTAGCCTAATTTTCTTAAGTTATCCACAGGCTTTTTTAAATAAATAATAGGGCATATTTATTGACATAAATCGGTCAGAAGAGTATTCTTCGCCTTCAAAGTTTAAGGATTGGAGCATCAATATGAAACGTACCTATCAACCATCAAAAGTTAAGCGCGCAAGAACCCATGGTTTTCTGGTTAGAATGAAGACAAGGGGCGGACGGAACGTTATTGCTTCTAGAAGGGCTAAAGGAAGAGTTCGTTTAGGAATATAATTTATTCTTTCAAAGTACAAATTATTAAAGCTACGGAATGCAGAAGAGTTTTCTGCTGTATTCAATTTTAGAAAAAGACTATCTTCCCCTCATATTTATTTTCACTACGCACCTAACAGTAAATCTCATCCTCGATTAGGTTATGTTGTAAGTAATAAAACTGAGAAATTATCAGTAAGACGAAATTATATGCGGCGCTTATTACGAGAAATACTAAAAGAACAACTGTCCTTTAATATCTCATTTGATATAGTTATAAGAGTCCACAGAGCTTTTTACAAAAAAAACTTTAAACAAATTGAAGTTGAGATTAAAAATTTAATTAAAGGCCTTCCAATATGAGAAAAGCTTTAATCATAGTAATTAAATTTTATCAGATATGTTTAAGCCCTTTTTTTGTTGCAAGATGTAGGTATACACCTACCTGTTCGATGTATACAATTGATTGTTTAGAAAAATACGGCGCTTTAAAGGGATGTTGGCTTGGCATAAAAAGAATAAGTAAATGTCGACCAGGATCAATTGGTGGCTTTGACCCAATGCCATAATATAATTTAGGAATAGTATGGATACAAAACGCTTAATTTTATTTGTTATTTTTTCATTTTCGTTAATGTTGCTTTGGGACTCATTCCAAAAACAGAATCCAGAAGCGGAGCAAGCGACGACTAGAGACGAAAGTTTGCCTCAGATCTCATCGGACCTAGCTTCTAAAAATGATTTACCTCAAGTGTCATCAAAATTTTCATTAAATGCTGGCGACTCAATTAATATCAATACTGATTTAATATCATTAAGCGTTAATACCGCTGGCGGCGATATACGCGAACTCAAGTTTAATCAACATGAAGCTGCAGATACTAAAAATAAATATGTATTAATGACCGATGTAGGAAATCCTTTATTTTATGTAGCACAATCTGGATTGCTTGGTAAAGATTTGCCTACGCATAAGTCGAAATTTAGTACAGAGCAAAATTCATATCAAATGGATTCTGATACATTAATTGTTCCTTTGTTATATGAGACAAAAGATGTAAGGGTGAAAAAAATATTTGAATTTAATAGAAATAGCTACCTTATAAAAACAACATTTGAAATACTAAATAAATCAAAGAAAATTATAAATCCCTCTGCTTATTATCAATTCGTACACGACGGAATATCAAGTCAAGGTTCTGCAATGATGCCCACCTTTACAGGTGCTGCATTTTTTACAGAAAAAGATAAATTTGATAAATTAGACTTTTCAGATGTAGATAAAAAAGCTTTTTCAAAGATAACGAATGATGGTTGGATTGGTATTATTCAACGCTATTTTGCTGCCTCATGGATTCTACCAGGGGATGTGGCTCGCGAGTTTTACACTAAAAAAATTGCAGAAAATATGTATTCAGTTGGTGTGATTACAAAGTTACCAGAAATATCAGCAGGACAAGTTGTAAAATTTGAAACTTCCTTGTTTGCTGGTCCTCAGGCCAAAGAGCCTTTGAATGAAGCAGCACCTGGAATGAACTACGTGGTTGATTATGGAATATTACATTTTATAGCAGCACCTTTATTTTCTGTTCTAACCGGTATACATAAAATGGTAAGTAATTGGGGTGTTTCAATTATTTTATTAACAGTGTTGATTAAGTTGATGTTTTATCCCTTATCTGCAGCAAGTTATCGTTCAATGGGCCAAATGAGGGAACTGGCTCCTAGATTACAAAGCATGAAAGAAAAATTTGGCGATGATAAACAAAAAATGCAACAAGCTATGATGGAGCTTTATAAAACTGAAAAAATTAATCCGCTCGGCGGGTGTTTGCCAATTTTAGTGCAAATACCAGTTTTTATTGCTTTATATTGGGTTTTGCTTGGCTCAGTTGAACTAAGAGGTGCAAGTTTTTTGTGGTTATCTGATTTATCAAAACCAGACACTTTATTTGGTAATATATGGTTTTTGCCAATAGGGCCACTTCCTATTCTAATGGCAGCCTCAATGTTTTTACAAACTAGATTGAATCCAAAGCCAACCGACCCAATGCAGGCAAGACTAATGCTAATGATGCCTATTATTTTTAGTTTCTTTTTCTTTTTCTTTCCAGCTGGTTTAGTTCTATATTGGTTGGTTAATAATATTTTATCTATTGCTCAACAGTGGCATGTAAATAATAAAATTCATGCTGAAGCTTTGAAAAAGAAAGGTAATGCTTAACGCTTCAAAAACAATTGCTGCAATATCTACAGCTCCAGGAGCTGGGGGCATTGGAGTAGTTCGTATTTCAGGACCGGTTGCTTTAGAGATCGGCCAAAAAATTTCCAGTTCTAAGTTACTGCCTCGCATTGCTAATTTTCATAGCTTTAAAGATCTAAATGGTTCTTTAATTGATCAAGGACTTATTTTATTTTTCCCAGCTCCTAATTCTTTTACAGGTGAGGATATTGTTGAATTGCAATGTCATGGTGGCACTGTGGTTACTCAATCTATTTTAAATTTTTGTCTCAAAAGTGGTGCACAGCTGGCGGAGCCTGGAGACTTTACGAAAAGGGCGTATTTAAATAATAAGATTGATTTAGCCCAAGCAGAATCTGTTGCCGATTTAATTAACGCTTCCACTACAGAAGCAGCTTTTAGTGCAGCAAATTCTCTATCTGGTAAATTTTCCATAGAAATCAATAACTTATTAAAATATCTCGTAGAATTAAGAATGTATGTTGAAGCATCTTTAGATTTTCCAGAAGAAGATATTGATTTTATTAATGAAGGTAACGTTAAAACAAAATTACAAAATTTATCGGAAACTATTATTAAAATCATTAGGGTTGCATCTCAAGGACAGTTATTAAGAGATGGAATAAGTTTGGTACTAGTCGGCCAGCCTAATGTTGGAAAGTCTAGTTTATTGAATCAATTATCTGGAGAAGATAAAGCAATTGTCACAGATGTTCCTGGCACGACACGGGATGCTATCACTAGCGATATTAATTTAAATGGAATCTTACTTCATATAACTGATACAGCTGGCTTGAGAGAAACTGATAACCCTATTGAGAAATTTGGAATTAAAAAAACATGGTCTTCTCTAGAAAAGGGCCATATCGCCTTATTTCTTGTTGAAGCAGGTAAGGGCATTACAAAATACGAAAAATCGATTCTTGATCGCTTGCCAGAGCAGATAAAATGTATATGGGTTTTTAATAAAATTGATTTACTAAAGGATCGGAATAAAATAAAGCAATTAAGTAATGACCAAACAGTTTATATGTCTGCTAAAACAGGAGAGGGTATAGATTTGTTAAAACAAGCAATCCTCAATTTAGTAGGGTTCAAAAAAGACTCGGAAGGAAGTGAAAATAAATTTATTGCACGGAAAAGACATTTAGAAGCTTTAGAGAATGTTCAGCAGTCTTTGCAAAATGCTCAACTCAACATTGCTTCTGCAGAGTTGGTTGCAGAAGAATTAACTATTGCGCAAAAGCATTTATCTTCCATTACAGGTAAATTTTCCTCCGATGATTTATTAGGAGAAATATTTAGTCAGTTTTGTATTGGAAAGTAGTTGTTTCACGTGAAACAATTTAGCTAATCAATATATTTGATATGTTTCACGTGAAACGTATCAATATCAAGACAAATAAAGTAAAATTTCAATTTTAAATATAATTCAATCAATATGGACTTTCCAAGTAAGTTTGACGTGATAGTAGTTGGCGGAGGGCATGCAGGCACAGAAGCAGCTCTAGCTTCTGCTCGAATGGGACAAAAAACATTACTATTGACGCATAACATTGAGACATTAGGGCAGATGTCATGTAATCCTTCAATTGGTGGTATTGGCAAGGGCCATTTAGTGAAAGAAATTGACGCTATGGGCGGTATTATGGCCAGGGCAACAGATGAAGCTGGTATACAATTTAGAATTCTTAATCAAAGCAAGGGGCCTGCAGTTAGAGCAACCAGAGCCCAAGCTGATCGGATATTATATAAATCAGCAGTTCGCAGGACAATTGAAAACCAATCTAATTTGTGGCTATTCCAACAATCGGTCGATGACGTTATTTTAAAAAATAATAATATAGAAGGCGTTGTCACAAAAATGGGATTAAGTTTTTATGCTTCAAATGTTGTTTTGACAGCGGGAACATTTTTAGGTGGTTTGATACATATCGGACTACAAAACTACGAAGCAGGTAGAGCAGGTGACCCATCGGCTACAATTCTTGCACAAAAGTTAAAAGAATTAAATTTACCTGTTGGCAGGCTTAAAACAGGCACGCCACCAAGAATTGATGGGAGATCTGTTGACTTTACTAAAATGGAAGAACAACCAGGCGATTTTCCCGTCCCATATTTTTCATTTATTAAGCCGGTGATTAATCACCCTAAACAGATATCTTGTTGGATTACACGTACAAATAAAAAAACACATGAAATTATTCGTAAAGGTTTAGATCGCTCGCCAATGTACACAGGTAAGATAGAGGGGGTTGGACCACGTTATTGTCCTTCTGTAGAAGATAAAATACATCGTTTTGCTGATAAGGATTCACACCAAATTTTTATAGAACCAGAAGGTCTAGAGACCCATGAAATTTATCCAAATGGCATCTCAACAAGTTTACCATTTGATATACAACATGAATTAGTTAGATCAATACAGGGACTAGAAAATGCTCATATTCTGAGACCAGGCTATGCAATTGAATATGATTATTATGATCCCAGAGCTTTAAAAATGAGTTTAGAGACTAAAGAAATTAACGGATTATTTTTTGCAGGACAAATTAACGGAACTACAGGGTATGAAGAAGCAGCTGCACAAGGCTTAATTGCTGGTATGAATGCGGCATTAAGAGCTCAAGGTAAAGCAAGTTGGACTCCGAACCGTGATCAAGCATACATAGGGGTATTAATAGATGACTTAATAACAAAAGGCGTAAATGAGCCATATAGAATGTTTACTAGTCGAGCGGAATATAGACTATTGCTAAGAGAAGATAATGCTGATGAACGTCTAACTGAGCAAGCGAGAAAATTGGGTTTAATTTGTGATCAACACTGGGCAAATTTTAGTAAGAAAAGAGAAGGAATCCAAAAAGAAGAAAAAAGACTTAAAAAATTGATTATAAACCCATCTAAAATCGATAAAAAACTACAAAAAAAATATTTAGGGCGAACAATGGAAAGAGAATATTCAGCTTTTGATCTTTTAAGAAGGCCTGAAGTAAAATATCATAACGTAATAGCCTTATCTGGTAGTGAAGGCGTTATTGATTCAGCTATTGGCGACCAAATAGAAATTCTAGCAAAGTATTCTGGATATATTATCCGGCAACAAGATGAAATTAATAAACAAAAGGCACAATTTAATAAAAAAATACCAAAAGAAATAAATTATGATGAAATTCATGGCTTAAGTAACGAAGCAAAAGAAAGGCTAAAAGAATCACGTCCAGAGACTATCGATCAAGCTACTAGAATATCTGGCGTAACATCTGCAACAATATCAATTCTATTAATTTATATTAAATCTAAACATCGTAAATTAGAGCAGAAGGCTATTGAACAAGTTGCTTGATCCAGAAGAAATTTTAAAGGCAGGAATAGAGAAATTAGAGTTGGAAAATAAGGAATACTTATATACTAAACTATTGATTTATAAGAATTTATTGATAAAGTGGAACAAAGTATTTAATTTAATATCTGTTAAAGGTGTTGAAGAAATAGTGACACATCATTTTTTGGATTGTTTGGCAGTAGTGCCTTATATTGAAGGTAAAAATATTTTAGATGTTGGAAGTGGTGCTGGAATGCCTGGAATTATAATTGGTTTATGCTATCCAGAAAAAAATATTACTTTAGTTGATTCGGTTGGGAAAAAGACCGCTTTTTTAAAACAAACATGTGCAGAACTTAATTTGAGCAACATTACTGTTTTAAATATGCGAGTCGAGGACATCACAACAAATAAATTTTTTGATTCTATTATTGCTAGAGCATTTTCAGAAATGCAAGTATTGATAGACCTTACAAGACATTTAATAGAAGATAAAGGTACATGGTATGGCATGAAAAGCAAAAAAATAAATGAAGAAGAAATTAGTACAAATTTTGTAGTAGAAAAAAGAGATATTGTGGTTCCTTATCTCGATGCTGAACGTTATTTAGTAAAAATAAATAACTAATAGATTATTATTTAATTATATTTTAAGTGAATTTTATGCGTATATTTGCAATATCAAATCAAAAGGGTGGAGTTGGGAAGACAACAACAACAGTCAATTTAGCTGCAAGTTTGATGGCTAGAAAGAAAAAAGTACTTTTAATCGATTTAGACCCTCAAGGCAATGCCACATCTGGTTCAGGGTTAAATAAAAAAGATATTACGAAATCTATATACGATGTTTTAATTGGCCAAGAAAGCATAAAGAACGTCATTCAAAGGTCTGCAGAAAGTTTTTTTGATGTTGTACCAGCTACTCAGTCATTAGCGGGGGCAGAAGTTGAATTAGTTAACATTGAAGAGCGAGAATTTATTTTAAAAAAACAATTAAGCAATCTTACGAATTATGACTATATCTTAATTGATTGCCCACCCGCATTAAGCTTATTAACTGTAAATGCTCTTGTTGCAGCTAATTCAGTTTTAATACCAATGCAATGTGAGTATTACGCCTTAGAAGGCTTATCTGATTTAGTTGATACAATTAAAAGAGTAAAAAAACAGTTAAATCCACAAATAGAAATTGAAGGCTTGCTTCGGACACTCTTTGATAGGCGCAACACTTTAGGAAAACAAGTTTCTGATCAATTATCTGCTCATTTTGGAGATAAGGTTTATAGCACGATTATCCCAAGAAATGTGAGGTTAGCTGAGGCTCCCAGCCATGGTAAACCGGCTCTTTTCTATGATAAATCGTCCAAAGGAGCAATGGCATATTTAGATCTAGCCGATGAAATTTTAAAGAGGAATAAACATGGGAACAAATAAAGGGTTAGGAAGAGGTTTGGATGCCTTATTGAGCAATAATACAGAAAACAATAACAGCCTAGAAGTTTGTCATATTAATAATCTTAAAACGGGTAAATATCAACCTAGAAGCCACATGAATCAAATAGCGCTAAATGAGCTTGCGGAATCCATCAAGACGCAGGGTATTATGCAGCCTATAGTGGTTAGAGCCGTTGGGGATAAGAGGTATGAAATTGTTGCTGGTGAAAGAAGATGGCGCGCAGCTAAGATTGCTAATCTAACTGAAGTACCTATTTTAATTAAAGATATTGCTGATGAGTCCGCATTAGCAATGGCTCTTATCGAAAATATTCAACGAGAAGACCTAAACTCGATAGAAGAGGCAAAAGGGATTCAGCGTTTAATAGATGAGTTTGGAATGACACATGAATCTGCATCTCATATATTAGGTAAGTCTAGAACAACAGTAACAAATTTATTAAGACTATTGAATTTGTCTGAGCACGTTCAAAAAGCATTGCTTGAAGGAAGAATTGAAATGGGCCATGCAAGAGCAATGCTTTCTTTGCCTGGTAGTGACCAAGTAATGCTTTGTCAAAAAGTAATTAATAACAAATTATCTGTAAGGGAGGTGGAGTCATTAATTACTCAAAAAAAACCCACTAAAAGTATAAAGAAACAAAAAATGGCAGATATTGTAAATTTGGAAACAAATTTATCTGACAAATTAGGGACATCAGTACAAATTTCACATAAATTGAATGGCTCAGGCAGTTTAAAGATTAATTATAATAATTTAGATCAGTTAGATTTTATTTTAAAAAAAATATAATATATCGGACTAAAACTTGACTCAGGGAACAAATAACGCCAAAATTGCGAACTTTGATACAAATAGAATTAAGGACGTAAGGTTTAATTGATAAAGAGTCAGCAAATCAATAAAAAAAAGGGGCTATTCCCTCCTTATGTCAAAAATATGCTTAAAAAAATAAGCACTATTTCTGCTACCTCAGCACTAATTGTTTCAGGATTTTTTGGAGTACATGCAGGTATCTCAGTTTTTTGTGGGGCTTTTGTAGTTATTATTGGATTAATAGTTTCAACTCCAATCGCTCATAAATCTTGGGGAACGGTGAATGCATCGAGTATCGTGATGGATGCTTTAAAAGCTGAAGGCATAAAGATTTTAATTATAATTTTATTGCTTTGGGCGGTATTTAATTTTTACGAAGATAAAGTTCCGCTTGCAATTATTTTTGGTTTAGCGATTGCTGCAATTTTTTCAGGAATTGGGCTGACCAAACTAGATACAAAAACTTAAGGGAATATAAAACTTGGCAGATAGTTCATACGAATCACCATCTCAATATATTGGACATCATTTATCTAATAATGAGTTACAGCTAGATTTTTTAGGTGGAGGTCCATTTATGACTCTTCATTTAGACTCATTTGTGATGGCAGTTATTCTTGGAGTTTTTTCTATGGGGCTAATTTGGCTTGTAGCTAGGAAGGCGTCAGCTGGAGTGCCTACGAAAACCCAGGCATTTGTTGAGTTAGTATTCGGCTTCATCGATGATCAGGTGGGTAATATATTTCATGGTAATCGACATTCGTTCGTAGCCCCAGCTGCATTGACCGTTTTTATTTGGGTTCTCATGATGAATGCAATGGATTTTTTGCCTATCGATATAATGGCAAAATTTTACGCAATGCTTGGTTTATATGAATGGAAAGCAGTGCCGACGTCAGATGTGAATACAACATTTGGTCTTGCTTTAGGCGTTTGGTTTTTAATGATTTATTTTGGTATCAAAGTAAAAGGGATGCGCGGGTGGCTACACGAGATTTTTTGCGCGCCTTTTGGGGCATCACTTTGGGTTTGGCCAGCTAATTTTCTATTCAATTTAATTGAGTACGTCTCAAAACCTTTATCTCATTCTCTTCGATTATTTGGTAACATGTATGCCGGCGAAGTTATCTTTTTATTATTAGGTTTATGGGCTGCGACAGGAGTATCTGGGATTATATTTGGATCGATACTAGGAGCAGGATGGGCAATATTCCACATTTTAATTGTGGTGTTGCAAGCCTATATATTCATGATGCTAACAGTTGTGTATTTATCTATGGCACACGAAGGACATTAAATTTTTTTTAACTAAAAGGAAGTAAATTATGGAAACAGTAACAGTAGAAGCATTAGCTCAAATTC
>ENA-OSJC01001902-OSJC01001902.1-marine-metagenome-genome-assembly--contig:-NODE-1902-length-16363-cov-4.447931_pt1 | contig 16363 bp, 16 predicted proteins | sample MGYA00237885_ERZ534234 | MGnify/ENA primary metagenome ERZ534234 (study PRJEB26413, sample SAMN06343907) | marine metagenome | isolation source: coastal waters | place: Atlantic Ocean: West Antarctic... | reverse complement strand
TTAAATGATAGATATATTAAACCTTCTATTGATAAATACTGTGATAAATATTCGGTAGATAGATTTATTAAATATTTATCATAAATTTTTTAAGTTTTATATAAATGTAAGTTAGATTAATGAAAATTATCATAACAGGTGGTGCAGGATTTATAGGTTCTCACCTAGTAAAGAAGTTGCTAGATAAGAAACATAAAGTTATTGTAATAGATAATTTTAGTACTGGCAGAAAATTAAATATAGATGAATTTAAGCATAAAATAGAAATTGTAAAAGCTGATATTTCTAAAAAAGGTAATTGGTTAAAACACTTTGCTAATGTAAAAGTGGTATATCATTTGGCAGCTTTAGCAGATATTGTACCGAGTATACAAAACCCTGACAAATACTTTGAAGCCAATGTTATGGGTACAAAAAATATCTTGAATGCATGTATTTCAAATAAAGTACCAAGAATTATTTATTCAGCATCCTCATCTTGCTATGGTATTCCTAAAAAATATCCAACATCTGAAGATGAAAAAATAGATCCACGTTATCCTTATGCGCTTACAAAAAGAATTGGAGAAGAATTAATATTACATTATTCTAAGATTTATAATCTTAAAGCAATATCTTTAAGATTATTTAATGTCTATGGAACTAAATCTAGAACATCAGGAACTTATGGGGCAGTGTTTGGGGTTTTTCTTAAGCAAAAAATAGAATCTAAGCCACTTACAGTGGTCGGAGATGGAAAACAAAAAAGAGATTTTACTTATGTTAGCGATATAGTTGAAGCTTTCTACAAATGTTTATTTTATAAAGGTAAGATAAATATTTTTAATATTGGAACAGGAAAACCAGTATCAATTAATAAGGTTGTAAGTCTTCTAAAATGTAAAAAAATTAAAATCCCAAAAAGACCTGGAGAGCCAGATATAACTCATGCTAACATTAAATTAGTAAAAAAAGAGTTAAATTGGATTTCAAAAATCACAATAGAGAGAGGTATAAATTTGATGCTAAAAGAATTAAATTATTGGAAAAAGGCTCCATTGTGGACTCCTAGTAAAATTGAAAAAGCAACTAGTGAATGGTTTAAATATATTAAATGAGTATGTTAAAAAAAGAAGAATTAAAAAAAATTCAAGCTTTAAAAAATAATGGAAAAAAAATAGTTTTATGTCATGGTGTATTTGATTTAATCCATGTTGGTCATATTTATCATTTTAAACAAGCCAAGTCTTTTGGAGATTATTTAATTGTTTCAATTACTGGGTCAAAATTTATTAAAAAAGGGCCAGGTAGACCCTTATTTGATGACACACAAAGGTATGAATTTTTAAAAAGTATTAAGTTTATAGATAAGGTTGTTGTTAGTAATAATATTTCTGCTGAAGATGTAATTAAAACTATTAAACCAAGCGTATATGTAAAAGGCCAAGATTATAAGTCTAATAAAGATGATAAAACAAAAAAAATTTTATTAGAAAATAAATTAGTTAAAAAATTTAAAGGTATAGTGAAATATACTGATGAAATTTCCTTTAGTTCATCAAAATTAATTAATAATGGAAATTTTATATTAAATAATGATCAAAAAAAATTCATTAATAGCGTCAAAAAGAAGTATTCATATAGTAAAATATTTAATATTTTAAAAAGTTTTAAAAAATTAAAAGTATTAATATTAGGTGAGCTGATCATAGACAAATATACTTTTGGAAGCGTTGTTGGTAAGTCATCAAAGGAGCCTCATTTAGTTCTAAATCAAAATAAAAATGAATATTATGTTGGTGGTTCAGGGGCAATAGCAAGACATTTGAATTCTTTTGTTAAAAAAATAGACCTGATAAGTCCATTTGGAGATGAAATATTTTATAAAAAATTGATTAACAAAAATTTTACAAAAAATATCAGTAAACATTTTTTAAAAAACGATAAATACTCAAATACAATAGTTAAAGAGAGGTTTATTGATCAAGTATCAGGATATAAATTATTTGGGTCATATACTCTCCCTTTAAATAATTCTTTATCAGTTGAAAAAAAAATATTGAAAAAAATTGAGCAACTTAAAAATAAATCAGATTTAGTAATTATAACAGATTATGGGCATCATTTTTTGTCCAAAAAAATCGCAACAAAAATCATCAATAACAAAACTTTTGTTACTGTAAATGCACAGGTAAATTCATCAACACAAGGTTATAATAGTGTTAAAAACTATATTGGAGCTAATGCGATTATAATAAATGAAGCTGAACTAAGGCAAGAAATTAGAGATAATGTTTCAGATATAAAATATCTTTCAAAAAAATATAAAATAGAAAAGAAAATTAAACATCTCATTGTAACAATGGGAAAAAATGGAGCAATTTTAGTTGATAATTCTCTAAAAATTTATTTTTGTCCTGCTTTTGCTAAGAAAACAGTAGATAAAGTCGGATCTGGAGATGCAATGCTTTCAATAATGTCTTTATGTCTAAAGCTTAAATTAGATCCCTTACTAATTTTATTTTTAGGTTCTCTTGCTGCTTCTTCTTCAGTGGAAACTTTAGGAAATAAAAAAAATATTAATTTTGAAGATTTAGATAGATCAATTGAGTATATGTTAAAATAATTATGAAAAAAATATTTATTACAGGTGGAGCAGGATATGTTGGATCCAGGCTTGTACCAAAATTATTAAATTTAGGTTATGAAATAACAGTTCTAGATTTAATGATCTATGGTGAAAAAGTTTTAGAAGAACATGAAAATTTAACTAAAATAAAAGGCGATATTCGTGATGTAGCTTTATTGGAAAAAATAATCCCAGGTCATGATTATCTAATACATTTAGCCTGTATTTCTAATGACCCAAGTTTTGAGCTAAATCCTTCTTTAGGTAAATCTATAAACTTAGATGCATTCGAACCTATGGTTAAGATATGTGTAAAAAGTAAAATAGAAAAGTTCATATATGCCTCCTCATCTTCGGTATACGGTATTAAAAAAGAAAAAAATGTAACTGAGGATATGAAGCTAGAACCACTAACTGACTACTCTAAATTTAAAGGTGATTGTGAAAAAATTTTAAACAGTTACAAATCTGAAAATTTTATCACAACAACTATAAGACCTTCAACAGTTTGTGGATATGCAAAAAGACAAAGATTAGATCTAGTTGTAAATATTTTAACTAATCATGCGTTCCATAATAGACAGATTAAAGTTTTTGGAGGAGATCAGCTTCGACCGAATGTACATATAGATGATATGGTGGGATCCTATTTAGCAGTGTTGAATGCAGATAATCAAAAAATAAATGGTCAAATATTTAATGTAGGCTTTAAAAATCAATCTGTTAATGAGCTTGCAAATGATGTTAAGGAAGTAATTGGAGAAGATGTCAAAATTATTAATACAAAATCAGATGACAATAGATCTTACCATGTTAGTTCTGAAAAAATAAAAGATGTTTTAGGTTTTGAGACAAAGCATACAGTAAAAGATGCTGTCTTAGACTTAAAAGATGCATTTAAAAAAAAATTTTTAATAAATACATTTGACGATGAGATGTATTTTAATATAAAGAGAATGAATTCAATAAAATTAAATTAATCTAATTAAGATGAAACTGGAAAATTTAAAAAAAAAATCTCTAGAATTAAGAATAGAAACTTTCAATGCTTTTATTAAAAAAGGTGAAGCTCATCTAGGAGGTAGCTTTTCTATAATTGAAATATTAATTACTTTGTTTGAAGTTGTAATGAAAAAAACTGATAAGTTTATATTAAGTAAATCGCATGCTTCATTCCCTTATTGTTTGTTATTAAGAAAAAAAGGATATAATCCCAAGTTAACAACTCATTTAGAAATTGACACTAAAAATGGAATAAATTGCACTACAGGAAGTCTGGGTCATGGTTTGCCAATAGCAACTGGTATGGCATTTGCAAAAAAAAAAATGAGTGAAAAAGGTAAAGTTTTTGTTCTTATAAGTGATGGTGAATGCCAGGAAGGTACAACATGGGAATCACTTCTAATTGCATCTAAGCACAAATTAAATAACTTAATCGTAATTGTTGATTATAACAAAATCCAAGCACTTCAAAGAATTGAAGAAGTGCTACCATTGAATAGTTTAAGTAAAAAATTTAAATCTTTTAACTGGAACTGTAACGTAATTAAAGATGGTCATTCTTTTTTATTATTAAAAAAATATTTAAATAGAGCAGATAAGAATAAACCAACAGTGTTTATTGTTAATACAATTAAAGGAAAAGGTATTAAAAGTTTTGAAAATGATCCAGCTTGGCATGCAAAAAAATTAGGTATCAAAGAAATTATAATTGGAAAAAAAGCTTTGGGGATAAAATAAATGAGAAGAACGTTTGGTAAAATTTTATCTGAAATTGCAAAAAAAGATAAAAAAATATTTTTACTTGTTGGAGACATAGGTTTTGGTATATTTGATGATTTTAGAAAAGAGCACCCCGATAGATTTATAAATTTAGGAATATGTGAACAAAGTCTTATAGGTTTTGCATCAGGTATGGCTTTACAAGGTTTAAATCCATGGGTTTACACTATAACTCCTTTTTTAATTGAACGACCATTTGAACAAGTGAAGTTAGATATTGATCAGCAAAAGGCCAATGTAAAATTAGTAGGATTTGCAGACTACCCCTCTTTAGGACCAAGTCATTCCGAACTTGATGCTAAAAGAACAATGAGATTATTTAAGAATATTAAATCCTTTTTTCCAAAAAATAGCGAGGAAACAAAAAAAGCAACTTTAAGATGCTCCAAAGTAAAGGGACCAACCTTTATTAGCTTAAAAACAGATAAAATGCTAAATAACTGGTAGAAAATAAACAAATTATTTTATAAGATTATAATTAACTATGATGAAAAACTTCGCATTTGATAAAACTCCCAAAACTTCAGATCATTGGGTCAGTCTAAATAAAGATGAAAGAAAGGAACAAATTGAAAATTTTTTAAAAACAAACCAAAATTATAGTGACTTCGAAGTTCATGAAACGCCCGATAATGGTCAAATTATTTTGAAAATTCAAAAATCAATTACATCTAGTAAAAGAGGTTTAATGCTTCTTGAATTAGAGATTGAATTAAAAGAAAATATTGATAAAGGATTAACTGTATGGTTGGAGCCTGTGGGAGATAGAAGTAAATTAAGAAATTTAAGAGGAATACAAATTAAACCTGAAAGTAATTAGATGGATAATAGTAATGAAAAAATAGATAATATAAATAATTCTATAAAAACAAAAGAAGGAGAGCTAATATTAGACTCCCATAAAGTATCTTATCATTATGATAGAGTCGAAGCTTGGGAAAATGGGGAAAAAATTGCCCCGATAAGTGTGGATATGGCTCTTACTAGAGCTTGTGGTGCCATGTGTTCGTTTTGTTATGCTATGGTTCAAGAACCACAGGAAAGAGCAATTATTAAAACTAAAGAAGCGCTTGATTTACTCGATGACTTTGCTGAAGTTGGCATTAAGGCAGTTTCTCTAGTATCTGATGGTGAAAGTACATTATCCAAAGCATACGTTCCTTTTATTCAGCATGCATCCAAAATAGGTATTGACATTGGTAATGCAACTAATGGGTGGGAATTTGAGCAAGAAAAAGTCGACCAGGTTTTACCACATATGAAATGGGTTAGGTTTACGGTTGGAGCCGGTACTCCAGAGGGTTATTCTAAAATTATGTTTAAAAGTGAGGCACATACACAAGTGTTTGATAGAGCCATGAAAAATATAAGATATGCAGTTGAGCTTAAAAAAAAATTAAAACTTGATGTGACATTGGGAATACAAATGGTTCTTACACCTGAATTTAAAGATGAAATTATTCCATTTTCTAAGTTGGCATTAGATTTAGGAGTTGATTATGGAGTTATAAAACATTGTTCAGATGATGAACTAGGAACACTTGGAATTGATTATTCAAAATATGAGGCCATGTATCCTCTGATAACCGAGGCTGAAAAGATGAGTACAGATGATACTAAAATTATAGCTAAATGGAGTAAAATTAAAGATGAGGGTGTTTCATCTTACAATAGGTTGTATGGACCACAATTCCTTGTACAATTAAGCGGAACGGGGTTGGTTGCTCCATCTGGTCAATTTTTTAATGCAAGGTATTCAAAATTACATATGGGAAATTTTACGGAGGAGAGGTTCATCGATATTTTTAAATCTGATAGATATAGCAAAATAATGGATTACATTGCATCTCCAAGTTTTGATGCTCAAACTATGATGGGCACACTCCCAATAACTCACTACGTAAATGAAGCTCTTGATAATCACGCTAAAGGAATAAAAAAAATTATTCCTAACCCTGGACCTAAACCTCTGCATGTAAATTTTATTTAGTGTAAAGTTTAATAAAAAATAGCACCATATATGTTTTATAAGTTTATAGAAAAATTAAATAATATAAAAAAATATCCTTATTATTATATCTCTCCATTAGTTTATTCTATAGGAGATGCATGTGAGCAGATATCTATATGTTCATCCAAAATTAAAAATAAAAAAATTATAGTTTTATACCCTTTTATTTTTAATAAGTTTTTGAGATATAAAATGTGTAATAAATCTTTGTTTCATAGTTTACAAATTAATTCATTTGAAAATAGAAAGAATATTTCCACAATGTTTATTAATTTTTTATTGAATATTGAATTTTTTTTGAAAAGAATAAAATTTTTATTCATATCCAAAATAACTAAAAAAAAATCAGAATATGATAGTTTTCCATATATTGGTATTCATACATTATATGAGCAAAATTTTATTAAACAAAATTTTGATGGCATACAGCCGCATGATGTTTCTCAGCTGAATTTAAGTTTAAAAAAAGATGATAATATTTTTTGTGAAAAAATATTGAATAATGAAAAAATTCCTTGTGAAAATATAGTGTGTCTTCACGTCAGAGACTCAGGTTATAAAAGTGATTCTGGTAGAAAACCATATAGAAATTCAAATATTAACAATTATATCGAACTGATAAAATATCTAATAAATAAAAACTATTTTGTTGTAAGAATGGGTAATAGTTCTGCAAATAAAATAAATTTTACTGATAAAAATTTTTTTGATTACACTCAATCACATATTAACTTTGACGTAATGGATCTTTATTTAATTAGTAAATGCAAATTTTATGTTGGAACGCAGTCAGGAATTTTAGATTTAGCTTATATGTTCAATAAACCAGTTTTAACAACAAATATGTGTGAATTATTTAGTGCTTTCCCAAGAAAAATTAATGATAGAGGTTTATTTAAAAAAATTATAATAAAAGATACAGGCCAAAAAGTAAATTTAAAAGAATACATTAAAATGAATTATTCAAATCATGACCCTGAAGTAGAGAAAGAACAATTTGAATATATAGAAAACTCATCTCAAGAATTATATGATGCTGTAGTTGAATTTGAAAATCTATTTAATTCAAACAAATTTGATTTATCTTATGAACAAAGAAAAATTAACCAACAAATAAAAGATACGTTTAAAAAGAAATTATATCCAGACTTAATAAAAACTGATAATCATTTTAATAGAATGGAAAATAGTAAAATAGCATTGTGGGTTAAATCTTTCAAAGGTTCATTGTGTGAAAATTATTTAAATGAGAATGTGAAATGAAAAAAATATTTTGGTGTAAAAATTGTTTAAACATGTCCACTAGACCACGTATCACTTTTGATGAAAAGGGTTGGTGTAACGCATGTGTTTGGATGGAAGAGAAAAAAAGCTTTGATTGGGGAAAAAGAGAAGATGAATTAATAAAATTATTTTCAAAATATAAATCAAAAAATAATGAGTTTGATTGTGTTGTGCCTGTCAGTGGTGGAAAAGATGGATCTTATATAGCTCATACACTTAAACATAAGTACAAGATGAATCCACTTACAATAAATGTTACACCGCCACTTCCATTAAAACTTGGAGAAGAAAATCTAAAAAATTTTGCAAAATCTGGATTTAATTTAATTCAATTACATCCCAATCAAGAAGTAATGCGTTTTTTAGATAAAAGAGGTTTTATTGACAAAGGCTTTCCATATTTTGGTTGGCTTGTTGCAATTCAATCGGCGGTAATTCGTACTGCTCTAAATTTTAATCTTTCATTAATATTTTATGGTGAAGATGGTGAGGTAGAATATGGGGGTTCTACTGAAACAAAATACGATAGTTTATTATCAATAGATTATCAAAAAAAAGTTTGGTTTGAATCGGGATATGATCATATATTAGATCAGATACCTGATAAGCTTAAAGCAGATAGTTTTTTTTGGAAATTTCCAACAGAAAAAGAGATTGGTGAAAAAAAACTTTATACTACGACATGGTCGTATTTTGAAAACTGGGATCCATACAAAAATTATATAACAGCTAAAAATCATTGTGGCCTAAAGGAAGCAGAACAAGGAAATAACAGTACTTTCACAAATTTTGCTCAAACAGACCAGTCACTGTATGCGCTACATATGTATCTATGCTACTTAAAGTTTGGGTTCGGTAGAGCTCTTCAAGATGCTGGAATAGAAATTAGAAGAGGGTCTATGAATCGTGACCAAGCAAAAAATCTAGTAAAAATGTACGATGGACAATTTCCAGATGAAAATTTAGAATTATATTTAGATTATTATCAAATGACAAAAAATGAATTCCAAGAGGTGATAAATTTTTGGGCAAATAAAGACATTTTAAAATTTGAAAATGGAAAATGGATACCAAAATTTGAAATTGTTTAACTTTTATGGAAAAAAGTATTCTAATTTTAGATTATGGTATGGGCAATATATTTTCTGTTAAGAATGCTCTAGAGTACTTAGGTGCAAAAGTTGAAATATCATCAAATCCTAATTATATATCAAGATATAATCATTTAATATTACCAGGCGTAGGGTCATTTGACAAAGCTATGGAAAAAATAAGATATTTAAAAATGGATATTGGAATTAAAGAATTTGTAAAAAGAAAAAATAAGATTTTAGGAATTTGCCTTGGCTTCCAGCTTTTGTGCAACTCGAGTATGGAAGGTGGTAAAGAAAAAGGTTTAGGTTTAATAGATGATGATATTATTAAGATGGATAATAACTTTGGTAAAGTACCTCATGTTGGTTTTAACAGCATCAAAATTAAAATAGGTGATAAGCTTTTTAAGGGGATTAGAGAAAATTCAGATTTTTATTTTAATCATTCTTATTTTCTTAAAAATAAGAATCAAAATTTTATTTCATCAACATGTATAAACAATATTAATTTTGTGTCCTCTTATTGCAAAGATAATATTTTTGGGACTCAATTTCACCCTGAAAAGAGTCAATCAAATGGATTGATTGTATTAAAGAATTTTTTAAATATCTAGATGATAAAAAAAAGAATAATTTTTACATTACTACTTAGTGGGCAAAATTTTATTTTAAGTAGAAATTTTGTGCATCAAAAAGTAGGGGATATTAATTGGCTAAATAAAAATTATAATTTTAAAAGTACGTCTAATTTTATTGATGAGCTAATAATTATTAATGTTAATAAAAAAAGAGATCATGAAAATTTTTTCAAAATATCAAAGAAAATTGCAAAAGAATGTTTTGTTCCAATTTCCTATGGAGGAGGTATAGATTCACTTGAAATAGCCATTAAGATGTTTAGAAATGGTGCTGATAAGATTATTTTAAACACTTCCACATTTAAAAACCCTGAATTATTAAATGAAATAAGTTCAATCTATGGAAGTCAAAGTGTAATAGTTTCTATAGATTTCAAAAAAGAAAGTGATGACAATTATTCAGTATGGATAGAAAATGGGGAAAAAAAAATTGATATTCCTTTAGAAAAGCATATTGAAAATTTGACAAATTTTAAATTTGGAGAAATTTATTTAAACTCAATTGACAAGGATGGTACTGGTTTTGGGTACGATTTATCTGTGATGAGAAAATTAAAAAAAATATCAAAAAAAGTACCAATAATTATTTCTGGTGGAGCAGGAAATTCTAATCATTTTTATGAAGCGTTAAAAAATAATGAAATTGATGCAGTTTCAACTGCACATTTATTTAATTTTGTTGGTGATGGGTTAGAAAAAGCTAGAAAAAACTTGATAAAAAATAAAATTAGTTTTCCAGAATGGAATGCGGATATAACTAATAATAATTATAATTATTTTCAAAAAAAATGAAAAAAATAATATTACAAACTTTAGAAATTTTAAATCATTCAGAAAAAAAAAAATTGAAGATAATTTTTTTTTTAACGGTTATCTTTAATTTTTTAGAAACATTATCGATTTCCCTAATTTTTCCTTTAGTTGGTAATTTAACAAATACAAACGATAAAGATCAATTTCTAAATTTTAGTTTTTTTAATAATATCTTTTCTGATAACAATCTAACTAATGTTTTTTTAATTTTCTTATTAGTTTTTTTCTTAAAGTTAGTTTTTATTTTATTTTTTTTATATAAAAAAACAGCTTTTATTCAAAACCTAAATGCAAATCTTTCGTTAAGAATCTTAAAAAAATATGTTAGTCAAAATTTAAATTTTTTTTATGATAACAACTCTAGTTTATTAACAAGAAATATAGTTCAAGAAATTAGTCAATTGATATCTGGTGTAATTGAACAAACGCTTTCTTTAATAGTAGAGTTAATACTTGTACTTTTATTAGTTAGTTTAGCATTTTATGCAGAGCCGATGGTGACTTCAGTAATTTTTTTAGTATTTTTTATTTCATTCCTTATTTTTTATTACACTGTAACTCCTAATACTATAAAATGGGGCATTGAAACGCAGAAACTTAGGGGTAACATTTTAAAAAAACTTAATGAAATTTTTTCCAGCATCAAGTTTATAAAAGTTACAAATAAAGAATTTTTCTTCTTTAAGGACATTAAAAAAAGCTTTTTAGAGAATGCTAGAATCTCAATTTTATATGAATTTACAAAAAATTTTCCAAGACCTTTTTTTGAATTTCTTTTAGTTATTTTAATTGTCTTAATTGTGCAATTCAAAATGAATTTTGGTGAAATTAAAAATTATTCTGAAATTTTACCACTGCTTGGGCTTTATGCTGCTATAGCATTCAGAACTGTCCCATCATTTAACAGAATTTTAGTTCATTTAAATAATATTAAATTTTCTAATGCATCTGTTGATGTAATTTATCGAGAAACAAAATTAAAAGATAAAATACAATTATCCTCAAATATTAATAAAAATTTTAAATTTGAAAAAGTTGAGTTTAAAAATGTTGATTTTGCCTATAAGAATAAAGAAAATATATTTGAAGATTTGAATTTTTCTATAAATAAAAATGAATTTATTGCAATTGTTGGTGAAAGTGGCATTGGGAAAACTACTTTAATTGATCTTTTAGCTGGATTAGTTAGTCCAACTAAAGGAGAAATTTTACTTAATGGAGATAAATTAGAAGCTGAAAATAGAGATAACATGACTTCAGCAATAGGGTATATTCCCCAGAATTATAACTTTCTTGATGACACTATAGAAAAGAATATAGCATTTGGTGATGAAAATATTAACAGAGATAAGATTGATAAAAGCTTAATTCAAGCTAATTTGAATGACTTTGTGGCATCTTTAAAAGGAAAGTACGATGAAAAAATAGGTGAACAAGGCATATTGTTGTCTGGAGGGCAAAAACAACGGTTAGCCATAGCAAGATCCCTATATCTTGATGCACAAATATTAATAATGGATGAGTCAACTTCTAATCTAGATCAAAAAACTGAAGCAAAGATTTTTGAAGAATTTATGAAATTAAAACACACAAAAACATTGATTGTAATTACCCACAAAATGTTAAATTACCAGTACTTTGATAAAATAATTTGTATAAAAAACAAAAAAGTCGATATTCAAAAAGGAAAGGTAATATAGTTATGAAGAAGATAGTAATAGTTGGTGGTAGTGGATATGTGGGTTCGGTCATTATTAGTTATTTTTTAAATAAAAATTTTAATGTCATCAATTTAGATAATTTAATTTATAGTCAAAATAATAAGTTTAGTTTCTCTAAAAATAAAAATTATAAATTTATTAATTATGATTTAAGAGATAAAAATTTAGATTCCAATATATTAAAAAATTCTGAATCAGTAATAATTTTAGGCTCGTTAGTAGGTGATCCAATTAGCAATAAATATAAGAATTTAACTGAGTCAATTAATGTAGTTTCTACAAAAAAATTTATTGATAAATCAATTAAGTTAGGTGTCAAAAGATTGATATTTGTATCTACTTGTTCAAATTATGGAATGATTAAAAACAATATCCCCGCGAAAGAAAATCATAAGTTAAATCCATTATCACCTTATGCAAAAAGTAAAGTTAATATAGAAAATTTTTTGATAAAGAAAAAACTAAAAAAGATAGATACAAAAATATTTATACTAAGATTTGCAACTGCATTTGGATTTTCAGAAAGGATGAGGTTTGATTTGACAGTTAATGAGTTTATAAAAACTATAATGCAAAAAAAAAAATTATTAATTTATGATGAAAATACTTGGAGACCATATTGTCATGTTTATGACTTTGCTAGACTGATTTATACGATTTCAAAATCCATAAAAAAAAATAGATTTGAAATATTTAATGTTGGTGAAAATAAAAATAATGCAACAAAGTTAACAATTTTACAAAAAATATTAAAACAATTACCTTATAAAAATATAGAATTTAAAAAAATTGGAAAAGACAAAAGAAATTATATTGTAAATTTTGATAAAGTTAAAAAAATGTATAATTTTCGTTGCTCAACAAATATTGATAAAGGAATTGAGGAAATCATTACTAATATTAATAAAAATAAGAAATTTTATTTAAATGAAAAAAATAAATTTAAATTTGGTAACTTTTTAATAAAAAAAAATAAACTTAGATAATGATACATTTACATGAACCTGTTTTAGACAAAAATGATCTTAAAAGTTTACTGGAATGTTATAATACTGGATGGATATCAACTGGTGGTGAAAAAGTTAAGGCTTTCGAAAAGCTTATTTGTAAAATTACTAAGTCAAAATATGCTATAGCAACAAATAACTGTACTGCAGCTTTACAAATTTCCATAATGTTGAGTGGAGTAAAACCTGGTGATGAGGTAATTGTTCCAGCTATATCGTTTATAGCTACAATAAACTCTGTAATATATAATTTTGGAACACCTCTCTTCATGGATGTTGATGATTTTTATAATCTTGATGTCGATAAAACTATTGATTTTTTGAAAAATCATACCTTTTTTAAGAAAGGACTAACTTACAATAAAAAAACAAAAAAAATTATAAGAGCAGTGGTTATAGCTCATATATTTGGTAATCCTGCAAATGTTCATAAATTAAAGAATGTATGCAACAAAATGAATATTAAAATTATTGAAGATGCTGCTGAAAGTTTGGGTAGTTACCATATCGTGAACAAAAAAAAAATTCATACAGGTACAGTAGGTGATTTTGGATGCATTTCGTTTAATGGCAATAAAGTAATAACTTCTGGAGGTGGAGGTATCATTCTAGTTAAAAATCAGCAAATAGAAAAAAAAATTAGATATATAATTAATCAATCAAAAGATGACACTCTTTATTACAAACACAACAACTTGGGATTTAATATGAGTATGACTAATTTACATGGTTCTATTGCATTTTCCCAGCTACAAAAACTAGAAAAAATTATAAAAATTAAGAATAAAATAAACTTATTTTACAATAAAAATATTAAAAAAATTAAAGGATTAAATATTTTAGGATCACCAAAAAATACGAAGAGCAATTTTTGGCTAAATATACTTGAGATAGATGCCAAAATTTATGGAAAAAATAAAACAAAGGTCATTCATGATTTCTTAAAGAATCAGATTAATGTCAGATCAGTTTGGTACCCAAATCATAAACAAAAATTTTTAAAAAAATACCAGTCATACAAAATAACAAACGCAATAAAAAAGTATAAGGCCTCTATTTGCTTGCCATCTGGACCTGGCTTAAAAATCAAAGATTTAAAAAAAATTGTATTAATTTTAAAATGAAAAATATTATTATATTTGGAGCTGGGGGTCATTCTAACTCATGTATAGATGTCATTTTAGAAGAAAAAAAATTTAAAATAATTTTTATTGTAGATGATAAAAAAAAAAATACTAAAAAATTTAATTTTAATGTGAAAGCTTTATCTGACTTTGAAAAAAGCTTTAAAAAAAATGATAATATTTTTTTAGGTCTAGGGCTTATTAAGAATTCAAATAAAAGATGGAGCTTAATCAAAAAACTTGAAAAATATAATCTTAATTTTGCAAAAATTATCTCTCCTAGTAGCTATATATCAAAATATTCAAAAATATCTGGGGGCACCATAGTTATGCATAATTCTGTAATAAACAGTAATACAATCATAATGGAACACACAATAATTAATACCTCATCAATAATAGAGCACGATGTTTATATTGGAAAAAATTGTCATATTTCAACTGGTGCTATTGTTAATGGGGGATCAAGAGTTGGTGACCATACTTTTATTGGTAGTGGATCAATAATACATCAAAATATTGAAATAGGATCAAAGTGCATAATAGGAGCTGGAAAAGTTATTAAAAAAAATTTACCATCAAATAGTATAATAAAATGAATAAAACAATTTTTATCGCAGAAGCAGGGGTCAATCATAATGGAAAAATGACGATAGCGAAAAAATTAATTGATGCGGCAAAAAAAGCGGATGCTGATTATGTCAAATTTCAAATTTTTAAAACAGATAATTTAGTAACAAAAAAATCACCATTAGCCGAATACCAAAAAATAAATATTGGAAAAAATACCACACAATATAATATGCTTAATAAGTTGGAGTTAAGCCATGAGCAACACCTATCTCTGATTAAATATTGTAAAAAAAAAAAGATTAAATATCTTGCTTCTGTTTTTGATATAGAAAGCCTAAATTTCTTAAAAAAAAATTCGTCAAGCATAAAAATCCCATCTGGTGAAATAACTAATTATCAATTACTTAGTGAGATAAAAAAGAAAAAATTTTCTGAAATTTTTTTATCAACAGGTGCTAGTAAAATGAATGAAGTAAAAAAAGCAGTTAATATCCTTGGAAAAAAAAACCTTTATCTACTTCATGCAAATTCTGAATACCCTACTAAGAATATTCAAGATATTAATTTAAATGTAATTAAAACTTTAAAAAAAATTTTTAATATAGATAAAGTTGGATACTCAGATCACACAATTTATAGAGAAGTACCTATTATTTCTGTAGCACTTGGTGCAAAAGTTATTGAAAAACATTTTACAATAAATAAAAAGATGAAAGGACCAGATCATAAAGCCAGTTTATCACCAACCGAACTCATTCAGGCAGTAGCAGATGTTAAAAAGACAAATCTTTTATTAGGGTCTTATGAAAAAAAACCATCTTCCTCAGAAAAAAAAAATATTAAGATAATTCGTAAATCTTTAGTAGCAAAAAAAAAAATAAAAAAAGGCGAGATATTAAGTGACCAAAATATTACATTCAAAAGACCACAATCAAAGAATAATGCTGAATTATATTTCAAAGTTCTAGGAAACAAATCAAAAAAAAACTTTAAAAAAGATCAGGTAATTAAATTTTAATATGAAAAAAATATTTTTTTTTTCATCCTCAAGGTCTGATTTTGGCATACAACTTCCATTAATTGAAAAATTTGTAAATTCAAAAAAATTCAAAACTTATACAATTATTACAGGATCTCATTTTGATAAACAGTATGGATTTAGCTATGATGAAGTAAAAAAAAGTGGAATTCCAAATAAAATAAATATAAGAATTAATTATAATATTACTGATCCGGTGGATATAAGTTTTTTTTTATCAAAAATTTTAATTAAAATATCAAAAATATTTAATAAAATTAAACCAGATTTTTTAGTTATATTAGGAGATAGATTTGAAATTATTGTACCAACAATAGTTGCAAACCATTTTAAAATTCCAGTAATACACTTGCATGGTGGTGAGAAGACGGAAGGGTCCATGGATGAATTAACTAGACATGCGGTCTCTAAAATGTCCCATTTTCATTTTCCAGCTACTCAAAATTATAAAAAAAGACTGATACAATTAGGTGAAAATCCAACTAATATATATAACTATGGATCAACAAGTTTATCAAATATTAAAAACACTAAACTTATAAATAAAACTGATTTACTAAAAATATTAAAAATAAGTAATAATAAAAAAAATATGATTATAACATTTCATCCAGAAGTATCATTTAATCAGAAGCTTACACAAAATAAATTTTCTAATATTTGTCAAGT
>ENA-OSJC01001900-OSJC01001900.1-marine-metagenome-genome-assembly--contig:-NODE-1900-length-16366-cov-13.565228_pt1 | contig 16366 bp, 16 predicted proteins | sample MGYA00237885_ERZ534234 | MGnify/ENA primary metagenome ERZ534234 (study PRJEB26413, sample SAMN06343907) | marine metagenome | isolation source: coastal waters | place: Atlantic Ocean: West Antarctic... | reverse complement strand
GGCCAAGTATTTTTAACGTATTTGGGTAGATAAAATCATCCGCATTTACAAAACCGATGAACTCTCCATGACTTACTATACTCCCCTTATTCATTGCATCATAAATCCCTACATCTTTTTCAGAAACCCAGTAGTCAATGGCGTGTTGATATTTTTTAATGATGTCAAGGGTGCCATCAGTGGATCCACCATCTATTATGATATATTCAATGTTATCATAACTTTGATTAATGACACTAAGGATAGCTTCTTCTAGAAATTTGTCCCCGTTGAATACCACGGTAATCACGGTAATCAGAGGCTTGCCTTCAAGGCTGGTTTTAAAGTAACCTTGGGTGCGCAAGCCGCCTTCGCCTTTTCTAGCTATCCCCTCAGGCAGCAACAAAAATGTTTCAAATTTATCTTCCACTCGCTTTTTAATCACAGGTTTCTGGAGCGTTAAAGTTCGAGTAGTACTGTAAGTCGGGTTTATTCCTGTAATTTCTCTCATTACATTTTCAAAATAGTCTGCTTAAAAATCAGACGATACCATCGTTCTGACAACATCTTTCATTTTGTACTTTGCTTGCCAGCCAAATTTTAGCCTGGCTTTACTTGCATCACCCACACTCACTAACAAATCAGTTGGGCGCATAAATTGTGTGTTTTGTTTGACATATTTTTTCCAATCTAAACCCAGTTGCTCAAATACTTCGGCAACAAAAACGGCTAATGGATTCGTTTCTCCGGTGGCAATTACAAAATCTTCAGCCAGGTCCTGTTGAAGCATAAGCCACATAGCTTCGATATATTCTGGTGCCCACCCCCAATCACGAGAAATATCAAGCCTTCCCAACTCTAAAATTTCATTTGAACCCTGTGCAATGCGTTTAGCTGTTGAAATAATTTTTTGGGTTACAAATCGCTCTGGGCGCAAAGGTGATTCATGGTTGAACAAAATACCAGTACAAACAAAAATCCCATAAGCTTCGCGGTAATTATCTACCAACCAAAATGCGGATACTTTTGCTACCGCATATGGACTTTGTGGGTGAAAAGGAGTTAGCTCATTGGCTGGAAGCCCCCCTGTATCACCAAAACACTCACTAGAACCAGCAGAATACACCTTAGGCTGTTTATCTAGCATGCGGCATGCTTCAAGCATATTTAAAGTACCTAAGGTAATGCTATGTATGGTTTCAGCAGGCTGTTCAAAAGATAAACCAACTGATGACTGACCTGCTAAATAATAAACCTCATCTGGCTCTGATTTTCGTAAAGCAACTAGCACACTTCGAAAATCCTCTGGGATCATTGAGACAACTTTAATTTGATTTTTTATACCTAACTTTTGTAGATTAATAAAGCTAGAACCCTGAGCATCTCTCGAACTTCCCCAAACTTCATAACCCTTAGATAATAGAAAACGTGCAAGATATGCACCATCTTGCCCACTTACCCCACAGATTAATGCATGTTTGTTCATATTTTTCCTGTTAATTTTTGATAAATTCCAAGCGTCTCAATGGTACACTTTTGCCAAGAAAAACTCTTAATATTTTCATACCCTGCAGTGATCAAATTTCTACATAAATCTTCGGAAAAAACGACTTTTTCAATCGCTGCTCTTATTGACTCTATATTGTTTGGATAAAAATATTCGCCTGCATTTCTAACCACTTCAGGCATAGAGCTCGTATTCGATGAAACAACTGGACACCCTGCCGCCATTGCCTCTAAAGGCGGCAATCCAAACCCCTCATACAACGAAGGAAAAACAAAGGCCGTGGCATTTGCGTATAGCTGAGTTAACTTTTGATCATCACCACTAATCTGTCTAACATGGGTCGAATCTAAGTCTAATTGTTTAATTAAAGAGTGTTCAGCCGAATTCAATTTCCCACCACCAAAAGCAATAATGTCGAAGTTAGCTTTTAATTGTGAAGATGATGCGAACGCTTTAACAAAACTGGCAAAGTTTTTATAGCCCGAGCGTGAGCCTACATAAAGTAAATAGGGTTTATCATTAATCATTAACTTAGATTTTTCTGTTTGAAATACTGATAAATCAACACCAAGATGGACAACAGAAATTTTATCTTCGGCTATACCATAAAGTTCAACCAAATCTTTTTTTGTATTGTGTGAAATACTTAAAATATGATCTACACGTGAAAACGTTTTCTTTTTCCATTGCGTCGTTCTATCTCTATTAGGAAACTGATCGCGAAATAATTCATGGATCATGTCATAAGCAGTAGTCACTCTCACAGCTTTAGTGTTTAATACAGGTAAAGCCGAATAATAAGTTTCATGAATAATATCCGGCTGCCATAATTTCATTTTTGCTTGGCTAATACCATGATTAAACCATTGAAAAATAGGGCTCGTCTTTGGTGGGTATTTGGCCAATTTGTAACCGCGCACCACACCCGCTGGTAAATCTTCTACATAGTTATTCCTATGAATACCTGCGAACACGCCCACATCTTGGTTCTGCTTTAACAACTCACCCGCAAGAATAGTGCAATAACGTGAAATTCCTCCATAAGACTGATTAGTAAAGGTTTGATGATCGTAGGCTATTTTCATTTACTTAACCTCCTTGGTCATCAGGTTATGATCAGCCCAAGTCTTAGAGTCCAATCTTTTTGCTAAAACTTTATGCAAACCAAACCTAGACAATCGAGTAACCATTAACCTCCAGATAGGAATGGTTTTCTTGGTTAAAATGTGTAAAGAGCCAACATTGTAATAATTAAGTTCAAACTCTTTAGTAATGAAGCCAAATGTCTTCTTAGAATAAAATGAAATATGCTGCCCATGATCTAAACCAAAGTACCACCAGTCTTTTGGCATTGGTAAGGGATCAGGATGTAAATCTGTAGAGAATATAATCGTATCTGATATTTTTAATAAATTTTCTATTTCACATATAGGTTCAACAAAATGTTCAAATGCCTCAAATAAAGTAACTGAGTCTACTCGTGATTGTTGATTCCATTCGAAACCAGATGAAAACATATTTTTTGTGTATTTATCATCCCAACTAAAATCAAACCCTATATCTCTCATGAGTCGAACAAATACACCATAACCACCAGCATAATCTAAAAATGTACCATTCTTTCCAAACAACAAATATAACAAAATAGTCAATCGGTTTGCATAAGATAGATTACGAGCCATATACCCTGTATCAGACAAATTAATAGATTTTGAGTATGCCTCTTCTAACCAATAGGGCTCTTCTGTTTGAACAAAATCACAATTTGAGCAATGATAATATTCAATATTATATTTACCCATAATTCTCTCAGAGCTGTATGCTTGGTTTTCAGTTCCACAAATATTACATTTCATTTGATAAAGACTCTCTTTATTCTTATATAAACTCTAAAAATAAAATTTTCTATACTAAACATCTTGGCAGATGTAAATTTATCAGCACTTAAATCACGGATATGGAATTTTGGATTTACTAGTGGTAGATTTAAATCTGACCTTGCAATTTTTGATTGTTTTGACTCTAAATCTTTAGTATGAACTGCGTCCGGACCAAACCCAATATTTGAAATCAAATTTTTATTTGGTAAAATACTTAATCCACTATTACACCATATCGTATATGTCCATTGATAATCCCAAGTATCAATTTTTCCCTTACTAACATTCATGAAAATATTGGTCCAATATCTCTGCTCTTTTTTAGTTAAAAATAGTTTTTTTATAATTTTATTTTCTAGGAAATCTTTATATGATTTCATTTCAACATCATATTTTTCCCAACGGTTACCCCATGAAGCCCAACCCCAAACATGGTTAAACTGCGAAAAATAATATGCCCCTTCACCTCTGGCAATACCATTTTGGAAGTTATCACCAGATATATGCCAAACTCTTAAATCATCTTTATACATCTCCAATAACTCTTCACAATACCAAAAAAAACTCTGACTTGGTAAGCAATCGTCTTCTAGAATAATACCTTGCTCTTCATTATCAAAGAACCAGGTAATTGCTCCACTTACAGCATATTTACAACCCAAGTTTTCTTCCCGGAATAGTGTTTTAACCTCACATTTCCAGTCAATATTTTGCATGATGTAATCACGTACGACCTGAGTTTTATCTACTTCACCCTCTTTATTGGCGCGTGCACCATCGGCAGCAACATAAAGACGTGGTGGTTTTGCGTGGCGAATGGCTTCAAAAACTTGCTTGGTTGTATCTAATCGGTTAAATACTAAAAACAACACTGCTGTGTTTAATACATGTGGAGGGATAAATGTTGTAGCTTCACTCATACTTTATCCCAGTTACTTATTCTTAATATTTCAATATAGTCCGCTAGATTATGCTTAGGTGACCAGCCAAGCGCTTGAGTTTTGTCAGTCACAACATCAGCGGACATCCGGTTACCTTTACGTTCAGGGAGCATTTGAATTTCGGCATCAAACATTTCGGCAACCTCTAATAATGTAAAAGCTTCAGGGCTGCCTATGCCAAACTCATCACCATAACCACTTTCACCGACTAAAACTAAGCCATTAATAATATCGTCAATATGTGTAAAGTTTCGCTTTTGAGTACCTGGACTGACAATAGTGAGTGTTTCTTTATTTTTCATTTTTTCTTTAAATAAGGCTATTAAAGTGGCGTATCTCCCTGTTTGTATTTCTCTCTCACCATAAACATTGTAGAAATAAGTAATGGCATATGGTACATTGAACCAATCACCATAATTCATCACAAGTTCAGTATTGGTAGCTTTTGTCCATGCATAAGGTGACGCACTTCGACCTAAACCACCATCACCAAATTTAGTACTACTACCAGCATAAAGTATCTTACAGCCTGCTTTTCGTACAAACTGCAATACGGCAAATATGCCATCTTTGTTATAACGCCATACTTTTTTAATATCGTCAAAACTTTGTTCAACTCGCGAGTACTCGCCAAGGTGATAAACCATGCTAGGCGTAAACGTAACAAGATTAGCTATATCGGCTGTAGATCCCTCTATATAAGTTACATTTAGTACATGATTTAATTTACTTCCAGTGAAATAGTTGTCCAGTGAATAAACATCATTATTCTCATCTTTTGCTAGTCTTTCACATAAATGTGAGCCGACAAAACCAGCACCGCCTGTTACTAATATCTTTTTTTTATTCATATTTTTTATCTACTTATCACTATTAAATATATCTCGAGTATAAATCTTATCCTTTACATTTTCCAATATAGGGTCGAACCTATTGGCAACTATCACATCACTTTTCAAACTAAACTCTTCAAAGTCTTTAATGACAGTTATTCCCTCAAAGTTAGCTTCTTGTATAGTTGGCTCAAATATAACTACTTCTACATTTTTTGCTTGTAGTTTTACTACAATCCCTTGAATAGCTGAATTTCTAAAATTATCACTTCCTAATTTCATAATAAGCCTGAATATACCAACTATTTTTGGTTTTTTTTGAAGTATTTGAGATGTTATAAATTCTTTTCTTGTTTCATTAGAATCAACTATAGCACCTATGAGATTATTAGGCACATCTTTAAAATTTACTCTTAGCTGTTTAGTGTCTTTTGGAAAGCAGTATCCGCCATACCCAAAGCTTGGATTATTGTAGTGTGTTCCAATTCTAGAATCAAGACCCACTCCACTTATAATATCTTTTGCACTTAAATTATAATTTTCAGCATAAGAATCAAGCTCATTAAAGTAAGCCACTCTCATTGCAAGGTAGGTATTTGAAAATAGTTTTATTGCCTCCGCTTCTGTGGAGTCTGTGTATAGAACTGACACATTTTTTTTAATAGCGCCTTGCTCAAGAAGCCCAGCAAATATCATAGCACGGTCAGACTTTTCACCAACAATAATTCTACTAGGATATAGATTGTCATAAAGAGCTTGCCCTTCCCTTAAAAATTCAGGTGAGAAGATAATGTTTGTAGTATTGAACTTTTTATTTAAAGCTTTTGTATAGCCAACTGGGATCGTGGATTTGATTATCATAGTAACATTTAGATTGATGCTTAGAACATCTTCCACTACATGTTCTATCGACTTTGTATTGAAGTAATTTGTATCCTCATCATAATCAGTTGGAGTTGCAATAATAACAAAGTCAGCATTTTCATAAGCCTCTCTATTATCTAGTGTCGCCCTAAAATTTAAATTATCTTTTTTAAGATACTCGCTTATTTCTTTATCTACTATAGGTGATATTTTATTTTGAAGTGCTTCAATTTTTCTAGGCACAATATCAAGAGCTACTACTTCATTATGTTGTGCAAGTAAAATTCCATTTGATAACCCTACATATCCTGTACCAGCTATTGCTATTTTCATTTTATTTATTTTTCTCAATTATTTGAGTGATAAGCTCTTCAAATTCAAGGGGGTCAACTATAAAGTCTGTCAATTGTGTAGACTTTTCATTTGTTTTATCTGCAAGAATATAGTAATACTGTAACTTCAAAGCTGAGGCTAAGCTATAAAAGCAATTGTTAAGTGAATCTTTTTTTGCTCGTATCTCTAAAACTTTTGAATTTTTTTCCAACCAAAGCATATGAGTTAGTCCTGCACCATGTAAACTTACTAATATATTTGATTCAGCGATGCACTTATATTGCTCATCAAATGATATCTCTTCCATTGCCACAACATCAAAATTAAATTTTTGCAAAGTTTGAAGTAATTTATCTTCATTAATTATCGTTCTTTTTAGTGCTTTAGAGCGAGTGATAAAAATTCTTTTTTGTTTCGGAATTATATTATAAAATTCTTTAAAACGATTTCTCATGTTTTGCATTAAATCTGGCCTGTAATTACCTGATGGCGCTAGTTCAGGAATAATCAGTAACTTGTCAGCTAATATTTTATGATTTTTTCCTATAATTTTATAATCAATATCATAAACTTTAAGCGAATTTAAAGCAGAAGCTGAAGCAAAATCCTCTGGTACTAAAAATACATACTCTGATAAATCAGATTTAATAACGTCTAATGCTTCTAATTTTTGAAGTACGTCACCATACCAATGAAAAAAACCGGCTGAAAAATGGTCAGTTATTAATATTGCATTATTAATTTTTATAGTATTGAAAGATCTTGCAAGGACAAGAAGAGTTTTTATAAAAAGCTTTATTCTATTCTCAAAACCTATATTGAATTTATTAAGAAATAAGTCAAATAAAATACCATTCTTAAAACAAACACCATTAGATAGAATATGTATTTTTTGAAGGAGTTCACTATTAACTTCTTCAAAAAAAATTTCGAATTCTTTCTCAAATAAATTTTTATCTAATTGATTATAATTTATTGGTAAATCTCTCTTTACTAGCTCTAACTTACGTATTTGCACTTTACTTTTTTGACTCCTTATGAGAATAAATTATTATTAAATTTTTAAGATATATCTATGACATTTGCCCATTCTGGAACTATCCCTGGATTTGATTCAATCTTTTGTTTCCAACCATACCAGTATTTAGGGAAGATTACTTCTTTTCTATCTTGCATAAGATATGCGCCCCACCATGAAAAACTACTATTTGAAACTATTCCATATTCACACAACGTCATCAAGGCAAAATCTACATTTTTATCGTTGTTTGAAATATATTTATTTTCTATCTCTTTAAACAAAGACTCACAATACCCAAGATCATCTGACAAAAAAATAAAATATGGATTTTCAACTTTTTTCTTCATTATTTCAATGGCATCTAAAAAATATTTATTCGAGAGTTCAATGCCACTTTCACCTAAATATTCTTCAAATAAATAATCACCTCTTCTAACATGTACAAAAACTTTCGTTTGGGTAATAGGTATGGAATCTAAAATTGACTTTGCTTGAAATATGAATCTTTCTTTAATTTTAATATTTAGTACATTTTTATCAAAAAAAACTTCTGATTGAAAATAATGACTTTCTACTAAAGTTATAGGAAAAAATCCTTTTTTTGATATAAAGTTTGGTAGAAATGATTTTTTATTTTTATCTTGCTTAATATATCCTATTAATTTTAATTTGACTAGAGTATCTAGTATATATGGCTTAAAGTAAGAATTAATAAGCTTACGTTGAGGTCTATTTAGTGCTATTTGTTTGAAATTTCTATTTTTCAATTCAAAAGTATTGACTAATTGTTTCATATTCGTAGAAACGATTAATTCATTCTCTTTTGCAATAGTCTTTAAAAAAGCATATTGAAATATCTGATTACCAAGCCCCCCACCAGCGAAAAGTATTATCATTCAGTGTAGTATATTATTTGTTAAAAGCATAAATATCACCCCAGGTCATTTTTGGTAATTGCCTAATTAGATTTACTAAATCCAAAAAACCCATATTTTTATCACTAATAAATGCAGTAGATTCTCCAAAAACAATATTAAACTTTTTATATCCAATATTATTTAAGTGCTCTACACTTAAAATTACATCGTCTAATGATTCAGGTAGTGCGAATTCAAATGATAATCCTCTGACTCTGTTATCCTTCAATGTCTTTAAAATTATATATTCAAAACCTTCGGTATCTATTTTTATAAATACAGGATAACCAAATTTAGTGAAAAGCTTATCTATTGAAACCACTTCAACTTCTACAGTTTGATCAAATTGATTTGATAATTCACCAAATCTATTAGTCAACTTTGTTTTTTCTATAAACTCTTTTGATGCTGAAGAGAGAGCGTCAGTATTATTTATATACAAATCTATTACGCCATTTTTCTCTCCAATAAGTTTCTGTACTAAATTTATCTTAGAACCATATTTTTTTTTCAATTGTTTTGCTAGCTTTGGATTTGGTTCAACTGCAACGACTTTTGCACCAATTTTTAAAAATGGATCAACTCTATTTCCAATATTAGCGCCGATATCAAAAACTAAATCATTTGCAGTAAAAAGTCTTTTATAAAACTCCACTCTTTCTAATAGTTTAATTTTTTTACTAAGCTTATAAATAACTCTTTCTTTTATCCACATTTCAAATACCTTCAATTTATTTAACAAAATATAGTTATACTTTTTACTTTTCTATCATTTGCTGCAGGTACCACTGATAAGTATTTTCAAGTCCTTCTTTTAAGCCCACATTATGCTCCCAACCCATTTTTTTTAATTTTGTAATGTCTATCAGCTTTCTTGCAGGACCTTCAGGCTTTGCTATATCAAAAATTATTTTACCTTTGTACCCAGTTGTCTCCTTCATAATTTCTGCCAGTTCTCTAATAGTTGTATCTTTACCTGAACCAACATTAATATGGGATAGCATTGGTTGAGTGTTAGCCTCATAAACATCTTTATCCAATTCAAGTACAAATAATGATGCCTCTGCCATATCATCAACATATAAGAACTCACGCATTACATTTCCTGAACCCCATACCACTATTTCCGAATCATTATTAACTTTTGCCTGATCAAATCTTTGCATAAGTGCAGGAATAACGTGAGAATTTTCTAGATGAAAGTTATCATTAATGCCATATAAATTAGTGGGCATAACTGATCTATAATCAGTACCATACTGGCGATTATATGACTCACATAGCTTAATACCAGCAATCTTAGCAACCGCATAAGGCTCGTTAGTTGGCTCTAGTAAGCCAGTAAGAAGGGCATCTTCTCGCATTGGCTGTTCAACTGCTTTAGGGTAAATACATGTGCTACCTAGAAATAGTAAACGCTCAACTTTACTTTCATATGAAGCATTAATAATATTAGCTTCTATCATCATGTTTTGATAAATAAAATCAGCTGGATATTTTTTGTTAGCATGAATACCACCCACTTTGGCCGCAGCAAGAATAACATATTTAGGATTTTCTTGGTTAAAGAAGCTTTTTACTTGTGCTTGATTGGTAAGATCTAACTCATTATGCGTTCGCATTAAAAGATTGGTAAAACCTCTTCCTTCCAATTGTCTAACAATAGCGGAACCTACTAAGCCCCGATGCCCTGCAATATAAATTTTATCGTTAAGAATCATTTGATAGCTTTATTATTTTTTTACTACTCTTTAAAGTCTGGAGCTTTAAAGCCATACTCTTTGACTAAAGAATCACGTTTGGCAATGTTAATATCATTTTCCATCATTTCATGCACCATTTCTTCAAAGGTAATTTTTGGTTCCCAACCTAATTTTTCTTTGGCTTTAGAGGCATCGCCTAGAAGAGTCTCAACTTCAGTTGGACGAAAATAACTCTTATCAACAGCAACTATTAAATTACCTGTTTCTCCATCATAACCTTTTTCATCCATACCTTCTCCTTCCCAGCGAATAGTCTTTCCTAAATAACCCCACGCAAGATTTACAAAGTCACGAACTGAGAACTGAATACCCGTGGCAATACAAAAATCATCAGGCTCATCTAATTGAAGCATTAGCCATTGCATTTCAATATAGTCTTTAGCATGGCCCCAATCTCGCTTTGCATTCATATTTCCTAAATATACTTTATCTTGCAAGCCTAATGAGATACGTGCAAGAGCACGAGTGATTTTACGCGTAACAAAGGTTTCACCACGAATTGGTGATTCATGATTAAACAAGATGCCATTACAGGCGAACATGCCATAAGCTTCTCGATAGTTAACAGTAATCCAGTAAGCATAAAGTTTTGCTGCTGCATAAGGAGATCTTGGATAAAAGGGTGTAGTTTCTTTTTGTGGAGTTTCTTGTACTTCACCATAAAGCTCTGAAGTAGATGCCTGGTAGTATCTTGTTTTCTTTTCTAAGCCTGAAATACGAATAGCCTCTAGGATGCGAAGTGCACCAAGGCCGACAGTATCTGCTGTGTACTCTGGAGTTTCAAATGAAACGGCAACGTGTGATTGTGCACCAAGGTTGTAGATTTCGTCAGGTTGGATTTGTTGAATAATACGAACTAGACTCATAGAATCAGACAAATCACCATAGTGGAGTATAAATTTACGTCCTTTCTCATGAGGTTCTTGATACAAGTGATCAATACGATCAGTATTAAATGATGATGAACGACGCTTAATGCCGTGCACCTCATAACCTTTATCTAGTAAAAATTCTGCAAGATAAGCACCGTCTTGCCCAGTAATTCCAGTTATTAAAGCTACTTTCTTATTTGACATATTTAATGATTATTAATTCATGTATTTAGTTAATTTATTTTTTTTAACTTATAACTTGTTAAGGAATACTATATATAAAAATATAAAGTCTTTTTTATAAGGATAAAGTAAATAATTTTAGCTCAAAATTAGGTTTATTTTTAGCTATAAATAATAATGTTTATAATTTTGTCATTTCAAAAATACCAAGGCCAAGTGTGCATTCAAAATTATTCTGTTTATCATTCTCCGTCATTAAAACATTTTCATGTAAATCACCATTATCATCGACAAATGAAAAATGATCTATTTTATATTTTTCATGAAATAACTCTAATAAATAAAGTAAAGAAAAAACTCTATGGGCATCAAACTCAATTCTTTGTGGGCCTATAGGAACTGAAAAATAGAGCTTACCACCCACTTTTAATAATTTATGTAAGCTATTTAATCCAGAAAGATAACCATCATATTCAACTGGATCCCCATATCTACCAAGACCAAAATGTTCGATTGCATGAAGGCACGATAATGAATCACAATATTGAACTAAGTTAGCTTTTATTTTTTCCATTAAATTAGCTTGCATAAAAGTTACATTTGGAATTTCACTAGATAATGGACGAATATCAAGAACCTCAATCGCACGAAATGAAGCCACATGAGCAACAAATCCATCAATTCTGGAGCCAACATCAACATGAATGTTCGGAGCATTATAATGAATCCTTCTCGCTACCAATAAATCTTGATGAAAGTACTGACCAGTGCCTGATCCACTTTCAGAAAACCTATCTTCAAGACAAGGAAAAAAAATTCCAAAAGGAAACTCCCTAACAGTGGCCTTCTTTTGTCTATTCAATAACCAAAGGTTTTTAAAATAATGAGGTAAGCCCTTTATTGTAATAACTGTTTTAAGAGGATCAAACCCAAACATTACAAGTAGATTGTAAGCATTTATTAATATTCGTTTCATATTTTATTTAATATTGTTATTTTCACTTTTATCTAAAGAGCTTTTGTCAATTTCTTTCAAAAGACATCTTAAGTCATTTTTGCCCATAAGATCTCGTGTTCCAGAATAAGCTTTAAAAGCATATTTTTTTAAAATTGAATCAAAGTCATTATAAGTAGGTACAAAGTCACTACATATTATTTTAAGAGCCTGCTTACAATCATTAGTTGATCTTACTTTAAAGATATCTTTAATCATTCCCATGGGTGAAAGCTTACTATCAAACATGATGATTGGTTTTTTATATTTAAAAATAGTTTCTACTATGACACTTCCAGTAATAGTGCAAAGAGCTAAAGAATTTTTAACTAGATCTTCAGAAGATTCATTCATATTTATCAACTTTACATTTCTCATTTTTAATAATTCATCATAATAAGACTTAGATCGAAAGTTTTTATTATTAATAAGAAAATAAGAATACGTCGCAGTATTTAACATTGTGTAGGCTGGATGGTCTTTTACATAAATAAATACATCGTCAGGTACACTTTCAGCTAGCATTTTTATAAGAGTAAGTTGGCTACTTACACAGCTTCTTGCAAGGGTTACTGCTTCTGGATCAAAGGTCATTGAATAATACAAATATTTCTCATTTTTTCTTTTTTTTATAGAGTTTTTATTATAATATCTAATTAGACTTTTATTATGAAAGTAACCCGAAAAATATACTCTAAGTGGAATTTTAGAGCCTAAAAATGTAATATTATATCTGCCTAGAATTTTTATTATTGAGAAGGTGAAAATCACTCCCACTAACTTGTATAAAATTTTATGAAAAACAGTACTATAGTTTGTATTAATAATAGAATTTTTATATCCGCCTTTTTTAGGGAAAAAACTTACATCATTTTTATTAACTCTAGATAGAGAATCACTGCAATCTTCAATAGAAATATATTTTTTTGTATTCCAATTCAAAACTCCATAGAAATAGTAACTATTCATTTCAGAGAATGTTTCAATTACTAAAACTTTTACATTAAAAGATTTTGCAATACTAATAGCCATCTCTTCTAATTCACCATGATAGATCGTTGGAGAAATGACATAATCAATTTTTTTAGTTTTAAAAATATTTAACCAATAACTAAGTGCTTGATAGTATTTATTTTGACTAAGGCTGATATCGTTATTTGTTCGCAAGAAAAAATGCTCAACCTCAAGCTGTAAATGCCTAAATTTCTCTATTTCTTCGTAGGTTAAATCAAGTTTTTTATTATTTAAATTAAAATAAAAATCTAGTTTCTTGTCATAACCCCTATATAAATAAAACTCTTTAAATTTTCCTGTGTCAATATTTATATTTTTATCGTCTGCTTCTCCTATTATTGCCACTTCAACATTAATGTCTTCCATTTGACTTATGGTTTTTACTAAGGTGCAGCTTATATCGAGCAAAATTACATTTTTCATCTAATCATTCCATAATTAATTTCTTTAAAAACGTTAATCTTTAGCGCAGATTTTCAATCTGGATTAATAACAATTGTATTAAATATTAGAGGAGATTATTGCGAAACAAATCTAAATTAATTTTATTTGATCATAATTCAGTTGTTCAATCGAATAATCTGCATTTATTCTGATGACTCTATCACACTGCTTTAATGTTGAAAGTCTATGTGCAATGATAAATATAGTCTGACTGCCTTCCAGTTCGTCAATTTGTTGCATTATTTTTTCCTCAGTTTGAGTATCTAGAGCACTAGTGGCTTCATCAAAAATAAGCACGTCACTATTTTTATACAAAGCGCGAGCTATACCAATTCGCTGTCTTTGGCCACCTGATAGTTGGACGCCTCGTTCACCAACAAGTGCCTTGTATTTATTGTTTAAATTATTAATCATTTCAGCAATTTGAGCCTGTTTCGCTACCTGAACAACTCTATGATCTTTTATTTGATCTAAAGCAACACCAAAAGCAATATTTTCCTGAATACTACTATCAACTAAATAGATACTTTGTGGTACATGAGAAATAAGAACTTGCCAGGCCCTTCTATTTTTTTTTGTAATAGGAACACCATCTATCAATAGCTCACCTGAAGTCGGGATTATAAGGCCCATTAAGATATCTATCAATGTACTTTTGCCACTCCCAGTAGCTCCAATAAATCCAATTTTTTCACCTTTTTTAAAGCTTAGATTTATATTTTTTAATATCCAAGGCGTATCTTTTGAGTATCTAAAACTTAAGTTATTCAAAACAACCTCTTGATTAAAAGGCATTGGTTTTTTTAAATCCTGATTAGTATTGCTTGGAAGAGGCTGATCTAACAAATTTAACACATCAATAAAAGAGGATGTTGAGCCCTTAATCCCACTATAGGAGCCGTACAAGGTTTGCATTGCGGGTAGTAACTTCTGCGCACCTAGAGCAAGCGCTCCTAATATGGGAATAGCTGACATAACACCACCTTTTTGAAAAGTTAAAACGTAGGCTAAAATTGCTATTAGTGTCATACCGATTGCCTCCATAAGGTAACGCGGGCTAGCCCCAATAAACACATTATCACCTGATGCTTTTCGCAATGATAAATCAGCATTTCGATAAAGCTTACAATAAAATTCTTGGGAGCCATCTATTAATACATCACGTATACCACCCAAACCCTCCTGAAGAGTTTTAACCATTTGTGAAGACTCATCAGCTATTAACCGACCATTCTTTTGTAAAGACCTCTTAGCAAAAAAAGTAATTATCCAATAAAGCAAGCCAAAAATTGAAAATATACTTAGTGCCACTTGAGCATTAATAGTAAAAACCAGACTAATAATTCCTATCATAATAATAAGAGAGCTGACAAAATTGAGGTATGGTACTAATATTCCTGCTGTAACAATATTTGTTTTAGTGATAATACTATTTATAATTTCACTGCTGTTTCGCGATGTATGCACCGAATAATCTTGATACAAAGTGCGTCTGTAAATATCAATACTTAAATCAGCGCCTGCAGCATAAGACAATCTGGTTGATACATAGAGCAATAGTAAACGCACCATTGCTGCAATTAGTGTCGCTAGAACAAAGATAATGGTTAATGGTAGTAATAGTTGCCTGGGATCTGTTAACCCCAATATTTTAATTAAAGGTTGAGTAAGTTGATGTTGATAAATTTGTTCAGGTGAAGTTAATGCGCCTAGAAACGGCACTATAGCACCAATACTCACAACCTCCATTATAGATGCTACAATCATTAAAATTAATAGTAGCAAAAATTGCTTTCTGCGTTGCTTGGTTAGGTGATGCCAGAGTTTCTTAAACATTGTTAAATATTTCTAATTTAAACATTGGAAGTGGATTTTGTCATAGATGATCAATTTTAAATGATACTGTACTTACCTTATAATATTTTCTGATCTCCACTTTTAAAGGTTTGACAAAAATAGTTAGCATCACCATAGCAAGCTTTAAAACATTTAACGAATTAATATCTATAGAATAACTTGAATTCATAATATAGGCTATTGTAGGTTTTCATTTTCTATTTCTTCTGTTTCAAGTTGTAGCGCATTAATCTCTTTTTTGAGAATTTCATATTCAATAACCTTTCTTTTAAGAAAGGAAAAAGTTAGCCTTGACTTCTCTTCGATTCCACTTGGGGTAAGGAGATACGCATAGCCCATTTTATTTGGATTATGAGTAAAGTTTGTTAGTTTTATTAATCCCTTCTCAGTCAGTTTTTTCATACAGTAGTTTACCTTACCCAGGCTCACGCCAATGTCCCGAGAGAGCTCTCTTTGGGTAAAGTGAGGATTTGACTCTAGCTTACGAAGCAGATCTAGACGTATATCTTGGTTATTCATTAGTGTAGGAAAAAATAAAAATCAAATATTAGGCAAGCTACCGCCACATCTTGAAAATGTATTTTTCAAGAAAAATCGTCAAAAAAATTTATTCTATCACTTATATTGGCTTGTGTTCAACAATTGAACAAAATTTAATTATTACAAAATATGACTTAAATCTATTGTTTATAATCAATTCTCTTTTTGTGTTTATTAAATATATTAATTAACGATGCTCTATAATTAAACAAAAATTTAATAAACTTTAATGAATAACAAAATAGATTTCAACAAAAAAACTATTCTTATTACAGGTGGCGCCGGCTTTATAGGTAGTAATTTGGCCTTTTATTTTCAGGAAAACTTCCCAAAATCTAAAGTTATTATATTTGACTGTTTTAGAAATGATGAAACCTTCCAAAACGGAAACCTGAAAAGCTTTGGTCATTACAAAAACTTAATT
>ENA-OSJC01001899-OSJC01001899.1-marine-metagenome-genome-assembly--contig:-NODE-1899-length-16367-cov-11.546347_pt1 | contig 16367 bp, 16 predicted proteins | sample MGYA00237885_ERZ534234 | MGnify/ENA primary metagenome ERZ534234 (study PRJEB26413, sample SAMN06343907) | marine metagenome | isolation source: coastal waters | place: Atlantic Ocean: West Antarctic... | reverse complement strand
GATATGAAGCATAAAGATGGAGGAAGTCCTTATAGTATGGATGCGAACCTTCTTCATATTTCATATGAAGGTAGAGACTTGGAAGACCCCTCTGTTTCTCCTGAAGAAAGTATGTGGAGATGGACGACTAGTTTAAAGAGCGCACCTAGTAATCCAGAAGACATAACTATTGAATTTAAAAAGGGCGATCCAGTAGGATTGAATGGTAAAAACTTAAAGCCACACGAAATTTTGCATCAATTAAATAAAATTGGCGGAAAACATGGTGTGGGTAGGTTGGATCTAGTTGAAAATAGATATGTTGGAATGAAGTCGAGAGGTTGTTACGAAACCCCTGGAGGGGCTATTTTATTAAAAGCACATAGAGCAATTGAGTCATTGACTTTGGATAGAGAAGAGGCACATTTAAAAGATGAGTTAATGCCTAAGTATGCCTCATTAATTTATAACGGATTTTGGTGGGCGCCAGAAAGATTGGCCCTTCAGGCATTAATTGATACAACCCAAGCCAAGGTTAGCGGGTGGGTAAAAATAAGTTTATACAAAGGAAACGTTACTATTTTAGGTAGGGATAGTAATAATTCATTATTTGACTCAAATATAGCAACTTTTGAGGACGATAGAGGTGCTTATGATCAAAAAGATGCAGAAGGATTCATTAAAATAAATGCATTAAGAATGAGGATAGCAGCTAAAAAAATTAAAAAGTAAATTAAGGGGAAAAGAATATGCCTTCATTTGATATAACATCAGAAGCAAATATAGTGAATATTAGAAATGCCGTTGATGTATCGATGAGAATGATTGATAACCGATATGATTTTAAAGGGACAACTGCTAAAATTGATTTTCTAGAGAAGGAGATGGTTATAAACTTATTTGGCGATGCTGAATTTCAATTAACCCAAATTAAAGATATTTTATTTCCTGCAATGGAAAAAAAGGAGCCCGATAGCTCAAAGCGCATTACTTCAAATAGTATTGAGACTGTATCTGGAAATAAATCTAAGCAAGTGCTTACGATTAAGAGTGGTATAGATATAGATTTAGCAAAGCAAATTGTTAAAACAATAAAAGATTCAAAAATTAAAACACAAGCAAGTATCCAAGGAGATGCAGTTAGAATCTCTGGCGGGAAACGAGATACATTGCAAGATTGTATTACTTTAGTAAAATCAAAGCATCAAGATTTCCCTTTAAGCTTTGGTAATTTTAGGGACTAACTTTATGGGTATTTCTCTTTATGAAAAAGTATTTAATCGTCATGTAGTTCAAAAAGACGAGAATACTTATTTGCTCTATATAGATAGACATTTGGTTCATGAAGTAACAAGCCCTCAAGCATTTGAAGGATTGCGCATATCAAATAGAAATATTTGGAGAAAGAATTCTATTATTGCCGTGCCAGACCACAATGTACCAACAACAGATAGAACAGTTAAAATTAAAGACCCTATTTCTAGAATTCAAGTCGAAACCTTGGATAAAAATTGTGAAGAATTTAATTTACTTCAGTTTAAGATGAATGACCGACGCCAAGGAATTGTTCATGTTGTTGGGCCAGAACAAGGGTCAACATTACCTGGAATGACTATAGTTTGCGGTGATTCTCATACAAGTACTCATGGAGCATTTGGTGCCATTGCTATGGGAATTGGCACTTCAGAAGTTGAGCATGTTCTTGCAACTCAATGCTTAATAGTAAATAAATATAAAACAATGCGAGTTAGTGTGAATGGCGATCTTCAATATGGGGTAACAGCTAAAGATGTTGCTTTAGAAATAATTGGTAAGATTGGTACTGCTGGTGGAACAGGTCATGCAATTGAATTTACAGGAACATCAATACAGTCATTATCTATGGAAGGAAGAATGACATTATGTAATATGGCTATTGAAGCAGGCTCTAGGGTAGGTTTAATAGGGGTAGATAATAAAACTATCGAATATATTCAAGATAAGCCTTTAGCACCCAAGGGTAATTTATGGGATAAGGCTAAAAAAGATTGGTTAGGCTTAGTGAGTGATCAGGATGCAAAATTTGATTCTGAAATAGAAATTGATGGCAGTTGCATAGAGCCACAAGTGACATGGGGAACCTCTCCTGAGATGGTTGTAAGTATAACTAGCAAAGTCCCAAACCCAGCAGATTTTTCAGACAAAACTTTAAGCTCTAGTTATCAAACAGCACTCAAATATATGAACTTAAAGCCCGAGACCCCAATTAATGAAATATCTATCGATAAAGTTTTTATTGGTTCTTGTACTAATTCTAGAATTGAAGATTTAAGAGCAGCTGCAAGTATCGTGGGAACAAAAAAAATTGCAAAGAATATTAAATTAGCATTAGTAGTTCCAGGTTCGGGTTTGGTAAAACTTCAGGCTGAACAAGAGGGACTAGATAAGGTTTTTAAGAATGCTGGATTTGAATGGCGTGAACCAGGCTGCTCAATGTGTTTAGCAATGAACGCAGATAAACTAGGACCTGGTGAAAGATGTGCATCCACATCTAATAGAAATTTTGAGGGTAGACAAGGGCAGGGAGGTAGAACTCATCTTGTGAGCCCTCAAATGGCAGCTGCAGCAGCAATTTACGGTAAATTTGTAGATATTAGAGAGCTTCATTAATGGATCCTCTGAATATTCACAAAGGAATTGTTATCCCGTTGGATAGGGCAAATGTTGATACAGATGCAATAATCCCAAAGCAGTTCTTAAAATCTATTAAAAAGACAGGTTTTGGACCTAATTTATTTGATGAATGGCGGTATCTTGACCATGGAGAGCCGGGCCAAGATAATTCTAAGAGAAGAATTAATCCAGATTTTGTTTTAAATGTACCCAGATACAAAGATGGCTCAATATTAATTGCAAGAGAAAATTTTGGTTGTGGATCAAGTAGAGAGCATGCACCTTGGGCGCTTCTTGATTTTGGAATTAAAGTTGTTATAGCACCAAGCTTTGCTGATATATTTTATGGAAATTGCTTTAAAAACGGTATTCTTCCAATTACTTTAGATAAGCCTACTATGGATCAAATTTTTACTAATGTTGAGGGTGAAGTCGGTTATGAAATAACAGTTAATTTAGAAAAACAAAAAATTTATTATGATTCAGAAACTGCAGATTTTGAAGTAGATAATTTTAAGAAATCTTGTTTGCTAGAGGGTTTAGATGATATTGGATTAACTTTAAAAAATAAACTTAATATTGAAAATTTTGAAAAAACATACCATGAAAGTTTTCCATGGCTAAATGGTGAGGAAAGTTAAAATGAAAATTGCAGTTTTACCTGGCGATGGAATAGGTCCTGAAATTATTAAACAAGCTGTAAAGGTTCTGAAAGCTTTCGGTCTCGAGAATAGTTTGGAATATGCTCCTATCGGCGGAGCTGGTTTCGAAGCATTTAAAGACCCACTACCTAAGTCCACTCTTGATCTCGCACTTGCTGCAGATGCCGTTTTGCTTGGTGCTGTTGGCCATTGGAAATATGATAAATTACCTAGAGATATGCGCCCTGAAAAAGGACTACTTAGAATACGCCAATCCTTAAATTTATTTGCAAATTTAAGACCCGCTATTATGTTTTCTGAACTAATTCATGCTTCAAGTTTAAAGGCTGAAGTCGTATCTGGCTTAGACATACTTATTATTAGAGAGTTAACAGGGGATATTTATTTTGGTGAACCAAGAGGTATAGTTACTAATCAACAAAATGAGCGTGAGGGTATTAATACAATGAGATATTCTGAATCTGAAATTAAAAGAATTGCTCACGTTGCGTTCAAGACTGCCTTAAAAAGATCAAAGAAATTATGCTCTGTAGATAAGGCTAACGTTTTAGAAGCTACTGAGCTGTGGAGGGAAGTAATCATTCAGACTAGTACAGAATATCCGGAAGTAGAGTTATCTCATATGTATGTTGATAATGCTGCTATGCAATTAGTTAAAAATCCAAAACAGTTCGATGTTATTGTTACAGGTAATATATTTGGAGACATATTGTCTGACCAAGCCTCAATGCTAACTGGCTCTATTGGCATGCTTCCCTCTGCATCATTAGATGCAAATAATAAAGGTATGTATGAGCCAAGTCATGGTTCTGCACCCGACATAGCAGGACAAGACAAGGCCAATCCATTAGCTACTATCTTGTCATTAGCAATGATGTTTAAATATACATTTAACGATCAAGATAAATTTAATTTAATAGAAAATGCCGTAAGAAGTGTCTTGAGAGAAGGGTTTCGCACAGAAGATATATCTTCTGAAGGAACTTGCCTAATTGGATGTGAAGAAATGGGCGATAAAGTTATTGAAAGGTTAGAAGTTTAATATGAAAAAAGTTGGATTTATTGGGTGGCGCGGCATGGTCGGGTCAGTTTTAATTAAACGCATGATTGACGAATTAGATTTTAATAATTTTGATTCATATTTTTTTTCTACATCCCAAGCTGGTCAAAAAAACCCTGAATGGAATATTGATTTTAAGAATGAATTATTAATCGATGCGTTTGATATTAAAGAATTGTCTAAAATGGATATTGTAATGACTTGCCAGGGTGGAGAGTACACAGATAAAGTTTTTTCTAAATTAAGAGCAACAGGATGGATTGGGCATTGGGTGGATGCAGCATCAACTTTACGGATGAAAAATGATTCAGTAATTGTCCTTGACCCCCTTAATAAGGCATCAATTGATAGTGCATATGATACAGGTATTAAAAATTGGATAGGTGGAAACTGTACTGTATCTTTGATGTTATTAGCAATTCATGGTTTATTAAAAGAAGATTTAGTGGAATGGATATCTTCAATGACTTATCAAGCTGCAAGCGGAGCTGGTGCAAGCAATATGAGAGAGTTGCTTTTTCAAATGGGTCAAATATATTCTTCAGTTTCCGATGAGCTTAATCAAAAAAATTCAAATATTCTTGATATTGATAGTAAAGCACTAGCTTTAATGAACTCAGATAAATTTCAAAAGAAAAACTTTAAGGCTCCTTTAGCTGGAAACTTAATTCCGTGGATTGATGAGGATTTAAAAAACGGTCAGAGTCGTGAGGAATGGAAGGGACAATCCGAAACAAATAAAATTTTACACTCTAGTTTTAACTCTATTAAAGTTGATGGCTTATGCGTGCGGATTGGCACAATGAGATCTCACTCACAGGCGCTCACAATTAAGCTTAAGAAGAACATTAAGATTGAAGTAATAAATGAAATCATCTCAAATGGAAATCAATGGATAAAATTAATTCCAAATGAAAAAGAATCTTCCATGAGTTTATTAAGCCCTGCAGAAGTTTCAGGTAAACTTGATATAGCAGTAGGTAGAATCAGAAAATTAGATATTGAAGACAACTGCATATCTCTTTTTACTGTTGGTGACCAGCTTCTTTGGGGCGCTGCAGAACCAATTAGGCGAATGTTAAATATACTTATCAAAAAAGGAAACAGTTAGCTATGAAAGTAAGATTTAAATTACCAATATTATTTATCTTTTTAATCTTTATTGCTAATACCTTATCAGCACTTACATTAAATAAAATGCAAGTGAATTCTAAGCAAGACGAACCTTTAAATGCTGTTATTGATGTTATTTATTCTAAAGGTGATAAAGCGTCAAATTTAAAACCTGCAATTGCCTCAAAAGAAAATTACGAAGCAAATGGTTTGTCACGATTACCTATTCATTCAGATATTAAGATTAGATTAGAAGATGATGCTAATGGAGGAAAAATATATTTAATAAGCAAGAATATAGTAAAAGATCCTTTTTTAGACTTATTAATTCAAATTGATTCAGAAAAAGGTAGAGTTTATAAAGAATACACTGTTCTTTTAGAACCGCCTTCACCAAAAATAACTATAAAAGAAGTTATAAAGGCTGAAAGTGATGAGGAAAAGGCGTTAGATAAAAAAGATGAAGTCGCTAAAGTAAAAGCTGAGCCAGTAAAAATTGCCCAACAAGATATAGCCGAAGTTAAAGAGGTTAAAGAGCCGAGTAAACAAATAGAAGTCAAAGGAACAATAGTTAAGTCTAAAAAAGGCAAGACTCTCTATCAAATAGCAAGAGAGAATAAACCATCAGGGGTCACAACTGAGCAAATGGTATTGGCTATTTACCAGAATAATCCAAAAGCATTTGCAGAAGAAAATGTTAATACATTAATAAAAAATAAAGAATTAAAAATACCACCTGTAAGTTATTTTCAAAACCATTCTCATCTTGATGCCCGAAAAATTTTAAGGAAACAAAATATTGAATGGAAAACTAAATTAAAGAAAATAAATAAGCCTATAAAACAAAAAAATATTTTAAATGCAGATGCTGCAAAAATTGATTTGTTAGAGAAAGAGCTTCTTGAGGCTAAACAGAAATTAGAAGATATTTCAAGATTAAATATTGAGTCTAAAAATAACTCTATTGAAAAAATAAATATACCATTTGAAGAAAAGCGAGAAGTCTTAAATATAGAAGCTGCCAAGGAAGAAGTTGCTGCCAAGGAAGAAGTTGCTGCCAAGGAAGAAGTTGCTGCCAAGGAAGAAGTTGCTGATGGTGTTTTTATTTCTTCGATATCAGATGTCGATGAAACAAAAATTGATGAAACTGAAATTGATGTTGAAGTAAATAAAGGGCTAGAAACTATTCATGTCTTATTACTCTTATTATTTTTTGTGCTTTTGTTTGGTTTATTTATTGTTATATCAAGGAGAAAAGCAGGCGAAAGAAACCAGACATTGAGAAGTTTTGTTAGTGAAAATGAACTCAATCCTGGATCAAAATCACCAACCAACTCCCAGGAAAAGGTAAGTGTCGATGAAGGACTGGACATAACTGATGATAACGATAGTGAAGTTAACACTGAGATTTCTAAAAGTAAAAAAAATTATTTACCCATTGCGGATGATGATTAAATTATTGAATTAATATGCTTCATTCAATAATATTTTTTTTCGGAATGCTATTATTAATTATATTATCTAGTGTTGACTTGATAATAAATTCAGCTATTTTTATTTTATTCTTAATAATCTCTATTCCTTTAAAGTTAAATTTTTTTTCAATCATTAGGAAAATAAAATATTTTATTTTTGCTTTATTAGTGATTTATTCATTATCAACTCCTGGTAAAATTTTGTTTTACTACTCATTTATTTCGGTCACACAAGAAGGTTTCTATTTGGGTGTAAATAATTCATTAAGAATTATAAATACATTTTTAATAATTATGCTTCTAATGAAATTTATCCCTAAGAAATTTTTTATTAATTTTATTATTAAGATTTGCTACCCATTAAAATACTTTGGTTTAAATATTGATAACTTAACTTCAAGGATTTTTTTGACTTTTGACTATCTTGATTATTATAAAAATTATTCTTTTAAATTTTCAAGCTTTACTCAAGTTATTGATAAGCATTTAAAAAATAAATCCTTCATTATTAAAGCTAAGAGTTTCTCAAGAGTTAGCCCCTCAAGAATTGATTATTATTTGATTGTTGCTTTCTTTTCTACTTTTATTTTGATTCAATTTTTATAGGATATGAGATATGCTGCATCTGTTGAGTATGAGGGTACAAATTTTTGTGGTTGGCAGCGTCAGTCATCAGTTAAGAGTATCCAAGAAGAGATTGAAAATTCAATATCAGAAATAACCCAGACAAATATTAGGATTCAGGGAGCAGGAAGAACTGATGCTGGTGTCCATGCTTTAGGGCAGGTATTTCACTTTGATACAGATATTATTAGACCCATTAAGTCTCTTACGAAGGGAGTAAATTCTTTCCTCCCTGATTCAATAAGAATTAAATGGGTTAAGAAGGTGCCCGACGGTTTCCATGCTCGGTTCTCTGCGACATCAAGGCAGTATCAATACTTATTAAATAATGCTGTTATTAATTCCTCAATTTGGTCAAATCATTGCGGGTGGACCTTTTATAAGCTAGACCCAAAACTTTTAAAAATCGCATCTCAAAAATTTGAAGGACGACATGATTTTAGTGCTTTTCGCTCTTCTGAATGCCAAGCAAAATATCCTATAAGGTCAATTGAAAATATTAGAGTCGAAAAATTCAATAACTTTTATCTATTTACTATTAATGGAGATGGTTTTTTACACCATCAAATCAGAAATATGATTGCAACAATAATCAGTGTGGCAAAAAAAGAAATTAGTGCTGATTATATTGATACCTTATTTGAAAAAAAAGATCGGAGCCTCACGCCAGCTACTTTTTCTCCTAATGGTTTATATTTGACCAATATCAAGTATGATAAAACTTGGGGTTTCCCGGACAACTTAAATACATTAAATATCTTTAAGGCATAGAGCTTATTAAATTGAGAACAAAAATTAAAATTTGTGGAATTACAAAGCTTTCAAATGCTCTTGAGGCAGTTGAGCTAGGTGTGGATGCGCTTGGCTTTGTTTTCTTTAGAGACAGTCCTCGATATATTGAGCCAAAAAAAGCTCGTGAGATTATTGATCTACTGCCTTCATTTATTTCTAGAGTTGGTTTATTTGTTAATGCTTCAAAAGAAGAAGTTTTGTTGGCAATAAGTGAGTCAAGAATAAATATACTTCAGTTTCATGGGGATGAGGATGAAGATTTTTGCAATCAATTTAATTTGCCATATATTAAAGCTATTTCATTCAAGGATGGAATTAATTTGCTAGAATATTGTCAACAATTTAGTTCCTCTTCAGCAATCTTAATAGATACTTACTCCCAGAAAATGAGGGGTGGAACTGGAAAAACTTTTAATTGGGACTTGATACCTAAAAATTTGCCATCACCACTAATTATTGCAGGTGGGTTGGATGGTAGTAACGTTTCTTCATTGATTAATTCTGTAAACCCATACGGAGTTGATGTTAGCGGCGGAGTTGAGTTAGATAAAGGAATAAAGGATCATAAAATGATGAAAAATTTTGTTTTAGGAGTAAGTAATGCAACCATATGATTTACCTGATGATTTTGGTCACTTTGGCCAATTTGGCGGAACTTTTGTTGCTGAAACTCTAATTGAAGCTCTAGATGAGTTACGGGATATGTATGCGAAATATAAAAATGACCCAAAGTTTCTCGCGGAATTTCATCATGATTTAAAACATTTTGTTGGTAGACCAAGCCCTATTTATTTCGCAGAAAGACTAACTAAAAAGATTGGTGGAGCAAAAATTTATTTAAAAAGAGAGGACTTAAATCATACAGGTGCTCATAAAGTAAATAATACTGTGGGCCAGGCTTTGCTAGCAAAGAGAATGGGTAAGCCTCGAGTTATTGCTGAGACAGGTGCAGGTCAGCATGGAGTGGCAACTGCAACAATTGCAGCAAGATTAGGTTTGGAATGTGTAGTATATATGGGGGCCGAAGACATAAAAAGACAGTCACCAAATGTCTATAGAATGAAGCTACTGGGAGCTAAAGTTGTTCCTGTTGAGAGTGGTTCAAAGACCTTAAAAGACGCATTAAATGAAGCTTTAAGAGATTGGGTTACAAATGTATCAAATACATTTTATATTATAGGTACCGTTGCTGGTCCTCACCCGTACCCAATGATGGTTAGAGATTTTAATTCAGTAGTTGGTAAAGAGTGTAAGATTCAAATGCCAGAACTTGAAAATAAACAGCCCGATGTAATAGTTGCCTGCGTAGGTGGAGGTTCAAATGCAATGGGTATCTTTTATCCTTATATAGACGATAAAAATGTGCAATTAGTTGGAGTAGAGGCAGCAGGGGATGGAATTGAAACAGGTAAACACGCTGCCCCATTAACATCCAATAGTCCAATTGGTGTTTTGCATGGAAATAGAACGTATTTAATGCAAAATGACGAAGGCCAAATAATTGATACCCACTCTGTATCTGCTGGTCTAGATTATCCAGGGGTTGGACCGGAACATTCTTGGTTAAAGGACTCCGGTAGAGCTAGTTATGTTGCTATTACAGATAAGGAAGCTTTGGAATCTTTTCATAATTTATGCTTAATCGAGGGAATCATCCCTGCTCTTGAAACGAGTCATGCTCTGGCTTATGCAGAAAAAATTGCTGCAAAAATGTCCCCAGAGGAAATTATTTTAGTAAATTTATCAGGAAGAGGAGATAAAGATATTAATACTGTCGCAGATATTTCAGGAATTTCTTTATAAAAAATTATGTCTAAAATTCAAGCTACTTTTAAAGCATTAAAAAATAACAAAGAAAAAGCATTGATACCTTTCATCACAGCTGGTGACCCTCATCCAGATAAGACAGTTGAAATAATGCATGCCCTTGTCGAATCTGGAGCTAATATGATCGAACTTGGAATTCCATTTTCTGATCCTATGGCTGATGGCCCAGTTATTCAAAGAGCAAGCGAAAGAGCATTGAAGAATAACGGTGGAATCTCAGCAACTATAAAATTAGCTGCAGAATTCAGAGTTACTAATAAAATAACACCATTAATTCTTATGGGATATGCAAATCCAATTGAGGCTATTGGTATTGACAACTTTATATCGTTAATTAAGGAAGTTGATATTGACGGAGTTATAACAGTTGATTACCCTCCAGAGGAATCAGAGCTATTTGTTAAAAAGTTAAAAGAGAATAATATCGACAGTATTTTTCTTATATCACCAACAACAGAAGATAAAAGAATTGAGTTGATAATCAATCAAGCTACCGGTTTTTTGTATTATGTGTCCTTAAAAGGAGTGACTGGGTCAGCAAATATAGATATTAAGCAAGTGACCAAAAAAGTTCATAATATTGAAAAATTTTCAGACCTTCCAATTGCAGTTGGTTTTGGAGTGAGGGACGCTAGCACTGCGAAAGAGGTTGCATTAATATCGGATGCTGTGGTTATTGGAAGTAGAATTGTTCAAGAAATTGAAGATTCGAATGACAATAATTTAATTGGTAATATTAAGAATTTAATGACCGAAATGAAAAACTCTATTAATTCTAAGGCAATTACAAAATGAGTTGGTTAAAAAATATTATCCCACCCAAAATAAAAAGAATTGTAGGGCGAGTTAAAAAGAATATTCCTGAAGGTCTATGGCACAAATGCCCAACATGTCAAACTGTTTTATATAAAACTGATTTAGAAAATAATTTGGAGGTTTGTTCAAATTGTAGTTTTCATAATAGAATTTCTGCAAGGTTTAGACTAACTATGCTTTTGGATACCCCAAACCAAGTCGAACATGGAAACAACATAAAGCCAACAGACCCGTTGAAATTTAAGGATACAAAACCTTACAAAGATAGGCTGGCCTCGACACAAGAAAAGCTTGATGAAAATGATGCTTTAATTGTAATTGAAGGAAAAATTGAGTCTATCCCAGTTGTTGTAGCAGCATTTGAGTTTAATTTCATGGGGGGCTCAATGGGTTCTGTAGTTGGTGAAAAATTTGTTCTAGCAGTTAATACTGCTATTGAAAATAAATGTCCGTTTATATGTGTTGCCGCAAGCGGAGGCGCTAGAATGCAAGAAGGATTGTTATCTTTAATGCAGATGGCTAAAACTAGCGCAGTTTTAACAAAACTCAGCGCTTCTAAGTTGCCATTTATCTCAATTCTTACAGACCCAACAATGGGTGGTGTTTCAGCAAGTTTTGCAATGTTAGGTGATATAATTATTGCTGAACCAAAAGCCTTAATTGGTTTTGCTGGCCCAAGAGTAATAGAATCTACTGTAAGAGAAAAGTTACCTGAAGGGTTTCAGAGGGCTGAATTTTTATTAGAACATGGTGCAATTGATTTGATTGTTGATAGAAGGCAAATGCGAAAATCTCTCGTTGGACTCATTACCCATTTAAGCGTTAATTGAGCAAACTCCAAGATTACATAAATAATTTATATCCTGATACTACTAATCAGCCAATAAAGTTGGGACTTGACAGGGTTTCAAGAGTAAAAAATCTTGCTAAGATTGAGCCAAATTTCCCAATTATTATTGTTGGTGGAACTAATGGTAAAGGCTCAGTGTGTGCTTTCTTAGAAACAATTTATAGTAAAGAGGGATATTCTGTTGGTTGCTTCACCTCTCCACATCTTTTTAAATTCAATGAAAGAATAAAAATAAATTTAGAACAAGTTAATGATGAAACCATCCTTGAATCTTTAAAAATAATTAATACCAAAAAAAAATCAATAGAACTTACTTATTTTGAGATAACTACATTAGCTGCAATGAATGTATTCATTACAAAAAAGATAGATATAGCTATCTTAGAAGTTGGTCTTGGAGGAAGGCTGGATGCAGTAAATATTTTTGAACCAGATTTATCTATAATCACCTCAATAGGCATGGATCACCAAGACTATTTGGGTGATACTATTGAAGAAATTGCACATGAGAAATCTGGAATATGTAGGCCCAGCAAACATGCAATCCTAAATTTTGAAAATATACCTAAATCAATGATTAAAGAGTTAAATAAACTCAATGTATCATTATCAATTCTTAATGATGACTATTCTTATAAGTCTGATTCTGAAAGCTATAATTATTCAAGCCATAGTTTCTCAATGAACAATTTACCTAAGCCATATTTAAAAGGAAATAGTCAGCTCACAAACTTAGCGGGATGTCTTCGTGTAACTAATCTTCTTCAGAATAAACTTCCTGTAAAATTAGATTCAATTAAAGAAGGTATTAGGGATGCAAGGTTAGAGGGAAGGCTTCAGGTCCTATCGGCTGAGCCTTTCATCGTAGCAGATGTAGCTCATAATACTGATGCTGCAATTAATTTATATAATTTTATCAGTACGTCGAAGAAGAATGGAAAAGTATACGCTGTTTTTTCTATACTCGAAAACAAAGACATTGAGCAAGTATTGATGCCATTTATTGATATTGTTGATGAATGGTTTGTAAGTGAAATTAATGATCCTAGAGCCCAAAAAATAGATGTAATTACAGACACACTTAAAAAATATAATAAACAGGTAATTATTAATAAGTTTGATAGCCTTATCGAAGCTTATAATAGTGTCTCTAAAAAAAGTGATCTGAATGATAATATAATAATATACGGTTCCTTTTTTACGGTAGGTGAAATTTTAAATGGAGTAACAATATAATGGTCGATTTGAAAGAATCTTTTCATGAGAGCGTGATAATTAAAAGATCTAAAAGAAGGCTTATTGGTGCAATTACAATCTTAATTATTTTATTTTCATTGTCTTTAGTTTTTGTGAAAAATACAGGTCAAACAGATGTCAAAAAAGAGATAAAAGTTTCATTTTTAAAGATGGGCCCGGCAAACTTTAATAACAAAAAAACTATTGAAAAAATTGAGGTTGTTAAATTAAGCACTATAGAATTTGAAAAGAAAACAAATGCAGTTAAAAAAGTTGATACTAGCGGTAAAATTTTTACTGTACAAATTGGTATATTTAGCGATAAAAATAAAACGCAGCAACTGAGTAGACAAATAAATAATATGGGATTTAAAACCCAAATAAAAAAAATAACTCTTTCCGGCCAAGAAAAAATAAAACTTACAACTGAATTTTTCAATTCTGAAAAAGACGCACAACAGGCTTTAAGAAAATTAAAGAATTCTAATTTCCCTGGCTTAATTAAGCGTCAATAATTTCATGAGCTATTTAGATTATTTTTTTATTTTTATCATTCTTCTTTCCCTACTGGTCGGTTGTTTTAGAGGATTTACTCGAGAATTATTTTCCTTAGTAGGGTGGGTGTTTGCATTTTATTTTGCTAACCTTTTTACCGGCGATCTTTTACAATTCGTGTCTTTTGAATTTGGTGAGCATGTAAATTTTATAATTATTTATATGTCTATTTTTATAATTATTTTATTATTAGCAACTTTATTAGCTACTATATTTAATAAACTAATAAAAAATATTGGCTTAGGCTTTTTGAACGTAATTATAGGTGGTATTTTTGGATTAATGAGAGGAGTCTTAATTAGTTTTATAATAATCTTTCTCGTTGAAAAAACATCTTTTATAAGTGAAGTAAGCTTAGCTGAATCTAAAACCATCCCTGTTATCAAGTTAGCCATAAAAAAAACTTTATCTTATTTACCCTATGAATGGAGTAACAAGGTAAAATACGATCCTATTCTGACCTAATTTTTTAAGAGAGTAATTATGTGTGGAATAATTGGTATTGTTGCTAATAATCCTGTAAATCAGATGCTCTATGATGGTTTACTAGTTTTGCAACATAGAGGTCAAGATGCAGCAGGCATTGCTACCTGTAGCGCAGGCCGCATCAAAATGCATAAAAACAATGGTCTTGTAAAAGATGTATTTCGTACAAGGCATATGAAAAATTTAACTGGCAATATTGGCATTGGCCATGTTCGCTACCCAACAGCTGGATCGTCTTCTGCTGCTGAAGCTCAACCATTTTATGTGAACTCCCCTTATGGAATTGTTCTTGGCCATAATGGAAATTTAACAAATTCTGACCGACTCAAGGACGATATGTTTAAAGACGATCTTAGACATATTAATACCAACTCCGACTCAGAAGTTTTATTAAATGTTTTAGCTGATTCAATTGGAAAAGCCACTCAAAAAAATGTTTTAACATCCGACATAATATTTGAAGCAGTTAGCTCTGTATACAACAGATGCGAAGGTGCCTTTGCTGTTGTTTCTATGATTAATAATTTTGGGTTGCTGGCTTTTAGAGATCCTAATGGCATTAGACCCCTGGTTATTGGTGTAAATGAAACAAAAGATGGGCCTGAATATATTGTAGCCTCAGAAAGTGTTGCGCTTGACGTTCTAGGCTTTAAGCTTTTGAGGGATGTTGAGCCAGGAGAGGCTATATTTATTGATATGGATGGTAATTTTTATTCAAAAAAATGTAGGCCAAATATAAAGCAATCACCATGTATTTTTGAGTATGTATATCTAGCAAGACCAGATTCGATGATTGATGGTATTTCTGTTTACCAAACTAGACTAAATATGGGTAAATCACTTGCTAAAAAAATTAAAAAAGAGTGGCCAAATATTAAAATTGACGTAGTTATTCCTATTCCAGATACAAGTCGACCAAGTGCCCTTGAAGTATCTCTTATGTTAAATGCAGATTTTCGTGAAGGATTTATTAAGAATAGGTATATTGGAAGAACCTTTATTATGCCGGGGCAAGCTTTAAGAAAAAAATCTGTTAGACAAAAACTAAATCCAATTAAGGTGGAATTTGAAGGTAAAAATGTTTTATTAATTGATGATTCTATTGTCAGAGGAACAACGGCAAGAGAAATTGTCCAGATGGCAAGAGATGCTGGAGCTACAAATGTTTATTTAGCTTCTGCTGCACCCCCAGTAAAGTATCCAAATGTTTACGGAATTGATATGCCTTCAAGACTTGAGTTAATCGCCTTTAATAAAGCTGACAAGGATGTATGTAAAGAAATTGGTGCAGATGGTCTAATTTATCAAGACTTGGATGAATTGAAGAAAAATATTACTCAAGAAAATAAAGATCTAAAAACTTTTGACTGTTCCTGTTTTGATGGAATATATGTAACAGGAGGAATTGATGAAAATTATTTAAACAGACTTGAGTCACAAAGGTCAGATAATATTAAGAATACAGATTCTTCAATAACAACATCTCAATTAGACTTTAACTTTACCCTTCCAGAGAGTGAGGAAGAGGAACTAGCTTAGCCTTAACCATACTTGTATTTTTTTATATAAAGGGCATAATATTTATACGCTGATTTGATTCAGATTGCAGGGCGTAAAAAAAATAACTGCTAAATCGATTGATACCCGTTTTAGCAAATTAATGCTCAACGGGTTTTTTTATTTGGAGAATCATATGCTAAAACACAAATTGTGTTACGAAGTATTTAGATGGAAAATGTAATAATCAAAGCGGTTATGATTTACTGGTTGTTTATTATATTTTAATAGTTATTGGATATAGGGCAGCAAGATATTTGTAAAAAATTTGCTAGAACAAGAGGCGGCTTTATACCAATTTGCTTCTTCTGGACATTTGTCAAAATAGCTAAACAGGAATTAAAAATTTAAATGAAAAATAATAAAAAATTTGAAACAAATTCGGTGAGAGCTGGCTCAATAAGATCTGATCAAGGCGAGCATTCTGAAGCGCTATATTTAACATCAAGTTTTGTATTTAAAAATGCAAAGGAAGCTGCTGCTAGGTTTGCTAATTCTGAAGTAGGTAATATTTATTCCCGCTTCACTAACCCGTCTGTAAAAATGTTTGAAGATCGCTTAGCAAGTCTTGAAGGTGCTGAGCAATGTGTTGCAACCTCAACTGGCATGTCAGCAATTTTAGCTAGTGTAATGAGTCTTTGTAATACAGGTGACCATATCGTTGTATCTAAAAGTGTATTCGG
>ENA-OSJC01001898-OSJC01001898.1-marine-metagenome-genome-assembly--contig:-NODE-1898-length-16371-cov-6.517921_pt1 | contig 16371 bp, 14 predicted proteins | sample MGYA00237885_ERZ534234 | MGnify/ENA primary metagenome ERZ534234 (study PRJEB26413, sample SAMN06343907) | marine metagenome | isolation source: coastal waters | place: Atlantic Ocean: West Antarctic... | reverse complement strand
GAATTTGAGCTAATGCTTCTACTGTTACTGTTTCCATAATTTACTTCCTTTTAGTTAAAAAAAATTTAATGTCCTTCATGTGCCATTGATAAATAAACAACTGTTAGCATCATAAATATATAGGCTTGCAATACCACAATTAAAATGTGGAATATTGCCCATCCTGCTCCTAGTATCGATCCAAATATAATTCCTGATACCCCTGTTGCAGCCCATAAACCTAATAATAAAAAGATAACCTCACCGGCATACATATTACCAAATAATCGAAGAGAATGAGATAAAGGTTTTGAAACGTATTCAATTAAATTAAATAGAAAGTTAGCTGGCCAAACCCAAACTGAGGCCCCAAAAGGTGCACAAAAAATCTCGTGAAGAAATCCGCCCATCCCCTTTACCTTTATACCAAAATAAATCATTAAAAACCATACGCCTAAAGCAAGGCCAAATGTTGTATTCACATCTGAAGTAGGTACAGCTTTCCACTCATGCAATCCTAACATTCCATAGAATTTTGCCATCACATCAATAGGTAAGAAATCCATTGCATTCATCATGAGAACCCAAATAAAAACAGTCAATGCGGCTGGAGCAATGAATGAATGTCGGTTACCATGAAATATGTTGCCTACTTGGTCGTCAATGAAGCCAAAAATTAACTCGACAAACGCCTGGGTTTTAGTTGGAACTCCTGCTGTTGCTTTTCTAGCTACAAGCCAGATTAAGCCCATTGAAAAAATTCCAAGAATAACTGCCATCACAAATGAATCTAAATGAAGTATCATAAAAGAACCACCACCTAAAAAATCTAAAGATAGTTCATTGTTAGATAAATGATGCCCAATGTATTCAGAGGGTGTTTCGTAAGAACTGTCTGCCAAGTTTTATATTCCCTTTAATTTTTTGTTTCTAATTTAGTTAGCCCAATCCCTGAAAAAATTGCTGCAATTGCTAAACCAAAAATAATAGCTAGTGGAACTTTGTCTTCATAAAAATGAAATATTGCCCAAAGTAATAATATTATAATTAAAATCTTTACACCTTCCGCTTTTAAGGCGTCCATAACAATACTTGATGCTTCATTTGTACCTTTAGATTTATTTGCAATTGGAGTTGAAACTATTAGTCCAATAATTACTACAAGAGCCCCAGACAAAACTGAGATGCCTGCATGTAACCCAAAAAATCCTAAAACTATTATTGCTGAAATAGTAGAAATACTACTTATTTTTACAAGCATATTCTTAACGTAAGACGGGAATAACCCTTTTTTCTTATTGACTTGCTTTTGCTTATCAACCAAACCCTTGTGCCCTTAAATCTATTTTACTTACATCGAAGTCCGCAATTTTGGCGTTATTTTTTAGTTGAGTCAAGTTTTCAGGGGTATTTATTCTATTTTTTTTAAAATAGTATCTAACTGGTCTAAATTATTGTAATTAATCTTTAAAATACCTGAGCCATTTAAATTATGTGAAATTATTACTGATGCGCCTAATTTATCAGATAAATTTGTTTCCAAATTTATAATATCAGCTGTTTTTTGTTTTTTTATATTTTTCTTAGTAGGGTTTGTTTGAGTAATTAATGCTTCTACCTCTCTTACCGATAAGTTGTTACTAATTACTTTTTGACAAAGCATCACTTGCTCACTCGCAGACAATGAAAGCATTGCTCTTGCATGGCCCATTTCAATTCTTCCTTCAAGCAATGCTTTTTGGACATGCTCAGACAAATTTAATAGCCTTAATAAGTTTGTTACTGTTGTTCTGGACTTACCTAATATATGAGATGCAGATTCATGGGTCATTCCAAATTCATCTATTAGCCGCTGAATCCCCCTTGCCTCTTCTATTGAGTTTAAGTCTTCTCTTTGAATATTTTCGATAAGCGCCATTGCTAATGCTGACTCATCAGGAATATGTTTAATTAGAATAGGTACTTCAGTTAAATTAGCCAGCTTAGCTGCCCGCCATCTTCTCTCACCTGCAACAATTTCATACTTCTTTTCCCCAACAACGGCTCGAACCACTATGGGCTGCATAATACCTTGGATCTTGATTGATTCTGCAAGCTCATTTAGCGCTATTTGATTCATATGACTTCTAGGTTGATATTTACCTGTCTTAAGACCATCAATATGACAACTCTCTAAACTGTTGTTATTGCTTTCTTCGTTATTACTCAATAACGCATCTAAGCCTCTTCCTAAACCTTTATTTGTTCCCATATTCGTTCCTCTCTAAAATTTCATCGGCTAGATTTAAATATGCCCTTGCTCCCTTAGACGATTTATCATAGAAAAGGGCAGGTTTGCCATGACTAGGGGCCTCAGCTAATCTTACATTTCTTGGAATAATTGTGCTGTAAACCTTATCTCCAAAATGAGCAGATAATTGATCAGAAACCTGTTTTGCTAAAGTATTTCGCCTGTCAAAAAGCGTCCTCAGTAGGCCTTCAATTTCTATTTGTGGGTTTAAATGTTTTTTTACTCTTTTAATTGTATTAACTAAATCTGATAATCCTTCTAAAGCATAATATTCACATTGCATTGGAATTAGAACTGAATGGGCGGCAACAAGAGCATTTACTGTCAATAGGCTTAGGGCGGGTGGGCAATCAATTAAAATAAAATCATAATTCGTAAGCTTACTTAATTGTTTTTTTAAAATAAATTCTCGTTCTTCAATATTAACTAATTCAACCTCTGCACCAGCTAAGGACTGAGTAGCTGGTATAACATCAAAAAAATTTTCTGCTGACTTTTGAATAACGTTCTTTAAGCTTTCTTGGCCTATTAAAACATCGTATATAGATTTCGTAATATTTTTTTTATTTAATCCCGAACCAGATGTGGCGTTGCCTTGAGGATCTAAATCGATTAAAAGTACTTTTTTCTGCCTAGCCATTAAGCTTGCAGCTAAATTTACCGTTGTTGTTGTCTTTCCAACTCCACCTTTTTGATTTGATATTGCAAATATACGCATAAAATTCACTTAAAATTATAATTAAATAAAGCCTATTGGTTTTTAATTTTTACTAAATAGCGTTCAGCATCAAGATAAGGAACCATAATATCTCTTTTCTCTACTACAAAATTGGTATTAATTTCTTCTTCATTTATTTTTTTACTTTTCATACCATACCAAGTCCCTTTGTCCTCTATTAAATGTCCTGTAAGGTCTATGAGTACTTGCATTTCTGCAAATGCTCTAGCAATAATAGAATCAAACAGTTCATTTGTTTTAATGTCCTCAACTCGCTTATTTAAAACCGTAACGTTACTCAAGTTTAGTTCTGCACAAACTTGAGTTAAGAAAGCGGTCTTCTTACCAACTGAATCAACTAAAGTAATATTTTTTTCTGGAGAACATAAACCAATTATAACGCCCGGCATTCCGGCGCCGCTTCCAACATCAAGAATATTTTTACCTTCAATATAAGGCACTACTGCCAAACAATCCAAAAAATGATGTGTCACTATTTCTTCAACACCTTTTACAGAAATTAAATTAAATACTTTATTCCATTTTATCAATAAATCCTTATAAATCAGTAATTTAGTATATAGGTAATCTTTATTTTCGAGCTCTAATTTCTCTATTCCTGCCTTTAAAGTTTCTTTCAAATCAAGCAATTTGTTCAGCGGTCTTTTGCTCTAATTTTCTATGTTTAGATTTAATATAAACTAATAAAATTGATATTGTCGCAGATGTCACGCCAGATATTCTAGTTGCTTGATCGATAGTCTCTGGCCAAGATTCCTTTAGCTTTTCTTTTGCTTCGTTACTTAAGCCATGAATTTCATCATAATTTATATCTTTTGGTATTTTTTTATTAAATTGTGCTTTTTGTTTATTAATCTCATCTTGTTGCCGAATAATATAACCAGAATACTTTGCTAAAATTTCGATTTGATCGCTAATAATTGAATCATTAACGCCTACGCTACCAGATAAGCCTATTACGTTTTGATAGTTAACTTCAGGCCTTCTTAAAAGATCAAAAGCTGAATATTCTCTCTCCATTGTTTGCCCTAAATATTTTTTCTGAATTTTTTTATCAATTTTAGATGGGATTAATATTAGCTTTTTAAGTCGTGCCTCTTCTTTTTGTATACCTTCTCTTTTCTTGCTGAAATTAGCCCAGTGATGGTCACAAATCAAACCAAATTTTCTTGCTTGTTCAGTTAGACGTTCATCAGCATTATCTTCCCTTAACAACAGTCTATATTCAGCTCGGCTAGTAAACATTCTATATGGCTCATTAACGCCTCTTGTTATTAAATCGTCTATTAAAACTCCTATGTAGGCTTGGTCGCGGGTGGGGGTCCAGCTTGATTTACCTTGAGCCCTTAGTGCTGCATTCATTCCTGCAATTAAACCTTGTGCAGCTGCTTCTTCATACCCTGTAGTTCCATTAATTTGTCCTGCAAAAAATAAACCACTAATTGCTTTAGTTTCTAAGCTCATTTTTAAAGCTCTTGGGTCATAATAATCGTACTCTATTGCATAACCAGGTCTTAAAATATGAGCATTTTCTAGTCCCTTTATTGACCTAACTAAGTCATGTTGAACATCAAACGGCAAACTTGTTGAGATTCCATTTGGATAAATTTCATGGGTCTCTAAGCCCTCTGGTTCTATAAAAATTTGGTGTGAGTCCTTGTCTGAAAAACGATGAATTTTATCTTCTACAGAAGGACAATAGCGCGGTCCAACCCCCTCTATTTTTCCTGTATACATTGGCGAGCGGTCCAAACCCTTACGAATAATCTCATGTGTATTTTTATTGGTACGCGTTATCCAACAAGATATCTGTTTAGGGTGATTAATAACAGGCTTAATAAAAGAAAAATGCGGTGCAGGCAAATCACCTGGTTGCTCTTCCATTTTACTAAAGTCAACAGATCTGCCATCAATTCTTGGTGGTGTGCCTGTTTTAAGCCTACCGACAGGTAAATTTAATTCTTTTAGTTTTTGCGCGAGAATGTTGGCAGATGGGTCTCCTGCTCTACCTGCCTCATAATTTTGCAATCCGATGTGTATCAACCCACCTAAAAATGTTCCTGCTGTCAAAACAACATTTGAAGCATAAAAACTTAATCCCATTTTTGTGACAACGCCCTCTATATGATTATTGTTTAAAATAACATCATCAACAGATTGTTGGAATAACCATAAATTAGATTGGTTTTCAATTGTTCGACGAATTACTGCTTTATATAATATTCGATCAGCTTGGGCTCTAGTTGCTCTTACAGCAGGTCCTTTACTTTTATTAAGAGTTCGAAATTGTATGCCGGCTTCATCAGTAGCTCTTGCCATAATTCCACCCATAGCATCAATCTCTTTGACTAAATGGCCTTTGCCAATACCACCAATTGATGGATTACATGACATTTGACCCAAAGTTTCAATGTTATGTGTTAATAATAGTGTTTTTTGTCCCATGCGGGCAGAAGCTAAGGCTGCTTCCGTACCTGCATGACCGCCACCAACTACTATCACATCAAACTTACTTGGAGAATTCATATTAATTGAATTATATTTAAAATTAAAATTTTACTTTATTTATCTTAATATTGATATGTTTCACGTGAAACATATCAAATACATTCATTAGCTAAATTGTTTCACGTGAAACAATTATTTTCCTATACAAAACTGACTAAATATTTCTCCCAATAAATCATCAGAAGAAAATTCACCTGTTATAGAAGATAAATACTTTTGAGCAATAGTTAACTCTTCTGCAATCAGCTCTGGTGATGCCAAATTAAATTGTGCATTTTGTAAAGACTGATTAACAATTTCTAAAGCTTCTAAATGTCTTTTTCGTGCAATAAATTTATTCTCACTTCCTTCTAAATTTTTCTTAAACCCTACCTCATTAAGAATTGCTTGTTTTAATAAATCTAGACCCTCTCCAGTTTTCGCCGACATATAAACTATTTGATCATTGTCTAACTGCTCTATTTTAGGCGCGCCGTTAAATAAATCAATTTTATTAAAAATCCATATCCGTTTAATATCTCTTGGTAAACGGGCAAGAATCGATTTTTCATAATCTGTAATACCTTTACTTGCTTCGACTAAAAACAAAGCCATGTGGCCTTTTTCTAGTGACGACCAAGTTTTTTCAATTCCAAATTTTTCAATAGGATCGTCTGTTTCTCGTAATCCAGCTGTATCTATTATATTAAGAGGTATCCCATTTAAATTAATGTCACTAGTAATAGCATCACGAGTCGTTCCAGGAATGTCAGTCACAATTGCCTTATCTTCTCCAGAAAGTTGATTAAGAATGCTTGACTTACCAACATTTGGCTGTCCGACAAGTACTAAGCTTATCCCATCTCTTAATAACTGGCCCTGCGAAGCAGCTTGCATAATATGAAGCATAGTCAAAGATAAATGTTGCAATTTATCTTTGACATTTCCTGCGCTGATAAAATCAATATCTTCTTCGGGAAAATCCAAACAAGCTTCTACATACATTCTTAATTCTATTAAACTTTTTAATAAGTTATTGATTTCTAAAGAAAATTTTCCAGATAAAGAATTTACTGCGCCTAAAGCTGCCTCTTCAGTTGAAGCATTAATCAGGTCTACTACCGATTCTGCTTGTGCTAAATCAATCTTATTATTTAAGTATGCCCTCTTTGTAAAATCTCCAGGCTCAGCTAATTTAGCACCATTTTTCAAGCAAAAATTTAACACGGACTGCGTGACTATAGTGCCGCCATGACATTGTAATTCGATAACATCCTCACCAGTAAATGAATTAGGTGCAGAGAAAAATAAAATGAGACCCTGATCAATTAAGGTCCCATTTAGGTCTTTAAAACTATGGAAATTAGCAACTCGGGGAGGTAAGATGCCGCCAGAAATTTTTTGGCCGATTTCTAAAGCTAGCGGCCCTGAAATACGAACAACTCCAATGCCTCCAGCCCCAGAAGCTGTTGATATTGCAGCAATTGTTTTCGAGCCGTTAAGCATTACCTTTCTTTTTCAATGCTGCGGCATGAATTTTCTTATTTACATGCCACTGTTGGGCAATAGATAAAATATTATTTACTAACCAATATAAAACTAAACCGGCCGGGAAAAAGAAAAAGAAAAAACTAAATATAATAGGCATCATTAACATAAGCCTTGCCTGCATAGGATCTGTTGGCTTTGGATTTAATTTCATTTGCAAAAACATTGAAGCTGCCATCAAAATTGGCAGCGGCCCAATAGGCAAAATCCATAAATTACCAAATAAAGTATCTGGCTTTGATAAATCAGACAACCACATAAAGCTTGCCCCTCTTAACTCTACCGAGCCAAGTAAAACCCAATATAAAGCAATAAAAACTGGTATTTGAACTAAAATGGGTAAACACCCTCCCAATGGATTAATTTTTTCAGTTTTATAAAGCTCCATCATGGCTTGTTGCATTTTTTGTTTATCGTCACCAAATTTTTCTTTCATACTTTGCAGTCTAGGTGCTAATTCTCTCATCTGACCCATTGACTTATAGCTTGCAGCTGATAAAGGATAAAACATGAGTTTAATTAAAACTGTTAATAAAATGATTGAGAGCCCCCAATTGCTGACCATTTTATGAATACCAGTTAGCACAGAAAATAAAGGTGAAGCTATAAAATGTAATATGCCGTAATCAACTACGTAATTCATCCCTGGTGCTGCTTGGTTAAGAGACTCTTTAGCCTGCGGTCCAGCAAATAAAGAAGTTGAAAAGGTTATCGTTTGCCCTTCTAAAATATCTGGTAATTTTGAAATCAATCCAACTGAATACATATCCTCTGCAATTTTTTTAGTGTAAAACTCTCGTTCTGAATCCCCGGGCAAAATCCATGAAGCGGCAAAGTAGCGCTGGATAATTCCTATCCAGCCATCATTCCCTATTTTAGAAAAAGCTTTTTTATCAACATCAGAAAAATCTAATTTATCGAATTTTTCTTTTTCTGTAAAAAAAGCTGGGCCTGTAAAGGTTGGCATCATTGCCGAACCTTGAGATGAAATGCCATCATGTACAAATTGGAAGTATGCAGAAGGACTTAAGATATCTTTTGATTTATTTGTTATTTCAAATTTAGTGTTTATTAAGTAACTGTCTCGATTAAATTCATAGATTTTTTTTACCGTAACTTCTAAATTTTCATATATTAATGGCACAATTAATTTATCAGAATTCATTTGATAAGATTGTTGGGCAGAAACATATTTTGATTTATGCGTTGGAAGGCCCTCGCCAAGCAAACCAGATTGAGCAACATAAAATAAAGGGTTCCCAACATCGGTCATTAAAATATATTTACCTTGAGCATCATCGGCTTGATGATTATTAAATTTCAGTTCTCGAATATCGCCACCAGTGGTATTGATAGTTAATGTTAATAAATCAGTATCGACTTTTATGGGCACGCCAGGACTGAGTGAAAATTTCGATTCTGTCTGGGATAAATTATTTTTAGCAATTAAGCTGGCTGAAGGCTTAGGGAGGCTTGCATCAACGTTAATAGAAGAATCATCAACGTTAATAGAAGAATCTATGTCAACATTTTGTTTTGTGAATGAATCCCAAAGCAACATAAGAGAAAAAGAAAAAATAACAAATAAAATTAAACGTTTAGTGTCCATACTGTCCTTAAATTAATATTATGGTATTGGATCAAAGCCGCCATCTGAACCTGGACGACAATTACTTATTCTTTTAATCCCAAGCCAGATTCCTTTTAAAACGCCATGTTTTTCTAAACATTCAATTGTATACATCGAACAGGTAGGTGTATACCTACATCTTGAAACAAAAAAAGGGCTTAAACATAGTTGGTAAAATTTAATTAATAGAATTAATAGAATTCTCATAATGGAAGGGCTTTAATCAAACTTGCCACCTCGGATTCAATTTGTTTCAAATTTTCTTTACAAAAAGTCTTGTGGACTCTTACGACTATGTCAATCGGTGCCGTAAAAGGCAGTTGTTTTTTTAATAACTCTCTCAATAAGCGACGCATATAATTTCTTCTAACAGATAGTTTTTCGATTTTGGTACTAATAACATAGCCTAGGCGGTGATGCGCTTCAGTATTTGGAGCATAATGAAAATATATATGGGAAGATGATAATCTTTTTCTAAAATTAAAAACGGAAGAAAAGTCTTCTGAATTCCTTAGTTTTGATAATTTATACTTTGATAGAATAAACTAAATTCCTAAACGAACTCTTCCTTTAGCCCTTCTAGAAGCAATAACGTTTCGGCCGCCCCTTGTTTTCATTCTAACTAGAAAGCCATGAGTTCTCGCGCGTTTAATTTTTGATGGTTGATAAGTACGTTTCATGTCAATGTTCCAGTGCTTTAATTGAAGGCGAAGAATACTCTTACAGCTAGGTTATGTCAATAATATGCCCTATTATTTATTTTCAAAAGCCTGTGGATAACTTTAGAAAATTAAGCTAATATAAATTCCCAATTACCTTAAAGATAAATAAGTATAAATTTTGACGACAAACGAAGAAAAATTTTGGCAGCTATGTTTAGAGAGGTTTTCTAAAGACTTAACCAAACAACAATTAAACACATGGATTAAGCCTTTAGAATTTAAAATTCAAGGCAAAAAATCTCAAATTATTGCGCCTAATCAATTTATTTTACAGTGGGTAAAAGAAAAATTTGCAACTCAAATACAAATTTTAACTGAACAACATTTAAAAATTGTCGAGGTTGAATACATTGTTAATGGAAAAACTAAAAATAAAATTCCATCTGAAATTAAAACAAAACTAAATAATATTGCATTAAAAATACCTGGAAATAAATCTACTGGCTTAAATACAGCCTTTAATTTTAATAATTTTGTTACTGGCAAAGCAAATCAATTAGCCACAGCTGCTGCAAAACAAATTGCGGAAAATCCAGGGACAGCATATAACCCATTATTTATATATGGTGGTGTAGGTTTAGGGAAAACGCATTTAATGCACGCGATAGGAAATCACCTAAAGAATTTACAGCCAGAGGCAAAAATTAAATACCTACATGCAGAAAGATATGTACATGATGTTGTAAAAGCTTATGAAAATAAAGCTTTTGATAGTTTTAAAAAAAACTATCATTCTTTAGATTTATTGTTGATAGACGACATACAATTTATTGGGAAAAAAAACAGAACCCAAGAAGAATTTTTTTATGCATTTAATACTCTTATTGAAAATAAAAAACAGATCATAATAACGTGTGACCACTATCCAAAAGAAATTCCAGGCGTTGATGAACGTTTAAGAACTCGTTTTAGTTGGGGCCTTACTGTAGCAATAGATCCGCCAGAGCTTGAAATGCGGGTAGCTATTTTATTAAAAAAAGCAGAAGAAAACAAGATTGCCCTAGCAGAAGATGTTGCTTTTTTTGTTGCCAAGCAGATTCGTTCTAATGTTCGAGAGCTAGAAGGTGCCCTGAATAGAATTGTAGCAATGGCTAATTTTACGGGCCGCATTATTGATACAACATTAGCAAAAGAATCATTACGTGATTTAATAGCGGTAAGGGGCAGACAGGTGAGTGTTGAAAATATTCAAAAAACGGTTGCAGAATACTATAAAATTAAGATTGTTGATATTTTAAGTAAGAAACGATCAAGAAATTTTTCTCGTCCAAGACAATTAGCTATGTGCCTTACGAGAGAGTTAACTAACTTAAGCTTTCCTGAGATTGGGGCAGCTTTTGGTGGAAGACATCACACAACAATAATGCACGCTTGTGATGAAATTGAAAATTTAAGATTAAGCGATCAGAATATTAGCCAAGATTTAGGTTTTTTAACTCAGGTTTTAAGGGGATAATGTAAAACATGTGAATTGGTTGTGGATAAAAAAAGAGTAGAGTAGAGTAAAAAATAACATAAAAAAATTATCCACAATACATCCACAGTAAAACACATATTAAATCATAGGAATCAAAGTTCGATAACTATATAATATTAAAAGAAAAAGTTAACAAAAACACAAAAACAAGAGTTATTATTATTATTATTATTTATATAAAGAAAAAACTATAAAACCATGAATATAAAAATCGATAGAGGATTACTACTAAAACCACTTGGGAATGTCTCGGGGATAGTTGAGAAAAGACATGCTTTACCAATTCTTTCAAATTTATTATTGGAAAATAATCAAGGGAAATTAAAATTTACAGCCACAGACCTTGAGATGCAGATTTCTACACACATTAAAACAGAAATGTCGGATAATTTTCAAATAACTGTATCAGCAAAAAAACTATTTGATATTACAAGGGCTCTCCCTGAAGGTAGTAAAATTGATATTCAAATTGAAGATAATAAAGTAACTGTTAAGGCAAAAAAAAGCCGCTTTAATTTACAAACACTCCCATCTCAAGATTATCCTGTAATGAAAAAGGACGAAAACGATACTGTTGAGTTAAATGTATCTCAAAAAGACTTTAAAGCTTTGTTAAAACAAGTTGATTTTGCAATGGCCCAACAAGACATCAGATATTACCTAAATGGGTTATTAATAGAAGTTAAAGAAAAAAACATTAATGTTGTTGGCACAGATGGTCACAGATTAAGCTTTACTTCATTAGAATTAAGGGCGCCAACTAAACCCTCGCAAGTAATTGTCCCTAGAAAAACTATTGTGGAATTAGTTAAATTATTAAACGACACAGACGACCCTTTAGAAATAAGCTTTTCTAACAACCAAGTTAACTTTAAATTCAACGATATCGATTTAATAACTAAAATTATTGATGGTAAATTTCCAGACTATAGTCGAGTTATTCCAGAGGGACACAACAATACTTTTAATATAGATCGTACATTATTATTAGACTCAATGTTAAGGGCCTCTATTTTATCAAATGATAAATATAGGGGAATAAGAATGGTTATAGAAGAGAATAACTTAAAGTTGGTAAGTAATAATAGTGAACAAGAACAAGCTGAAGAAGAGTTAGAAATTGATTACAAAGGCGATAAAATCGATATTGGTTTTAATGTTACTTATTTAATTGATGTTTTAACGAATATTCAATCCGATCAATTAACTATTGCTTTTAACGATTCTAGTAGCAGTTGTTTGGTAACAATTCCAAACAATGAAAAGTATAAGTATGTAGTAATGCCAATGCGCATTTAATTTTTAAAAAAGAAAACCTATGGCTGATAAAAAAGAAACAAATTCAAATGAGTATAATTCAGAAAGTATAAAGGTATTAAAGGGACTTGATGCTGTAAGAAAGAGACCCGGCATGTACATTGGAGACACCTCTGATGGAAGTGGTTTACATCATATGGTGTTTGAAGTTTTAGATAACGCAATAGATGAATCTTTAGCTGGTCACTGTGATGAAATAAAAGTAATTATTCACCCAGATAACTCTATAACCGTTACAGATAACGGTCGAGGAATTCCCACAGACGTAAAAGAAGATGATGAGTTTAAAAGATCTGCAGCAGAAATCGTGATGACGGAGTTACATGCTGGTGGAAAGTTTGACCAAAATTCTTATAAAGTTTCAGGAGGGCTTCATGGAGTTGGCGTTTCTGTTGTAAACGCATTATCAGATTGGTTAAAATTAAGAGTTTATAGGGAAAACAAGATACACGAAGTTGAGTTTAAAAGAGGAAATATCGTTGCGCCTCTAAAGGTGTTAGGCGATACTCAAAAAAAAGGGACAGAAGTAACTTTTATGCCTTCAATTGAAACATTTATTAATGTTGATTTTCACTTTGATTTGTTGGCAAAAAGAATTCGAGAACTTTCTTTTCTAAATAATGGTGTCAATATAGAATTAGTTGACCATAGGTCTGGAAAAACAGAAAACTTTGCCTCTTCTGGAGGAATAAAGGGTTTTGTGGAGTACATGAATCGATCTAAATCTACCTTGCATGAGAATATTTTTTACGCAGAAAGTGGTGAAAAAGATGGCGTTACTATAGAGGTTAGTATGCAATGGAATGATAGTTATGGGGAAAACGTACAATGTTTTACAAACAACATTCCTCAGCGAGATGGCGGGACACACTTAACTGGTTTAAGGGCAGCACTTACAAGAACAATTAATACCTACATTGAGTCAAATGAGTTAGCAAAAAAAGCAAAGGTTGAAACAGGTGGCGACGATATGCGTGAAGGGCTTGTATGTGTATTGTCTGTTAAAGTCCCAGATCCGAAGTTTTCATCTCAAACAAAAGATAAGTTAGTTTCAAGCGAGGTACAACCAATCGTTTCAGATGTGGTTGGAAAAAAACTTACAGAATTTTTATTGGAACACCCTAAAGATGCAAAAATTATTTGTAATAAAATAGTAGATGCTGCACGCGCTAGGGAGGCGGCAAGAAAAGCAAGAGATATGACTAGGAGAAAAGGGGTTATGGATTCCCTTGGGCTACCAGGAAAATTAGCAGATTGCCAAGAAAAAGATCCAGCACAATGTGAAATATATTTAGTCGAAGGTGATTCAGCCGGCGGATCTGCGAAACAAGGAAGGGATAGAAAAAACCAGGCAATTTTACCTCTGAAGGGAAAAATTTTAAATGTAGAAAAAGCAAGAATTGATAAGATTCTTGCATCGCAAGAAATTGTCACCTTAATAACCGCACTTGGTACTGGCATTCATCCAGAATTCAATGTTGAAAAACTTAGGTACCATAGGATTATAATAATGACGGATGCTGATGTGGATGGGGCACATATTCGAACACTATTGTTGACATTTTTCTTTAGACAAATGTATGAGCTAGTTGAAAGGGGTCATGTATACATCGCACAACCACCCCTATACAAAGTTAAACAAGGTAAAGACGAAAGATATTTAAAAGATGAACAAGAATTAGATCAGTATTTAGTTGATTCAGCTTTGAAAGGAGCAAGCTTGTTAACACGTGAAGGTGGCGACACTTTAACAGAAGATGTTTTAGGCAATATTGCAAGAGAGATGGTTTTAACAGAGGCAATTATCAGACGATTAGCATCTCGATATGATGTGTCTTTGTTACGAGCAATGCATTTATTAGGCCCAATTTTTTTAGAAGATAAAGAAAAAACAGAAAAATATGCTGCAGATTTAAAAGTTTTGATGCCAATGGATAATATTAGTTTTGATGTAAAGCATAACGAAGATTCAAATAAATATTTTATTGAAATTAATCAATTTATTCATGGCAATTTACAAACAAGTAAATTAGACGAAGAATTTTTGCTCAGTGGGGAATATAGACAGATAATAAAATCGGCAGCTTTAACAAAAAATTTAATTGGTGAAGACGGTAAAATTTCTCGAGGTGAAAAATCAGAGACAGTAAACAATTTTCACGATGCATTAACTTGGTTAATGGGGGAAGCAAAAAGAAATTTAAATATTCAGCGTTATAAAGGTCTGGGAGAGATGAATCCAGAACAGCTTTGGGAAACAACCATGGATCCGAAAGTCAGGCGTTTATTAAAGGTCACAATTGAAGATACAACAGCAGTAGAAGAAACTTTTACAAGGTTAATGGGTGATGATGTTGCACCCAGACGAGAGTTTATTGAAAGCAACGCATTAGCTGCAAGCAATTTAGATATTTAAAAATCATAAATGACCCTAAGTGAATTAAGATTTATCGTTGCCTTAGCCCACGAAAAAAATTTTCGTAAAGCAGCTGAAAAATCTTTTGTAAGCCAACCAGCGCTTAGTTTAGGTATAAAAAAAATAGAGCAGGAGTTAAGTTTATCTTTATTTGAGAGAAGTGTTGGGGCAGGAGGAGATGTTAAAATCACCCCAATTGGACAAAAAATAATTGACCAGGCAATAATTGTTTTAAATGAAGCCTCAAAAATAAAAGATTTGTCTGTCAACGGCGATAAACAACTCGACCTTCCATTTAAGTTGGGTTTAATTTATTCTATTGCGCCTTATTTATTACCGTTGATAATCCCGGAACTAAAAAAACATGCACCCAATATGCCACTCCAAGCACATGAAAATATTACTCAAAACTTAGAAATTGAACTAAAGTCAGGAGTTGTTGACGCAGCTATAATTGCTCTTCCATTCGATATTCCTGGAGTTGATATTGAAATATTATATGATGAACCATTTGTCGTCATAGTACCTTTAAATCATCGTTGGGACGAACAAAATAAAATTAAAGCTAAAGATTTAGCAAAAGAAAAAGTTTTATTATTAGATAAAACACATTGTTTTAGCAATCAAGTAACTGAAGCTTGCCCTGGCCTTTCAAAAAATAGTGAAATTCAATTAGGTAATTCTTTAGAATATATTCGAAGCATGGTGGGCTCAAATTTAGGTATTTCAGTCTTACCTAAAAGTGCAACTACAGCTAAACACAATAATCCACTAGTTAAAATAATATCTTTTGAGTCACCCGTCCCTTTTAGAAGAGTTGCGTTGGCATACAGAAAAAGTGCGGTAAAAAAAGCTGCAATAATCAAAATTGTGGATGTTATAAAGTCCTTAGATTTTCCTAAGTTACATATTTAGGATAAGAGTTTGCTTATTATTTTCTCAGACTGATTCAAGATAAAATCTTTTAATAACTCAACTGAGCGATTAATTGACATAGGATTTAACGTAACAACATGCCATTTGCGGTTAATAGGTGTTTCTATTATATCCAGCACTTTAAGCTGACTATTTTTTAGCTCACTTGCAATGGTATGTTGTGAAACAAAAGAAATTCCCAGCCCTGCTATTACTGACTGTTTTATACTTTCATTGCTCGACATTTCCATAATAATATTGGGCTGAATATCATGATCTTGAATAAAACTTTCCATGTGTGCCCTTGTGCCAGAACCTTTTTCTCGACTTATAAAATCAAAATCGTTTAATGCATCAGGTCTAATTTTGTTTAGCTTTGTTAGGGGATGATCAAGGTTAGCAATAAAGACATGGGGATGCTTGGTAATAGTATAAACTTTAGTGTCAATTTCCTTTGGTACTAACCCCATTATAGCAATGTCAATTCCACCATCTCTAAGAAGTTCAACTAGTTGCTCCCGATTTCTTATCTCTAATATTATTTTATATTTTGAGTGCTCTTCTCTAAATTGCTTGAGAACCTGAGGTAAAAAATATTGGGCTGTACTAATAATACCAACTCTTATTATTTCAATATGATTTCCTTTAAGCTGTTTAATAACTTTTTCACTTTCATTTAATGTTTGTAAAATATGGCGCGCGTGGTTTAAGAAATATTCTCCTGCAGAAGAAAGCTTTAACTTCCTCCCCTCTTTTATAAATAAAGGAGCATCTACTTGTAATTCAATCTCTTTAATTTGCATAGATACTGCTGGTGGTGAAATATGAACTTCTTCAGCTGCACGAGTAAA
>ENA-OSJC01001895-OSJC01001895.1-marine-metagenome-genome-assembly--contig:-NODE-1895-length-16393-cov-3.747794_pt1 | contig 16393 bp, 11 predicted proteins | sample MGYA00237885_ERZ534234 | MGnify/ENA primary metagenome ERZ534234 (study PRJEB26413, sample SAMN06343907) | marine metagenome | isolation source: coastal waters | place: Atlantic Ocean: West Antarctic... | reverse complement strand
ATAGAAAAATCATACGAACAAATAATAGCAATTTTCAATTAAAACACCTCTTATAAAAAATTGAAGTAGGAAACAGATAACTATGAAATTATAGTTGTCATTATAAATTTATCCATTTAATTTTTTTAACTCATTTGAAATAAGCCACTTAAAAAAAGGGTCCATATATAGTTTTTTGAATATAAATTTTAAAAAAAAAGGCCACTCTCTTTTATATATAGAAGCATGCCCTACTTTCCATTGTTTAAAATATTCTTTTATAATTAGTAAATTTAAAGATTTAGGGTAATTTTTATTACTACCATAATATCCTTCTAGAAATTTATTTTCATAAGAATCATTTGGAATATTTCGAAAAAAAATTTTTATTGTGCCCCAATAAAGAATTCTACATGTTACGATAAATCTAGCTAGATCAACCTCAACATAGCCTTCAGATATTTTCCCTGGATCAATTATGAATAAATTATGATCATTATTTATAAAGATTTGTCTAATATCAATACCTTTTAAATTCTTAGCTAAAAAAGTAGGATTGTTGATTCCAGTGGAATTTTTCAATGTTTTATATAAACTTTTAAAGTATTTAGAACTTACTCCAGTTGCTTGTAAATAGTCAATATAAAGCTCTATTTTATTTAATACTTCGTTTGCTTTAAATATTGAATTATGAGATGATTTTGCATGGAAAGATTTCAGTGATTTACCAAAATTATTCATTCCTACCATAACCTTATCAGGATCAGAATTATTATATTTTCTTGCAGAATCAGAATTTTGATATTCTTTATAAAATAAAGAGCCAAAAATTCGCTCTGTAACTATGGCATTAAATTCTTTGATATAAACCAGTTTATTAACAAAAAAAACACCATATGAACGGTCCCAATTTATAGATAAATTTTCTAAACTATTTGATTCATTGATTGCTAAATCTATGTCAAATCTTGTAATTGGCGATAAAAAATTTATACCACTTGCATAAAAAATATATTTTGGAATTTTTATATAGACACTATTTTGAGAGCCTAACCCTTCAAAATTAGCCCAAAATGTTATTGAAAAAACATTAATTTTTAATGGTCCATGATCAACAAAAGTTTGATACCTTCCATCATCTGATAACTCTCTTAAAATTAGAGAGATAAGTTTTTTCAACTCTTTATCTTGAGTTGTAATCATTTCATTTTAAAGTCATAACATTTATCATTTTTTCAAATTCCACAGCATAAGCCTTTGTTGAAAATTTAGCCTCTATTATTCCCTTACTAACAAGTCCCATTTTTTTTCTACTAGATTTATTATTTATAAGATCTCTTAAATAATATTCGAGCATTTCAATATCTCCTGGCTCAAATAAGAAACCATTTTCCCCACCTTCGACCAACTCTTTAGTGCCACCTACATCAGTCACTACAACTGGAAGAGAGGCAAGCATTGCTTCTCTTACTGCATCAGGAAATGACTCACTATATGAAGTCGAGACATATATATCAGAGTTGTTATAGATATCTCTAATATCGTTTCTCCAGCCAATAAAGTGAATACAATGATTTAAATTATTTGCATTTACAAAATCCTGAATATCTTTAAAATATCTCTTTGAATCTTCGCTACTATCAACAGCTGTTCCAGCTAATAAAAGGTGTATATTCATAAATTCCCCTGATAAAGAATCTATACATTTAATAAGATCTAATTGACCTTTGGCAGGCAATATATTAGATGCCATAATTATTAAAATAGAGTCCAAAGAAATACCTAATTCATTTTTTATATTTGTTCCATAAAACTCTTCAAAATCAGCAACACCAGTATACAGAGGAATAATTTTTTTCTTCAAATAGCTATTTTTAGATAAACTACCAAAAATTTGAATTCCTTGATTTTCATATTCCAAATTAATTCTATTCGCAAAAATTAAGCCAATTCTATGCAAAATCCAAGCAACCTTTCCTTTAGGCTCAGACCAAATATTCCAAATGATTTGAGCACCAATTCTTTTAGCGGGAAAATAAAGCGTTATGAAGGTTCTGATATTATCACACCATACTATATCAGGCCTCAAGTCTTCAAACTCAGAGACAAAAGATTTTTTATATCTTAATAAACCGATCAAGAAATTTAATATGTGCTTTAGATTAAACTTAAGAATTTTTCCATCAAATATTTCTAATCCTTTTGGAAATTTAAGGATCCGCACATCTATATCATTATCAATACATAATTTAGTTAATGGGCTTTTAGTTTGACCTACTAAAACTGGAGCCACTTTACTTTTATCTAGATTAATCAATAACCGAAAAATATTTTTTTGAGCACCACTAAAATTTTCCCTCATTATATGAAAAAAAATTATTTTAATTGGAGTGTTGTCTTGTTTTAAAATTTTCAATTTATTTTATTAGAAAATGAATTAATTCAGCTTTAATGATAATAGATTAATTATAGGACCACTACCCACTTACTTCCGCACCCTTCGGTATTCTGCGAATCTACCCAAGAAAAAAAATGAAGCTATTATTAAAAAAGTAGATTGGTCCGCCACTTGCACTAAAGAATAAAAGAATAAAGCTATTGATAGTGATATTCCAAAAACATTTATAAGATATACAGGATCACTTCTGCTCATATGAGAGCGCAAAAATATTATTCTCTTAAATTGTCTATAGATCTCCACTAGGATTACAATAAAAATAAAAAGACCAACTATTCCAAATTGAGCTAATAATTCAATATATACAGAATGTGGTGACGTACTTCTCGTATTACTTGCTATTGCGAAGTAAAACTTTGAATACGTATCAGGGTTTAGCCAACTCATAAATTTTAGAATATCTTTTGAACCCATAATATCATTGATTGGCCCACCACCAGCACCAACAGGAAAAGTGTAAATAAATACATCAATACCTCTAAGATATGTACCAATCCTATCAAAAAATGACGAATTACTCCAATAGTCTACCCGCACATCTCCACCTAAGGTACCACCAATATCCACTGTAATTAAAAGTAAAATAATGATAGGAACTCCTATTAAACCCATTAATATGAATAGGTTTTTAGGGTGCTTTATAGTAAAAACAAAATACACAACAGTGCCCACCACTAGCGTAAGTAAAAAGGACCTTTGATAAGTACCAAATCCTGGAATGATTAATAGAAATATAAATGGCAATAAATAGAATTTGCGATATTTAGTTATAAAATAAAATCCACTAATAACTGCTATAGTAGAGACCATGCCAACCTTCAGATAGTTGCCTAAAAACAGACTGTTAAAGCGATTATTTTCAGTGAATTGATAAATACTTAAATCTAGTATATTAATATCAGACAATACAATCAGATACTCTAACAACAATACAATTCCTAAAGCAAAAAATATTTTTAAAATAAATTCCGCTTGGTTCAGTGTTTTAATAAAATAACGGCATGCTATATAAAATACAATGGCAATCTGAATTGAAAACGTATCTCTATACCAACTAACATCTGAAGCATGCCCGACAAAATTAGTACCTGAATCAAGATCAACTATCTTAAAATTATAAACATTTAATATTGCAAACGTTGATACTAGCGATACAGCAATAAAGAGAAATATCAGAAAACAAAGTCTTTTAAGACGTATGCTAGAAAATACCTGGGGCCTACTAATAATTGCGAATAGTATTAGAGATATATTAATAAACTCAAATGTGTAATATATTGATGAAAAAGGCATTGAGATGCCTGTAATTTCTCTCCATAAAGACCCATTCGGCGCCAATGTAAATTGACTACCCCCACTCACTGTGAGAAATAAAAACAGGTAAACGAGCAAATGAGTCTTTACAGTAATTTGTGTAATTAAAATAAAGTAGCAACAAAACAACAGACAAACTATCAATAATGGGATAGTAGAATATGGTTGAAAATAACCAACTACATGAATAAGGAAATAAACAAATAAAATAGTTAGTAACAATAACCCACCTTTTTTTGTTAGTGGGCTTCTCGAAGTGATTGTATGAGAGTAATTCTGATTCATTTTTAATTTAATTTTCTTACATACAAGACTAGCTCAATTAGTCTTCAAGTAAAGTCAAACCAATATATTTATTAAAATAATAGCAAATCTTTTTTGCTTCTCTTTAATACTTAATAACATTAAGTGATGCCATTATTGGACACCTTCCGAAATTACACGCTTTTCACCTTTATCATTTTCTATCAATAACTCTCTCCATTTAGGCAACTCAGGGTTTAGATTGAAATAGTTCTTAATCTTCTCTTCAAATATTTTCACATAACTATTTCTATTCACCGCAGCCGCTAATTCTTCAGGAGAGCTAACAAACGAAACACCTTCACAGTCTCTTAATGGGCTAAAATTCAGAGTACTAGGATCAAGACTCGAAACTACAAACCTTCCTAAACAATAAGCATCCACAGCAGCAGATGTTTGGTTACCAGTATAAACCATTGAACATTTACCAATTAACAAGGGGATTGGGTCGTTTCTCACCATCAAATCAAGCTCTGGGTAGTCTTCTTCACGAATTGGACACCTTGGATGTGACTTGACAATATATTGCACTTCATTATTAATGAGTGTTACTGCTTTTCTCAACATTTCCATTTGATTCATAGTGTCATCTTTAAGATAGCTACCAAGTATAAGTATTACCTTTTTTTCCATTCTAATTTCTTTTGAATCAGTTTGATTTTCGAGCACATCTCTCAAATGCAAGTAGCGCAATGCTTCGACTTCAACCAATCCACTTTTAGGATAACCACTATCAAGATACATCTGTTTATCTACTCTTCCAAAAGCAGCAACAAAATCGGGCAAAGGCAACCGACAACTTTCTGCTCTATCATAACATTTAGGGTCATAATAAGTTCTTAAATCCCAATACCTTAGTGGCGTATGTATTACTCCAATTATCTGACTATGTCCTGCATTTCTCCAAGCATACAATAAGCTAGATTCAAAGGACAGATTTTCCCGAAGATAGACGCCTTTCTGTTGGTGAGGCAGTTTACTCATTGCACTCTCAAATAAGCTCAAATAAATAAGGTTACTCATTCCCTTTGGACCAATCATAGAATTAAGAAAGTCATTTTTAAAAAATGGCCAATAAACTCCACTCTGCTTTTGTAAATATTTTTCTAGTAGCTTTTTCACCTTAGTCAGCTGATACCAATCTCTTAATACCGAAAAAGCTAATTTGATACTGAGGAACGAATATAAAGTCACATGAACCTGATTATTTGTATGTGATTGGTTAAACCGCTTGATAGTTTTTTTCGCCACTATAGAATTTGGTATAAGTGCATCTTTTATGTAGATATGAAGCCAATTGGATTCAACGCATTGTTTTCCCAATACCTGAGGCAAGGTTGTCCAAAAGGGGCTTTCATAATCCCCTTCTTTTAAAGAATCAGGATTAAGATTAAAAAGATAAGAAACAAAAGTTATCTTAGCTTTCGTTCTTTTCCACTCTTCAACTCCTGCCCCCTTCAATGGCCAATTAGAAATCAAGTCTCTCGGAAGCCAAATGAATCCCTTCAGAGAATATGGAAGACGATTATAGATACGTTTTATAATGCTTTTTGTTGATTTCTTTTGCTTGTTTTTTTCCCACTGGAAACCAACACCTAGCTCACCCAAAAGAAGATGCATAGATTCACCCAATTGTATATTGGATGAAACAAGCAAAATATTTTTGTAGTGCCTCCCTTCAAGCCAATCCCTAAAAGCCATTAACTTAATTACATTGTTAATCTGAGGTGAATTCGCAAAATTAGATTTCTCGCTAATAAGCGTTGTCCACCAAAAACTAAACTCTGGACGAATCTCAAGGTGTTTAACAATCTTTTTTCCTCTAAATTTTGCCTCTCCAAGTGCATAAATAAGAGCTAAGTATTGCGATCTCAAGTGCGTAGCATTATCCTCGACTATTTTGGGGAGAGAATAAACGTCTTTAGTTTCAGAGAATTCGTAACTTCTCCATAATAGAACATCCTCATAATCTGATTTCCATTGTTCATCAGAACACCAAATAACCAAATTATCCTTACTCCCCACCATATTGCTCCCCTAGCAAAGGCTAGAGACTATCACATTACAAAGACTGTCTATAACTCTTATATTGCCTAAATTTTTTCTCATAAATATATCCTATTATGTGATGAGTGTATTACTTGAATTCAAGTTATTAACCACCGAATTATACGTTCCGGTCTCCACAATTTTACCATCTGACAATCTGTAAATTCTATCACAGTGCCGCAAAGTGCTTAGTCGATGAGCGATCACGATTAAAGTCTTTTTTCCTTTAAGTTGTTGGATTTCATTAACAATTTCTTGTTCTGTTTCATTGTCTAGCGCACTTGTTGCCTCATCCATAACTAAAACACTACGATTGTAGTAAAAAGCTCTTGCTAGAGCCACTCGCTGACGCTGACCGCCAGAAAGGCGAACGCCATGTTCTCCTAGCACTGTATCCAAGCCCAGTGGTAATTGCTCTACGAGCTCTGTTAATCTCGCCTGCTTTAATGACGCTCTGATTTTTGACTCATCAATTTCCTCTGTTTTAAGCCCGAGCGCAACGTTGTGTTTTAAGGTGTTATCAATTATAAAAATATCTTGAGGAAGATAGGCCACCTGAGAACGCCACTCTGCAAGTGAACTCTCAATTGGTTTTTTGTTAAAACTAATCTCTCCTTCATGTCGTTCTAACAACCCCAGTAAAACATCAAGTAGTGTTGTTTTTCCAGACCCAGAAGCACCAATTAGACCAATTGCCTCTCCAGCATTAATCTCCAGTGAAATTTGATTCAGTGCATTTTGTTTTGACTTCGAATAGCGAAAGCTAACATTTTTAAATGCAAGGCTAGAAAATACACTATCGTTGGTGTCAAACTGCTCTCCCTTTTCTCTGATGTTTATCTGCTCGAAGCTCATTACTTCTTTGTATAACCGATTAACACCATCACGTCCAAAGCGAAGGTTAACTAGGCCAGTGGAAATTGTATTGGCAGAGGGGAGTAGTTTGATAGAAGCAACACCGAACATTCCTAATGTCGATGCCAGTACTTTCAAATCGTCTCCAAGAAGTATCGTGAAAACTACAAGCAACACTATAAAGGAAATTAACACTAACTCCAGAATAAATCTTGGCGTGCTTGAGAGCACCTCTGCTTTAGCACTATAAAACGCGTTTCCTTCTGCGCCACTTCTAACCATATTCAAAAAGTATTTCTCTTTACCAAGAATTCGAATTTCTTTGAGACCTCCAATCCCTTCATTAATACCTTGCAGCATAGTTGTGGAGGCAATATTAGCTTTTTCCCCATACATGCTGATTTTGTGGCGAAAAAGTAGATTGTAACTGATTATCGTCGTGCCTAGTAGCGTGACAAGTAGAATTAAAGCTGGTAAATCTTGCCACGCTAGAAGTATCAAAATTGATAAGCCTACAAAACCATCAACTAAGATTCGAAACAACGGAACTACTGCGTTAAATTGAAATTGAGAAGTCAGTTCTTGGATACTATAAATATATTCAGCACTATTACGGCGTAGATATTCGCTGTAAGGTAAGGACTGGTATGCTTGCATCAAAAAAGAGCGTAAACGCACCCGTTGGTTCTGGCCAAATAGGATGATTTCTCGATGAATCCATATTGCTGATAATGTTTTCAGCATAAAAATAACTACCAATGCAACACTTATGTAAATCAGTAACTCTCTACGATTCTGGTTTGGCAATTCAAGTAAATTAATGAACTTCCCAAAAGGTCCATCTAGAGCATTTGCATCAATTATCAATGCTATATATGGGCCTATGAGACTAATCCCTATGACGTCAAGCAAGGATATTCCTAAAAACATCAGTATTAATTTTGGCAGTTTTTCACGCTTCTCGCCTATTAGATAGAGTATTTTTTTAAAATAATTTGGCATTAACTTAATCCGATATTAAAGTGTAGTATTCATTGCGAATATTTTTTCCATAAAAATTAATTACTATGCTTAATTGAGAATATTCTAACCAACGTTGCTTCTCATTCAACCTAAAAATAGTTTATCAATCTAAGGAGAAATATTATTAAATAACGTTTGTAAATCACCTATCAGATTATCAGGATTTCTTGAAAACTGGTGGCAAAATTGCTTTCTAACTTTTTGCACTTCAACTGATTCCCACCAAACATCGATATTATCCCAAACCTTGATCATTTGGTGTGCTGCACTTTCAGGTGATTGGTGGAAGATACCAACGGATTCTAATAATTCAAAATAAGGCTTTACTTCAGTCTTTAACTCAAAATATTCAGGGTCCCAAAAGATAATCGTAGGTATATCCCAGCTTAATGACTCTAGATAAGTGGTGGCATTATAGGTTGAGATATAAAGTCGACTTTTTTCAATCAATTTAATGATGTCCTGCGCCCCTGACTCAAGATGAACTTCCGGCATTTCCTCTTGCCAACGCTCAAACTGATCCCAGCCATAATCATGGGGATACAGTTTCAACAGTACTTGCTCTCTTAATTTTTGTGGTAGAGCTTGTAAAAATTTCTTCTGGACAGCTAGATAATTCAGCAATTGACTTGAAATAGGGAGAGCACATAAATGGTAACTATAGCGCGAATTTGTCATCTCAACCATTAAAGCACCACCATTTGGATCATATGAAACCGACTTTCCTAAGGATTTTAGGTTACCCATAGGCGTAATTTGAGGTTTAGATGAGTCAGACCAACCCCAAGAAAGCCATTTTGTCGCAATATTTATCTGATGACTTTCGCCAAATGAAAAAGGACTCATTCCAAAATGACCTCCATGTTGTCCAATTATGAGTGGCGTTTTTGTTTCAACCTTCTCAGCCGCCCACGCTTTAAAAAGATCGTCATACTCATAACTGGTAGAGGTAAAAATGACCTTTAATCTTTTAGGCCAAGGCAACAAATCTATAGTTTGCATCAGCTGCTCATAACCTTCCAGATAAGACCTTGGCATATGAAGTGGAATAAATTGGCGCGCAATAAGTTCAAATGAATTATCATTAAATTTATTGCCGTCCAACTGCCATTGACGTTTCCTCATATCAGACCTGGTGTCTGGCAATTGTTGTGTTCTCCAAAACCTCGGAAACTGCCCCAAACGCAGCTGCAAGATTAATTCAGTCTTAAGTGGTAGACAGGAGGAAATAAAAAAATACTCAACCTCATTTGGAAGCAATTTACTGAGCCCAATAACCCATTTCTTTAACTGCGACTTCAGGCGAATTTTCCACCCTTGACGAATAACAAAGTGCTTATTTTTGTTTTTCTCTTTTAACTGAATTTTTTCAATTTTTATTAATTTTGTGAAACACTTTTCTAATAATTGCCCATAAATAGCCTCATTCCAATCATCTTCTTTAACTAACCTATCAAAATGATCCATATCATTTGGTGTTACAGAGAGTGGATTTCTTTCTATAATCCTGCAATTTATACACTCTAGTTTTTCAATGGACTGATCTAACATAGACCATCGATCAAATAGCATTTGGATGAAGTAGCCCAACCAAGGTCCAATTAAGATTCTCCAATAATTGAGTGAGTATTTAACAGAATGAATGTGATTTAGTTTGTCAGATAGCTCTACAAGTAAGCTTTCATAAAGTTTCTGTAAATATTGATAGTCCTCATAAAGCATTTTTCGGTCATCCCAGTGGTAAGGTGCAACTATTGCATTAAGCCCCCCCACTTTTCCATTCTACTATAACGTTTGCACCACTCACCAAGAAACAGAACCGGTTCATCTTCAAGGTCTGGCCAAGTTCGCTCATCAGCTGTAGTAATTAATGTGCGGGCTAGCAAGTTATCCGACCTTCTTTGACATGAAAAAAGTCAGTCCAGCCAAATACTTATTAGGCTTAGTCAATCGATTCGCTAGATTAGATGCAACTTGTCTCAAAAAAGTCACCTGTCTATCTACTTCTCAGACTACTGAGATAAATTGCGTTAAAGGAAAATAGTCTCGACATATCACTAATCTGGTTATCTTGCCACATCGTTAATAATCCAGTTTCAAAAAGACTGTTTTTTTTAATAATTAGAATACTCATAAATCTTGGCTATTAATCTTCAAAAATAAATACTAATACATAATAAAAAGAAACTATTAAGGTCATAACTAATATTTCTCAAAATAGTGATTTAAATAATTTAGACGTAATTTGATCTAGAGACATAATTTTTAGTTGAGGGAATTTGTTGAAATTTTTTATATATTTAGATGGATAATCATCAGGATATGTATATCGCAAATAACCTGAATAAAAAAAATCACTGCTATTATCTATATTCGCTATATCTTCCTCCATAGCTCGTTTGCAGCTATTTCTTAAAAACCGTACCGAGTCTTTCTCACTTCCTAAATCCCAATAAAGGGCGTATTTAGCATATTTTGGTTTTATTTTTAATGAAGAAATACGTTGCCCCTTTTCTTCATCTTTATTCATTGCTGATTTTATCACGTTTGGCACGGAACCTCTATGCATAGTTCTACTATCAAAAAAAACAGCATCTCCAGCCTTAACAGGAACAGTTAGTTTATTTATTCCACCTCTGTAGCGTAGAATTTTTGTTGCCAATCCTCTATAAAAGTACTGTAGAAGTTTGTTCCCTTTAAAATATTTATATATTTTATGAGATTTAGGGATAACATCTATTGCTCCACCAAAATCTATCGTATTGTCCTGTAAATATACACCTACTTTTCCAAAAAAATAATTAGGAGAATGCAAATAATCGCCACCCTGCAAATTTACCTCTGAGTTTGAATCTGTATGCCATTCATCAGATTTTATGTCGAAACTATTACACTGAATTTGTATATCATTTATATAATAAATTTCATTTTCAAAAATTTGACTTAGAGTAGTTATTATTTTGTTGTTAAACTGAGTATCTATAAGAAAGTCTAGTAGATTATTATTGCCAAAAATGTCAGATGAAACTAACATACTCTTCTCCTTTGGCATAGTATGCGTTATGTTATTTATAATATCCCTTGTGCTATCTAGATTTATATTATTCATCACTCCAGGTATTATAATAAATCCGTTTTTTCTAAAACTTCCTACTTTTGTAAAAGAATCATATTGATCATTCATAAATCTTTATCTTTATCGAAATTACTATTAGTAAAATTATAACAAAATAATGAAAAAAATATTAGTTAAAGACTCACGCCTAATTTTTTAAACAATTCATCGGGCGAGCTAATCTGCATATCTTCATAACCAATATATTCAGAGGGAAGGAGGTCATTAGTATAGTAAAAAGATGGCAAATTGGTTTTAATCGAGATCTCCAATCCTGGAGATGAGCAAGCTGCTGACACTGCACAAATATATCCATCTCTTAACAAATCCATATAACCCCCTCTGGATGACGTGACAATGTCAAAACCCCTTTCTTCCCAAAGACCCCTTTCATCAAGATCTTTAGGCTTAATTACAATATGGTAACCATAACTAGTTAAACAAGAAAGGAACTTAGAAAATTCATCTTGCATCCAAAGGTTACCAATTGGACCATTCGCCTGTTTAAATTTACTATAACCCATAGGAAAAGCGATTATTTTTTTTGAATTTGTATGCACATTTAACTTGGAATGGGCAGAATCTACTAGAGAATTTTCTACATGATTTAATGAGGCATGTAACAACATACTGTCCTTATCCCAGTATAAATATTCATGATAATACCCAAAACGGTACTCATTTTCAATTTTGTTAAAAGCTCTTTGTTGTCTACAAAAAGAAATTACCCCCAATTTATCACAAGCCTGAAAGACTGGATTTTCAAGAAAGTCCAGTCCAATCATTAATGGAGCTGTACCTAATCGCTTTATATTATATTCTAATATCAACTTCTCAATCTCGCCAACCAACACAACATGTAAACACTGAAAAGTAGAAGTAAATCTACATTTTCCCTTTACAATAAGTAAAAATATTTGCAGAGAATTCAAAATAGGCACTTCGCTCTGAACCAATAAATAGCCCGTCTGTCTAATCTTTTCTATATCAACATTCCAGGGCGAGAAAAGAAGGTATTCACTTTCATTAGATACTGATTGAAACAAGCTCAAGCTACTATACTTCTTTATAAGACCGAATAGTTTAATATATCTAATGATAAGCCCCTCCTGCTTTATTGAATCATCAAGAAAACTTGTAATACTGCCATATGTATAGTGTGTGTGTATTTTATTAGTAACACCCAGGAATTGCATAATAGACAATGGAGAAGCGAGACGATAAAGTAAATTCTTTCCAGCAAAATATGCTTGGGGGCTACTGGACAAAATATCCAAGCAATTTGTCATTTTTTTGAAGGTTTCAATATAACTATAAACATAACGAGCTCCGCCAAACTCCTTTTGATTTAATTCCAACAGATCAATAGATGTTTTAGAAAAAATAAATCGTCTCAAAAGGGGTTTTATCTTATTCAACCAATATAAATTCAACTGATCTCTCATATTTCTATTTTTTTCGCCCTTTGGATTCATTAGGTTTAAACGAACATTTTTCTTTATCCAGCATCCAAACCAAACAAATCTTCACTAGGTGGTTATTATAGAATATGATAAGAGGATTGAACATAACATTATTAACTTAAAATAATTAGCATCTAGTATAAAGCCGTAAATTCATCTTCAAGAATATACTTTTCAACTAAAAATAAGTCTTCTAGATTGTCTACTGAGAAAGATTTTATTGCAGGGTATGGCGCTATATACTGTTTAAAGGGCATATCTAATATTCGGTTACTATCACATGCTTCTATGAGCTCTAATCTGGTCTCATCATGAGAAGTAAAGGCCTTTAAGAACTCCCACTTAAATGCAAATATCCCATAGATACGACGAGCCATAAGGTCTGATGAAAAACTATTCTTACAATATGGAAGAGGTGATCTTGAAGTATAAAGAACTTCTCCTTCGTCATTATGAATTATTTTTACTGTATTTGGGTTTAACCATAATTTTTCATCAATTATATGCATGGCAAGAACAGTGCAAGGAATAGAATCATTTAATAACAATGGAGACACTACGGCATCAATCATGTCAGGTCGCATCATAGGCTCATCACCCTGCACGCAGACAATGATATCCGTATCTTCGACTTCTTCTTGCATATTTTCTACAGCTTCTGCAACTCTATCGAGAGCTCTTGTGTGATGGGATCCAGTTGAAATCACAGGAAAATTCTTATTTTCACAGAAATCTTCAATCTCTTTATCACAAGTAGCCACAACCAAATTATCCCAATGGTCGTACATTTTTGCTCTTAAGAAGACATGTTCTATCATAGCTCTACCTTTTATATTAAATAGAGGCTTTCCAGGAAATCTAGAAGCTGCCATTCTTGCCGGGACTACCCCAATTATTTTCATACTAACTCCATTTTTAATAATTACTTGTAATGTCTGTACAAATCAGCTAGTTGATTATCTTCTTTTCCTAGTCTCATACTATCTCCTGCATCAGAAACGTTTATCCATTGTCCTTCTTCATCCGAAATATAGAATGAATTAAGAAGCTGTATTGTAGCCAGAGTATCTTCTTTTGAAACTGGAAATTGCATATCTTTATGAAAGAAATCTGATATTTCTTGATAAATTTTTACATGTCCTTTTCCATATACATTTCCTGAGAAGTCTTCAGAAAATTCTTTGCAAGCTTCAGGTTGTGGCGTATAAATCTGAAGTTCATTAACTGCTATACCCCCTATTTGAGCTAAACCTTTTTCGCAAACAAGAGATATGCTTGCCTCATAATTATCAGGCCTTGCTGCTGTGGTTATTTCTAATGAGCCTACTGCACCATTTTTAAATTCTATAGCCGCTGTTGCAGTATCTTCCACTTCTATTTCTGCTCCTAGGGTTCTTAAACTGCTTATTACTCTTTCAACTTCTCCACCTAGCTTTCTCATTAAATCTATATGGTGAATTCCTTGGTTTGTTAAAGAACCTCCATCCATTGAAAAAGTTCCCCTCCAAGGAGCCAAATCATAATAAGCCTGGGGCCTGCACCATCTAACTCTTACCGCTAAGGTTCTTAATTCACCTAGCTCATCATTAGCTATTCCACTTAATACTCTAGAAACAGCTTTATTGTGTCTATTTTGAAAAACTGCAAAAACATTCACTCCTACTTCTTCTGCCTTTAAGTAAACCTCATTAACTTGAGAAGGCTTCATGAATGTAGGCTTTTCAATTATTACATTCTTTTTATAGTTTTCAATTATGTCTAATGCATGCTCATAATGCATTCCAGAGGGTGTGGCAATAATAACAACATCAATTTCAGGGATTTTAGTTAACATTTCATGAAAATTATTGAAAGCTTTAATTCCAAATTTATCACGATAAGTATTAGCTTTAGCAATATCAAGATCGCAAACAGCAATCATTTCAATACCATCCACATCAATAATTGAGTCACAATGATGGCCCGAAATTCTTCCACAGCCTATTACTGCAACTTTAATATTTTTATCCACTTAATCTCCTTTAAACTACATTTTTTATTAATGAAACAACTCTTTCCATAACTGGTTTTGGGGCTACAGTAAATCTGCTATAGCCTGACAAACTAGGATGATCAAATTTAGCCCTATAAAGAACTTTTTTCTCTAATGTTTCATGAATCTTATTTGCATTAACTCCAAAATCTACGTGTAAAAAATTACCCTCTGTATCCAGAGTCTTAAAACCCAGGTCAAGAAGACTTGATTTAAAGAATTCCTTACCTTTTTTTATTTTAGAAACTGAAACTTCCATATCATTTACATAATCTAATAATCTTGAGACAAATACAGTAGCTAGTGTACTAACTTCATACATAGGACGAATTTTATGTAAAATTGATATAGCCTCAGGATGTCCTACCGCATAACCGACACGAATACCTGCACTACCCCAAGCTTTTGAAAAAGTTCTGGCAATTATTATATTCTTTGATTCTTTTATCCAAGGTATTCCCGACCACTCATAGAAGGGATGATAAGCTTCATCCAAAAGAAATAGAGACTCTGTTTCTTCACAAACAGATAAAATTTGTCGTAATTCTTGAGAGGTTAATATTGTTCCTGTGGGGCTATCTGGATTAGGAAGACAAAAAACTTTTGGTTTAGTTTTATATAAAACCTTGATTATATCTTCTAGAATAAGTCTAGGGCCTTCTTCATGCGGTGAGTAATTTAACTCTGTTGGATTGGCCTCAAAAATCTTAGAATAAACCGAATACATTGCAAAAGTTGGATTGGTGTAAACCACGCTATCTCCTTTTTCTACAAAAGCATCAAAAACCATTCTTATTGCTCCATCACTACCAGGAGTTAAAATTAGATTCTCTGGATTTACCCCTAACCATGAACTTAATTTTGAATAAGCCTCTCCTGCATCAGGATATGTTGAGATTGTTAAAGGCTGAATATCGTTATAGATTTTATACATCAACCTCAAATGGTCCTCATCTAAGTTCTCATTCTTATCCAGCCAGATAGTATTTGGGTCACGGGGAATAGAGGAAAATGTATTTGGTCTAAATATACTATTTCCAGCTAGAATCTTTTTTGGACGTATAGACATATCAAGTGTTATCTTAAAACTGGTATCTGATTTGTATCTAATCCTTCTATTGCAGCCAATCCCATAGCCTCAATAGCCTCTATGGCAATGCCTCCAATATGAGGTGTGCCAAAAAAATTTGGCAGGTTTAATAATTCCATATCATTTGGCGGCTCCTGTAGGAATACATCCATAGCTGAAGCAGATATAACCCTATTCTTTAAGGCTTCCTTCAGATCTGGCTCATTTACTATTCCACCTCTAGAAAGATTAATAAGAATAGAGGATGATTTCATTATAGAAAAAACTTTCATAATTCCAGATTTTAATTGTGTTTTTGGTTTCCATCCCGTTTTATTTTGGAATAATTTACTACTTCCTCTAAACGATCTTTTTTCTATATCATTCAGATGCTTTGGGTATGTAATTTTTTTTATCTTTACCTTTTGTTTGATTAGCTTAGAGATAATTCTAATAAGATCTACAAAGGAATAACTTTTATTACTTGAAATAATAAAAATTTTTCCAGATAATTTATTTATCTTATTTGAGGTAATGATTAATGCTTGGGTTAAGTCATTAATATATAGATAGTTGCGTAAATTATTTCCTGTACCAAATATAAAGATTTTCTTTTTTTTATATATATTTAATATCAATTTATTTAAAAATCCTCTATTTGCTTGTTCACTAGAAAAATTTGCACCATATATGTTGCTCAACCTAAGAGAAACGAATTTTAGTTTGTTTTTTT
>ENA-OSJC01001894-OSJC01001894.1-marine-metagenome-genome-assembly--contig:-NODE-1894-length-16394-cov-5.482013_pt1 | contig 16394 bp, 36 predicted proteins | sample MGYA00237885_ERZ534234 | MGnify/ENA primary metagenome ERZ534234 (study PRJEB26413, sample SAMN06343907) | marine metagenome | isolation source: coastal waters | place: Atlantic Ocean: West Antarctic... | reverse complement strand
TTGATTTTTCCATTTGTAGTGCGAGCGAATATCTTGTCTTTAGTTTCTCTAATAAAAGTTCCACTATAGGTTTTTCCGCCCCACTTCCAACTAACTTTTTTAGCCATTTTACTTATTTAAGTGCGAGCCGTCACAGTTTCCATCTGAATTAGATGTATTACCGCATTGGCACATAGGTTGTTTTTTCATCGTTCTATTTTTTATCGATTAGTATCCGGATTGAGTTTTTTTCTCCATACCGTAGTTTGGATTGTTTTTAATCTTTCCGCTATTCATGCTTGCAAAAACTGAAGCTTGAGCTTTCCCCACCGCGTTGTATGGGAATATTCTTTTTTTTCCGTTTGGTAATTTTACTGTTGGCATAATTAAGCTGTTGTTATAGGTTTTTTTGTTCTGAATACAGTTCCTGCTGGTCCTGTTCCGGCTATTATTCTTTTATTTCTCTTAGCTTTTCTCGCTTTCATACGTTTTAGCATCTGACTTCCTCCGTGTGGCATAATTATATATTTACTATTACATAACTCTCACCATTCCAAACTCTTTTTGTTGTCGGAACTTCTACTTTAGGTGCATCTTCTTTTTTAGATGAAGCTTTATTTTCTGTTGTTTTCTTTTTTGTCGCCATAATATTACTTTTTAATAGTTTTAATGTCAGATAGCTTTTCTATTATTTGCTTCTGCATGTCAATTATCATTTGTTCTAATTGATCATTCCTAACCTCCATTTGATGATTAGTAGAACTTAGGGATTCGTTTTTCTTTTGAAGTTTATTCACCTCATCTGGCTGTTGACCGATTATCGTATAAACTACAACACCTAAACTAGAGACAAGTGTACCAACGATTGCTACAAATAAATCTTTGTTCACAGGTGGAACTTCGACGTAAGATAAGAATATTAACAACATGATTATTAAAAGAAATATTCCAGCTGCTCCAGCGTAATGTCTTATGTCTTTGTGATCTGTTGTCATAATTTATATCTTTATGCAAAGTTATAAAATTAAATCTAATGAAATCAAAGAGAAAAAACGACTACATGAAGCACTGGAAGATAGTGCGTAATTTAGCTAAAGCAAGATACGGACTTACCGTTCCAGACTTAGATATGATGTTCTTCATGTACAGTGAAGAATATTTTACAAAAGAAAAATATCGTGAATTTGAAAAACTACTCCGATGGGAATCAATTCGTTTTGACAGACTACTGAAAGATGGATGGATAGAAAACTATAAAATTAAAAAAAAGAGTGCACGATCTATATATGGCCTATCGTTTAAAGGACAAAGAGCAATAGGCTCTCTCTATTCACAATTAAACGGAGGTTTATTTCCAGAAGACATTAGGATAAACCCACTTATAAAAATCAAAAACGTTCCCTACATATACTACCTAAACGCTAAGTTTATAAAAAGCATAAATAGCTTTATAAAACAACAACAACATCGTTCTCCTGAATGATGGTATAGGCTATATTATCAATAAGCATCGTATAACCCGCGCGTTTGTCGTAGTATATCTCGCTGTCTTTCTCAATTGCTATTACGTCAGTGCCTATCTCAACAATCCTGCCCTTCTTATAGCGAAGTTGATTGGCATCGTCAGAAGAAAGTAACAACCCAGAGGAGGTTTTAATCTCCTCCTCAATTGTTTTTATTACTATATTTTTTCCTATTGGCTTCATTCGTTGTTTGCGTCTAGACGTCCTTTTTTAAATCCTCGGTTATACCCGTCTAGGTATTCAGTCTGAAATATTTCAGCCATAGGACACATAGGCACAATTGGACAGAACGAAAACTCACCCTTTACGTCTTCCCATCCCTGGCAGTATCCTAGTTCCCAACCTTCGCAGTAGTCTTCTTGAAGAGTAGTAAAGGATAATGATATTAAGCTAAGTAGTATAATTATTTTTTTCATTTTGGTTTATTTAGATTCATATGAACGGGCCATAGTTACTATGGCGTTGGTTGATAATATAGTTACTGCCACTGAGACAGCATTTTGCAGGGCTACCTTTGTAACTTTTACAGGGTCTATGATTCCCATCTTAATCATATCTCCAGTCTTACCAGTCTTAACGTCAAGTCCGAAACCTTTTTTGTCATCACTAGAAACTTTCGTGTACTCTATACCAGCATTTTTTAATATTTGAATTAAAGGAGCTTTAAGCGCCGAGCTTAAAATCGCGCCAGCGATCAATTTTGAAAATTTAGCTTTGAACTTTGACTTGCCCATCTCTAGGTTAGCATCTTGTAGTGCTACCCCTCCTCCTGGAAGTATCCCCTCTGATAGTGCGGAGCGTACTGCACACACCGCGTCATCAACACGGTCCATCAGCTCCTTCTGCTCTAGGTCTGTAGCACCTCCGACTTTTATAACACCTACCCCCCCAGTTAGTGAGGCGATACGAGACGCTATAAATTCCTTATCAATTTTTTTAGTGGAGCCCTTGTGCGCATCCCACAACTCTTCAACCCTCTGATCGATCATCTGGTCATCGACATGTGTGTCGTCTTTCATTACGATGGTCTGGTCAACGCCAACAATTATTTTCTTAGCCCTACCGAGGTCACTGAAACTTATGATCGACAGATCATCTCCCGTACTCTGTGAAAAATAAGTAGCGCCAACTGAGAGAGCAATGTCGTTCATCAGCTCGTGTTGTTTGTAACCAAAGTTGGGAGGAACGATGGTACAAAGTTTCAAATTGTTCTTCATGACATTTGCTGCCAACGTATTTATTACGTTTTGAGAACAAGGCGCTACTATTAATAATTTTTTATTGTCTGCTATGATCGGTTTTAGCACGTTCTCAATTGAAAGTATGTTGTTTATCTCAGCATCAGACACTAGCACATGCACATCCTCCAGGATACACTCGTCTTTTTTGTGGTTGTTCACGAACAGATGCGATGAATACCCGCGGTCTATCTTAATTCCATGGGTAGTCTCGAAGGTAGTGTCAGAGGTCTGGCTCTTCTCAACGGTCACGATCCCGTTCTTACCCACTTTCTTATAAGTATCCGCTATAATAGCACCTATCTTAGGGTCATTGTTTGATGAGATGGTTGCCACGTCCAATAACTTCTGATCAGTTACAGGCTCCGCCCATTCTTTTAAGCACCCTATCACATCCTCAGTGTGCGACACTAGCTCGCGAAGTATCTCCGTCTTGTTATCCTTGGGGGTTATGAGTTTCATCCCCTCTTTTACTATGGCCTCTGTAAGTACAATAGCCGTGGTGGTCCCATCACCAGCCTCACTGGCTGTGCGGTCTGCCGCCTCTTTCATCATCTGAACCGCTAGGTTCTCTACAGGGTCTAGTAGCTGAATGCTCTTGGCTACTGTTACCCCATCCTTTGTCACGGTGATCCCATGGGTGTGATTAGGTGACTCTATAAGCACCGTATTACCCATTGGTCCCAATGTGCTCTTCACTGCGTTTGACAGTTTCGTTATTCCCGATATAAGTTTTGATTGTGCGTCTGCACCAAAGTGCAAATCTTTTGGTGAATACCCTCCCGATTCAGTCATGATAATTTGATTAGATTTAATTTGATTTACTCAAAGATATAAACTTAAATCTAATAACAAAATGTTGAATGTTAAAAATAGTTCTCTATACTTTATATATATATTTATATATTATTATACTTTTTTCTGAACCTTACGCGAAGAATAATTAACATAATTAACATTAGTATTGATAATCAGATAGTTATAAAAAAATAACTAACATTAAGTTAACATTTAAATGTTAATCTTTAACATTTTTCTACTTTGTTAGGTCAATAAACCAAATTGAGAAAATAGCTAAAATTATAAATTGGAATATTTCCATTGGTTTTTTGTGATTATGTACATTTTTAACATAAAAAAAGCTACCCGAAAGTAGCCTTTTATAGTTAGATGAAAACCAACAATCATCCAAAAAAATCGTTCATCATTTTGTTACTCTCAGCTCGCTCAATTCCATCAGCAATCATCTTGATCTTGCGATCCTCATCTATGATCCTTTTCATATTAGCTGCCTTCTGTATTCCAGTCATTGAATTAGGTCTGTCGTTAATTAACCTACCGTCCTTTACATACAATCCTTTGTTATTCATTCCTTTCATAATACTTGTTTGCTCAAATATACAAAATTATTAGATACATAGAAGTGTTGGATAATATACTGTTATACAGAAGAGTAACACAAAAGGAAAGTCTTTTATTTTACCCCCTAGGGGGGGCAAAGATTGTTTTTTTTGATGGGATTTTTTGCCTTTTTGGTGGCGATCCGCACCCCCTCGGGAGGCCAGGCCTGGCGCGCCTTCCCACGGTGCCCCTTGTTCGTTCCACGTTTTTAAATCGTTAACACGTAAAGAGCTCCTCTTTTATACCCGTGCCCGTCCGAATATATACAGATCAAAAACAATGTTTTTTTATTCTGTTGGGGTTTACTGTTGGGCGTTCAGAGGTTTTTAAACTATGATCATTAAAAAAAGCAAATAAACAGAAAGTATTTAAATTAAATTAGTTTAATATTAAAACATTTTGTATATTGATTCAAATTAACAAACAGTACACCGAAAAAGTACACAATTATTTTAATAACTAAATTTTAACAAATGACATTAAAAGCGATAAACAAAAAGTCTTACTATGTGTTTTTTAATATAGACACACAAACACATGATGTTATTGATTGCACAAATCATGACATACAGCCAATTATTAAAAGTTTTAAATATGGCGGTGCAGCTTATAATTATCATTCAAAATTAATAGCAGAAAAATTTAACCTTAAATAAAACAACATGGAAAAGTTAAAAGTTTTTTTTACTTCAAAAATTGATAAGGAAAATCTAGCACTAAGCATTTTTAGTGATCAAATTCTTATTGCTGAGGGACATTTAAACGTGTGCACGAATTGGGCGCATGTAAACATCTTAAAAGGGTCTTTACAAGCTTTCGAAGATATGGAGCACGAAATCGAAAAAGCCATCGAAGATAGGCGAATAATAGATAATAGAATTGAATTTAGCGATTAACGACTAATCGAACCCACCAATTAAAACGCTGCCTTAGGGCGGCTTTTGGCGGTATAAACAAACACTAATTAAATTTTAATATTATGGAAGCAACAAAAAACGAAATTCTCAACGATTGGAAAAGTACTATTTCTGACATAATAACTGAGGTAATCAAATACGATTTTGAGGGATCACAAGACGCGCAAATTTTAGTGACTGAGCGAGACGATTTTAATGAGCGCGTTAATGATTTACTATGGGAAACAATCGACGGTTGTCAAGATGTTATATATACTTATAACGCTAAAGAAATAAGCGCGATAATTAATATATATGACGTATTCGACGAATGGGAAACAACGGGTGAAAGGTTTGACAATTGGAGCCAATGCGCCTTTGCTAACATTTACGACATGATACAAAATGAAATAAGTATTGACGAATTAATAACGGAACACTTCGCGGATAAATATTTATCCGCTTAACCTAAAATAAATGAACATGAAAACAATTTTAAAAAAGAACACAAAAACAATATTTTACAACCTTGAAAATGGTAGTTGGATTGAAACAAAATTAAACGCTAATCATTTAGGGTTAAAATGGGTTTCTTTATATGGGTATAAAAAAATTGGAATAATTGACAAAGAAGCTAAAAGAGAAATGTTTTTAGATTGGTTTAATAACTTTTTATCCAATGAGCGATTTGCTGAACATTATCAAATAAATCAAAATACCGCAACTAGAATAATAAACGAGGCTAGAGAATATTTTGACTTAGCCTAAACCCACCACCACACAAAAACAGTCCATCCATTGATGGGCTTTTGGTGGTAAACAAATTAAACAACATGAATAAATTTAAAGGAATAGAACAGAAAAAAAACAATAGATCCGCACAAGATTTTTTAAACTCAAAACGCAAAGAATTGCCAAAGGTGGTTTATTCGTTCATGTCAAAAAATCCTAGTGAACAAGAGATAGAAAGCTTTTATACTTCTTATGTAATGCGTTACAGTAAAGATAGTATCGAGGACATTCTAAGAGACTATAACACGTTACAAATTGAAACGACTGCCGAAATAGTTAATCATTTCGGAAACTTTTTTAAATAAAATTATGAATTATATAAATTATAAATTTTCAAATGCTATTGGAACGGAAACAATAGAAGAAACAGAAGTATACAAAGAAGCTAAATTTTTAGTTTCTGAGTATCGTAGAGGTGATCCTTACGGAAATTATTGGATCAGTCAAAAACCATGTAAAGCATGGACAGAAAGAAATTAACTTAAAACCAACAAACAATGAGAGTAATAGAAACAAAAGTTTACGTTGTAGATACAACACAAGAAATAAAAGTTGATAACTACTTTGCCGACCTAAATTCATTTATGTATGTGTCAGAAAAACAAGGTAATGTCTACTCATTACAAGGATTTCAAAACGCATTTAACAATGAAGAAATAAATTCTAACACAGATTTAATAAAATTAATTTAAACCAACAAACAATGACAACAAAAGAAAATTACACGCCACAAGTATATGATGTACTTTATTATCTAACAGATGATGATGGCAACGAAATGCTTGACGAAAATGGAAATGTAAAACTATTCACAAATCCCTCTGGACATATTGGAGGAGACCATGATCTAGCCGAAGGTATAGAGACAGAAGATTTAGAGAAAAGTAATTTAAAAGAATCATAACATGAAAGCAGAAGATTACAAAATAACAATTTCTTGGAACGTTGATGATGTTCTAAGCTTAGATGACACTTTAACAACTGACCAATGCATTGAAGTATTAGAGAAGGCAGAGAATAACCACGATGCAAATTATGGAATCTCTTGGGACACATTATCTTGGTACATAGATGATGTAAAAGAAATTAATTTAAACCAACAATAAGATTATGCCATATATTAAAAAATCAGACTATCAGTATATCCAAAACAGGATAAAAATGAGACAAGATAGGGACGAATACAACCAACTCTTTGATGATTACATTCGTGAACACAATTATGAATTGTGGGGTTTTGCTCATTCCGATATAAAAAGAAAAAAGGGAGATACTAAACCTTGGGATAAAGGATCAATTAGAGAACTATTAAAAACCGACAAAAAATGAACATAATAGAAATGCAAGATTTAGGATATGTGGGAGAGCAAATCCTAACCACTTTAGAAGAGATGAAAGAGTATTGTTTCAATGACCCCAAGGATATTCCTTGGTGCGATGATGACCTAGATAGGAAAGAAGCCTTTGAACTAGACGTCAGACAAATCAAAACATTATTAACTAAATTACAAGAGAAATGAAGTTAAGAGCAACCTATGAAAAAGTAGAAAAAGAGTATACACTTTGTATTGATTATACATACGAGTGGGAACCAAGAGAGTGGGATTATCCTGGAAGTGCTGATTTGGAAGTCACTGAGGCATACTTAAATTCAGAGACTATACCTATGGCGTTTTATCATGAGTATATTCATGATAAGGTTGAAGATGATTTAAATGAACACGCAAAAGACAATATATGAAAATCTTAAAAAAATTTGGAGTAAGAAGGGGTTATCTAAAAGAAACTCATATTGCTTTTTTAATTAAGGCAATGTATAGACCCAAGTCTAGACCCAAACCAGGGAACATGCTAGATATATTCGTAGAAGCGTCTATTGACGATAATGAGGGGATAAGACGTGTTAGCCTTCGTGAAAATGGGACGAATAAGACTCTTCTGCTAGAGAATTTAGACAAGGATGGTCTTCATGAATTGATAATAAAACAATTATGAAAAAAGCAATAACAATAATTTGTAGTATATTCATATCTGGTTTTGCTTCACAGGAGTATACAAAGGCAGAATTTAAAGCTAGGGCAAAAGCCTTAGAAATAATCCCCTCGGAATCATTAGATGGCTACCATAGTTGGGATCAAGACGTTTGCTACACATGGCAAGACATTGAATTAATTTTATTTAACGAAATACAAAAATGATGGAAAAGATAATTGAAAAGATCAAAGAGAGGATGAAACAAAGTAAAAAGCGAGCATTAGAGAGGAATATACTTTTTTCTAAACTCATTGACAATGATCGCAAATGCAGAGCATTAAGATTAACGATGGCTAGAAAATATATCAAGGATGGTAATCTTCTGGAAGACGAGAGATCAATGAAAAGATTTATAAAATCTATGGATTTGACTGTGGAGCAGTTAAACATCAGAAAGCAACTTAAATATCAAGCATCATGATAGACGAACCAATAGTAGACCGAATGGATACTGATTATTTATGGCACTCAACTGTCGCATTACGCAGATTAAATGCACAACTAGAAAAAGATAATAAAATGTTAAAGAAATTGGTAGCTAAAATTAGACACTAGCTACTGATATGTTGTTTTGTTTGTTTAAAGGGTAGCAGAAATGTTGCCCTTTTTTTATGACCTGTAAAATAAACTTTAGGGAGTCCCTAACTTTTCCCTAAAAAAAAGTAATTGATTAGGATTTGAATAATATTATATTTATATTTGTTTAAATCAAATTAAATCTAATCAAATGCAACTAACCAACAACCTAGCAGATCAGTTCATAGATGATGAGTATCAATGCCGTGGCTATCTGCTCGCCTCTGAATTTATTTTAAAACTTAGAGGAAATCAAAAAAATCTTAACGATAAGGAATGGCAAGAATTACGAGAGACTATTGCCTATGCCTTAGATTTTAAACTTATTTAAAATAAACATGAAAAAACATATTTTTGATGAAATTGTTATTGCAGTATCTAAGCATACTAAGATAAACAAAGAAGACATTTTTACAAAAACCAAATTAGCAGACATTGTTCTTGCAAGGCAAACATTATTTTATTTGTGTTATCAAAGAGGATTGACCAAGACAATGATTGCTCAGTACATGAATGAATCGGGTTATGACATAGGAGCTCCAGCCGTATATTATAGCATTTCAGTAATTGATTCTATGGTTAAAGAAGACCCAGACTTTAGGATTATTATGGATAAAATAAGTAATATAGATTAGTGTGAATATTTTGTTAGATAAAATATTTGCAGAAGCTAAGACGGATGGAGTGAGTAAAAACATTAGCAATAAGTTATACGAGGCATATATGAATAAGGGAGTAAAGATTATCAAGGATAGTCACTCAACACGAATAGAAACCTCTGGAATTAATTACTATCAAGAGTTGTCTGTAGAGCAGTATGAACTATTTAATAAGGGATGGCTTTTTGGAGTGTACACATTAGCTTTAAGAAAATATCAACTTCACCTGGAAAGGTTAAACCTTAAAGTGCGTGATGAAATGAACTCAAGTAAATCTATGAAGCTCTTAGAGGGTCACAAGACTCATAGAAATACGCTTAATAAAAAGCACGAAGAAGTGGCCAAAAAATTACATGAATTAACCAACAAAAAATGACAAATAAAAAATCTACATCAGTATTCGAGGTGTTGTCCCAAATAGACGTTACCTCAAAATATGCTAAGAAAGGAAAGCTAGATTACCTCAGCTGGGCATGGGCATGGGCTTATGTTAAAAAACATTATCCAGATGTTCAAAGAACTGTATACGAGACAGAAGAAGGCCGAAACTATTTCCATGATAACAGAACGGCATGGGTTAAAGTAGGTGTAACAATTGAAGGCGTTGAACATATTGATTATTTGCCAATAATGAATACACAAGGTAGGTATACCTCTAAGAGTTTGGATACTATAACTAGCTTTGATGTAAACACAACTATCCAAAGGTCTACTGTAAAAGTATTAGCCTTGCATGGCTTAGGAATTGGAGCTTATGTAGGTGAAGATTTAGTTGATTTAGATAATGATGAAAGTCCACAAATTAAGGCTCCTGTTGTATCTAAGAAAAATGATGACAGACCAACTGGTGACCCTCTCAAGGATATAATGAAACTACAAGAAGGTTTAAAAGCTGGAAGAACGTGGGAGCAGATGATCCCTTGGCTCAAGAAAACCTATGAAGACTTGACCATTGAGGAATTTAAATCTAAGATAGATGCTTAATACATTGAGAGAAGAATTTTTTGACCCTGATTTTATGGAATTAAATTATATAACTGAAGAAACGACTTTGTATGCCTTGAAGATTCATGGATATATATCAAACTATTTATACAATAGGCTTAGAGCGTACAAAACTGTGGGGGAGTTGATAGACACACCCATTTTGGACATTATGAGCGAATCTAGGTTTGGCCCTGGTTGTAGGAAAGAATTAAAATCTTTTTTTAGTAATAACAACTCCAAGTTTAGATTGAAAGGTTATAAAAAAGCAATTCCAAAAAAGAAAAAGAAAAATCCTGAGCTAATCATAAAACAATTATCTACTGACTTAGAGAATCGCAATCTAGATGTTGCGGCTCATAAAAGTTTAGAGATAACTCTTTATGAAGAAATAGACGCTTTAAATAAATCTACAGAATTAGCTAAAAAAGATTACGATAACTATTATAAAGACAGTTTAAAAAATCTTAATGAAAAACTAAAAGTTAAGGAGATACAGATAGGTACATTACAACTATCAAACAACGAGGCCTACAAGGCATTAAAATCATTAAAAACAAAAATCGATGAGCAACAAAGAGATAATTAAAAACCTTCGTGATGACAAGAAGTATTACGGAGAGTATGGAAAGCAATGGCTTTCAAATAGCGATGTGTATAAACTTTTATATGACGAGCATCAGTATGGATGTAAGACTAAGGTATCAGATAAGATGATCCGAGGATCTTACTTTCACACTCTCTGTCTTGAACCAAAAAAGAAAGACAATTATCTTATTTGGGACCAGACCGATATTAGGGGCAAAGCATACAAGGAATTTCTAATTAATAATGATTTAGATATAGCACTCACTCGTAAAGAAGCTGATCAAGTAGAGGAGCAAGTTGAGTGGTTCTTAGATAAAAATAATCCTAAGACTAACGGAAACTATATAGGAAACAAGACTGTCTTTGAATATATTACTGATAAAAATAAAAAAACCGAGCTTCCTGGGATTCAAACACTTTTTTCTGTACAGATGAAGGGAAAAGCGGACTTGATATCAAATGGTGGTGGCGAAGGCGGTTCAGTTATAATAGACTATAAGACTACTGATAATGTAGCTAGATTTCCTCAAGCTGTTAGATATGACTCCTCATATGATACTCAAGCTTTTATATATCAGTCTATTTTTAAACTACCACTTGTTTTTATTGTAATAGGCAATAATAAAAAAATAATGAAGGATGGTACTAAGTATTATGACATTGGTGTACACGCATCAACAGACGAGGTATTACTTAGGGGTAAGCAAAGAACTCAAGAAGCTGTATCTAGATACTTGCAGTGGAAAGATGGAACTCGTGATATTAAATCACATATATACAGTGAAACTTTATATTAATATATTTTAACTTAATAAATTTTAAACAATGGCAATAAAACAAAAGTACTTCGGAAATCTACAATTAGATAACTTAGGCAAAGCAGTAAAAACAATTCCAGGGAAAGTTGAGAAGACCGAACAGTATGGTCATCAAATTAAAGTCAAAGCAGCAATGTGGGATGATGGAGGTATAACAATTGACATATGGGATGCTGAGAATAAGGTCGCTCACAAGCTAGGAAAACTTATGTTGGACACAGAGTATGCTAAACCAAAACAAGAACCAGCTGCGGCTCTTAAAATTGAGTCAGAAGAGAACGATTTACCTTTCTAGATAACCCAAAATAAACTAGGGGGATTAGTTTCCCCCTTTTTTTTATGTTAAATGTTAAAAATATCTTTCTATATAGAAATATATATATTTATATTTATATTTATTATTTTTAAATACAGAATGACCTTCAAAACCAACATTTCCAACATTATGCCTATTAATACAGGGCAATACAACTAAAAAACCAACATCAATCCAACATTTTATGTCTAATATCATAACTGTTTATAAAAATATTCACCAAGTTGACACTCCTTTCTTCAGAGAAGTAGAAGTAATTTTAAAAAGAATAAAAGAAGGAGCATCAAAAAACTTAGTTATTTCAATACGAAAAGAGGAAGACAAAACGAAACGGAATGAACTTAAAAAACAACTTCCTAGCATATGCTTCAGCGGAAAGTTTAATCAAAGACAAGACGCTTCTTTAATTTTACACTCTGGAATTATATGCTTAGATTTTGATGGCTACAAAACTCAAAAAGATTTACTAGCAGACAAGGCAAAGTTTGCTAAAAACAAATTCGTTTACAGTGTATTTATAAGTCCTAGTGGCAAAGGATTGAAGTGCTTAGTTCGTATACCTCCTATCAAAGAGAATCATGTGGGTTATTTTGTTGCTCTTGAAAATCATTTTAAGTCTAAATACTTTGACAAAACCTCTAAGAATCTTAGCAGGGTCTGCTATGAGTCATACGATCCGCTAGTTGAAATCAATAAAAACTCTATAATTTGGGAGACTTTCGAAGAGTTGGAGTATAAAGAAGTTAATTCTTCTAATGGTGTTAAGACTATTCCTATTACTGACGAGAACAAGATCGTTGAAATATTAGTTAAATGGTGGCAAAAAAAATACCCCATGAATATGGGAGAGCGGAATCAGAATGCTTTTATATTGGCTGCAGCGTTTAATGACTTCGGAATATCATCTACCACAGCTACATTAGTTATTACTCAATACCAAAGTTCTAGCTTCAGTGCTTCAGAGATTAATAACACTATCAAATCCGCTTACTCAAACACTAAGAATTTTAATACTAAGTTCTATGAAGACGAAGAAAAAATAAATCAGATTCAGCAGCGCTTAAGAAGAGGCGAATCAAAAAAAACTATTCGTCAAGACCTTAACGAGTCAAGCCTGACGCTAGATGTCATTGACTCGGTGCTTGCAAAAGCAGAAGAGGATAACTCAGTTAAATTTTGGACGATGAGTTCAAAGGGAATTGTTAAGGCTATTCCTTTAATATTTAAAAAGTTTCTAGAGTCAAACGGATATTTTAAATTCTGTCCACAGGGTCAGAAGCATTCCGTTTTTGTCAAGGTTACAGATAATTTAATTGACCACTGTTCAGAGAAAGACATTAAAGACTTTATTCTAGGTCATTTACATGGAATGGAGGATATGGCTATCTATAATTTCTTTGCAGATCAGACTAGACTTTTTAAAGAAGACTTCTTGTCTCTGTTAGGAACCATAGATATATTTTTTATTGAGGACACAAAAGAAACCTCTTACCTTTACTATGAGAATTGCGCAGTAAAAATTACAAAAGACAAGGTTGAAGCTATAGACTACTTGGAGCTTCAAGGATTTGTTTGGAAAGATCATATCATTAACAGAGTCTATAGAGATTGTCAATTACAAGAAAATAACTTTAAAACATTTATTAGTAACATTTCTAACAAGGAAGAACAGCGCATCTTAACTCTTGAATCTACTTTAGGGTACATGATGCATGCTCATAAAGACATATCATATTCTCCAGCTGTTATCCTTAATGATGAAAATATTTCTGATACGGCAGATGGAGGTACTGGTAAAGGAATATGGCTGCAAGCTATAGGGCACATGAAAAAATTAGTAATGATAGATGGTAAAGCTTTTAACTTCGACAAATCTTTCCCATATCAATTAGTATCAGCAGACACCCAAGTACTAGTGTTTGATGATGTAAAAAAATACTTTGATTTTGAAAGATTGTTTAGTGTAATAACAGAAGGACTGGTGGTCGAGAAAAAAAATAAAGACAGCATAAAGATACCCTTTAGCAAGTCACCTAAAGTTGCTATTACTACTAACTATACCATTAAAGGAAGCGGCGCTTCTTTTACGCGCAGGCGATGGGAACTTGAGTTAGCATCTTACTACACCCCAAGCTTTACACCAACGCAAGAGTTTGGAAGGTTTCTATTCGGTGATGAATGGGATGAAGATGATTGGTGTCAGTTTGACAACTACATGATAAAAAACCTACAGTTGTATTTAGACTCTGGATTAATAGAAAGTGATTCTGTTAATGGTGAGATTAAATCTCTTATCATGAAGACTAATTCAGATTTTTGTGCATGGTGTGGAGTAACTGGCAACAGCCCTGCGAATTCATTACTTAAAGTAAATACTAAATTACATTTAAACCCATTGTACTATGATTTTTTAACTCACTATGATGACTATGAGAGTGGAAAATTTAAGATATCTAAGTTTAAATTTGGAAAGTGGATGGTATCCTATTGCGTATACAGCCAAGGATTAGAACCTGAAGCAGATAGAGATCAAATAGGTAATTGGATAAGAATAAAACCAAGGTCAGAAGGAGTAATACAAAAGAAACTGTTATGAAAGCGCATTTACAATTTGATATAAGTGTTTACACAAAGGACTTAGTTTTATTCGATGATTATTATGTCGATAATAAAGAAATATGGTTTCCTCATGTTTGTGAACTTTGGGATAAATACTCTGTTTTACCTCGTACAGGAGATTTACTTAGCCCTAACAATAGTATGAAACCATTGAACCAATTTGAAAAATGGATAATTGATTATAATAATGAGGATATCGTTATTGATGGCGGTATTAAAATAGAAGAAATAATTTGGAGGTGTGATTTTAGAACTAGAGAGCCTATAATAGTCTTTGGGCTAAGACTCAAACATCATGATAACTATTACAAGGATTATGAAATTTAGAGATTATCAGGAAGAAATAATAACTAAAGGAACAGATGTAATTGCAGAGCATGGCTTTGTTTACCTAGCCATGGAGGTTAGAACTGGAAAAACTCTTACCAGCATGGGTATAGCTGAACGCATGCAGATGAAGTCCATGCTTTTTATTACGAAGAAAAAAGCTATAACCTCTATCGAAAGTGACTATCAAATGTATGGTCCCTCGTTTGACATACAAGTAATAAACTATGAGAGCCTACACAAAATAGAAGGAACCTTCGATATAATTGTTCTTGACGAGGCTCATGGCATGGGAGCTTTCCCTAAGCCTAGTAAAAGGTCTAAGCAAGTAAAGATCCTAATTCAAAAAAATGATCCGCTTGTTATCCTTCTCTCTGGAACTCCAACTCCTGAGTCGTACAGTCAGATGTATCATCAGATATATTCAATACCAGGGAATCCATTTAAAAAATACAAAAACTTCTATAGGTTTTGCGATGATCATGTCAATGTCACTCAACGACCTATCAATGGTTTGTATATAAAAGACTACTCCAAGGGAAGGGCAACCATCATGGATGCCATGCAGCCATACTTCATTAGCTTTTCTCAAAAGGAAGCAGGATTTAAGGTTGAAACTACCGAGAATATTATGCACGTTAAAATGAGCAACATCACTCACAATATTGCTAGACAACTTAAAAAGAACTTAGTAGTTGAGGGAAAGCAAGAGGTCATACTTGCAGATAGTCCCGTAAAGCTTATGGGTAAGCTCCATCAGATTTATTCCGGAACTGTAAAGTTTGAGAGTGGAGCTTCAACAATATTAGACTTCACTAAGGCTGAGTTCATAAAGGACCAATTTAAAGGTAAAAAAATAGGCATCTTCTATAAGTTTAAAGAAGAGCTGAATGCTTTAAAGGAAGTTTTCCAGGACAATTTAACCGCCGACCTTAAGGAATTTGTTAACACTGGCAAAAACATTGCCCTTCAGATAGTTAGCGGAAGAGAAGGTATAAGTTTACGTCAAGCTGAGTGTTTAGTTTATTACAATATTGACTTCAGTGCTACTAGTTATTGGCAGTCACGAGATAGGATGACCACCAAAGAACGACTAAAGAATGACGTGTACTGGATCTTCTCACAAGGGGGTATTGAAGACGATATCTACAAGGCAGTTATTAACAAGAAGGACTACACCCTTAATCACTTCAAAAAAGATTTACTAAATTTATAATTAATACTATGAAAACACAAAAAGAACAATCAGAATACGTAGAAACTCTTAAGACCATGGAGGAATCCGAAATAAAGGAGTTTATTAGGGAACGCCTAACTAAAGATGGAGAAAGATTAAGGTTTGAAATGAGTGGGTACGACAGTTCTGATATTCCAAATTCATTGTACAAAAAGGGAAGCTGTACATTACATAATCAAAAAATACTAAATGTTTTCGCATATTTAGGTCTATACGATTACACTAATTTTTTATTTTTAGATTTTTACAAAGGAGGTAGTCGTCTTTACTTTAAATATTGGCGTGATGATGAATTGTTTATTGATTCTGATTTTACAAATGGGGCTACAACCACACAAATTATTTATGAGATTTTTAAATTAACCATTTTGTCCAACAGGTTGACGAGAAGAAGAGAATGGTAAACA
>ENA-OSJC01001893-OSJC01001893.1-marine-metagenome-genome-assembly--contig:-NODE-1893-length-16398-cov-11.312420_pt1 | contig 16398 bp, 13 predicted proteins | sample MGYA00237885_ERZ534234 | MGnify/ENA primary metagenome ERZ534234 (study PRJEB26413, sample SAMN06343907) | marine metagenome | isolation source: coastal waters | place: Atlantic Ocean: West Antarctic... | reverse complement strand
GTGTAGTAAAAAAGTAAAGCGTGTAGTAAAAAAGTAAAGCGTGTAGTAAAAAAGTAAAGCGTGTAGTAAAAAAGTAAAGCGTGTAGTAAAAAAGTAAAGCGTGTAGTAAAAATCAAAAACATGTAGTAAAAATCAGTAAAACCGTAGTAAAAGTTTTATTTTATCAACTTTTCAAAAAATTGATGTAAGGTATATAAGGTTTATTTATTATCTTACATATATATATAGAGAAAGAATGGATAATCAACAACTAATCGCAACTGACTTAACCAAAAAACAAAAAAGTGTTATCGCTCAGAGAAATTATCGTCAAAGGATTAAAACTGGTACATCAGAGAACTCTAATGTTACATATGAAACTTATAAAAAAAGTAATGCAGAGTATATGAAGAAATATAGAGCTGAACGCAAAATAAAAACAACAAAAGCATATGCCGAATCAGTTAATGAACCAGCAGCAATAACTGCTAAGAAAATCACAAAGGTAAGAGAATCTACCGAGGTAAGACGCTCTGGAAGACAAAAGCAACAAATCGATAAGACTATAAAGAAAACAAATACTATTGTTAAACCAGTTATAGTTAAACAAACTGTTCCAAAATGGAAAAAGAAACTACCTGAAAATGCAACAGAAGCACAAAAAATCCAAGCAAGAAAATATGATGACGAACCTCGTAAAGAGATGTTAAAAAAAGTAATTAATGTTATGGAGCATGTTCTGTTATTGAAACCATCCAAGGATATCATAAGAGTTATTAAATCTATATATTCAGGACATGAAATCAAAGGCGATTTAAAGTTTATAAAGAAAGAAATGCCATTTTTAACAGATAAGGGTAATAATGTTATTAATTTTGTAAACAAGGTTCATGAGTATTATCCAAAAGACTCAAGTTTCAATGGAAATATGATACCGTTCGTTAACATAGTATCCAGAATACCATCATATAATAACACGTACCAACAATTGACTAATCTTACAAGTGAAACTAGCATAGATATAAATGAAGAACGTGATGGGAATACCGTTTCAAAAGAGGATGAAGGCAAAATATTTAGTTTTGATCCGGATGATGTAAAATATCATATTGATAAATTTTTAAAGACTGATGTAGATAAAGCTATTGCAGCCTGCTATGGCTTAATGCCGCCCCGCAGACTTGACTTTCAATACATGGTGTTAACAGAGAATAATGATGTATCCATGCTAACCAATAAGAAATATAATTATTTAGTTATGAATGGTGGAGAACCAACTCTGTTTGTATATAATAATTACAAAACATTTTCTACATACAGACAGCAAGTTATTCCAGTAGAATTAGACGTTACAAAATATCTTCGTAAATATATTGAATCTGAATCTTCTCAATTGTTGCCTATACTAGGGCTACAAGGCAAATATTTATTTGGTTCTTCATACAATACCGTACATAATAAGTTATTTGGTACTAAATTAAGTAATATATTTTATAAGATGTACGGGGAAGAAATCACTTCTAGGTGGATAAGGTCAAGTGCAGCTACTTGGATACATAGCGTTAAAAAAAATGGTTTAAGAAGGTCTTTGGCAGAGAAAAAAGATTTTGCCTACAAAATGGCTCATTCAATAGAACTCTCGCAACAATATGACAAAATAATTATAGTAGATGAAGATGGTAAAGAAGAAGCAATTAATACGAGCAAGAAAGGAAAAACAAAGAAATGAGGATTTTTCACCTCTTTAACGGAATAAGTTCAATAGGAAACTCATTGATATCGCCTTCCCAATACCAAGATTTCTCATCAGGGTTCCAACGAGTTCCATATTTTTTATATTTATCTTTATCAGCAAACTTGATAGTTAAAAAGATTGTTTGCTCTCTATCTAATCTTTCTTTGATTCTGATTTTATTTTGAATTTTTAGTTCTTCATATTCTCGCATTCTGATTTCATCTTGTTCTTTTAGTTCTTTTTGTCTTATTACACATTGTTCAACATCATAACAATGATTACAAGTATCATCACATCTATTTTTATTATAATTTTTTCGTTTTCCATTTAATCTTAATGGTATATCGCAATCTTTACAAAATCCATTTTTTTCACCACATTTTAAATCACTGCTATAATTTAAATGTGTTAAATTTATACAATCAGAACCAAGTAAAAAACATGTATGTGTTTTCTTATCAAAAAGTTTATATAAATTTTTACAATGACCGCATCCACATATACAAATACTACCACCAAATACTATATTGTTTTTAAAACCCGCCCAAGTATTACTAATGGTTGGTTCTTCACCTGTTATTCTTATCATAACCTCTTTTATATTTTGAACCTTAATTTTTCCAGATGTAAATCTACGCCAAGCTTTAATTTCATCATCATATTCAACTTTATATATATTTTGCAATTCCTTTAATAATTCATTTTTCAATAATTGATCTGATATAACCATGGTCTTTTTATTATTATAGGATATATTTCTTTATATCGTTATTACGGTAATTATTACATATATAAGTAATTAATTAATTATATATATAATAAATAGAATGGGTGGAAATTATCATCTCATTAAAGGTAACCCCGAACGTCTAAAAATAGAATGTATTAGAATCGCATCTTATCAAAATGATAAATATAAAAATGACGAAGAATATCGTGAAAAGAAAAAGACATATGCAAAAGAATATAGATTGCTTAAATCTTTGGAAAAAAAGAGAATTACACAACAAGCATGTAGTGTAACAATACCTGACATTATATGCGGTTAAACTTAAATTACATCATTATCATCATCATCATCATCTTCAAATAGACTTCCTTTTTCTATGTTAAAATACTTTCTTAACTTGTCCATATCAAAGGAATAACCTCGACTAGAATTAGTTCTTGTTTGTGTAATACTTTCTTTGTAAACCTCATTTTTATCTAATGGAGTAATGATTGTTCGATTAAATATATATAAAAATCTTTTTGATGACAACCTAGAAATATCATAATGATGTGTCTGACAAAATACTATGTAGTTTCTCCATAACACATCTGTATTCATTTTCAATTTATCATTATTATTCTTATTTTTCAAGACTAAGTTTTCAAGAAAATCCCATTCTTTTTCACGATTACATTCTATAAGGTCTTTATACATTTCAGTTTTAGGTCTTGCATCGCTGAAAATATAATCTGGTACAATTTTTTGAATATCATAAGTTTTCAAATATTCAAAGATACTACGAATAGCTTCTGGGTTTTTATTAATAGTATGTTCGTAATCTTTGAAATACTTTTTATCACTAATTCGACTATTATTACAGTCTAATACACAAAATCGCCTGTCTTTGTCACCCGCATTTACAGAATTAAGATTATTAGTATTTAAGATATAACTACTATAATTTGTAATTTGGATAGTATCTTTACCTTTCAATTCTACTTCACGTTTATCATCGGTAATACGTGTTTTAAATAAATCTGTATTAGCGTAGGTATCTTTACCTTTAACTTCATTCAATACAATTAGTAACTTATTCATTTCTGCACTTGAATGTTTTCCAAATAATTGATTTGATACATCTGTAATATAATTTACATAATTTTCACCAAGACATAATTCTAATGTTTTGGTTATCATATTTTTACCCGCACCTTCTTCTAATGAATACAACACTAAACACACACTAGAACGTATAGCTGGATTTTGAATAATATTTGCACACCACGCAATAAAGTAATTGATATATTCATTAACACCACCAAAGAGATTTGAAATGAACTCTTTGTATTTTTGAACGTGAATGTTTGTTTCCATATCAAATTCAACAGGTAAATTAACTTTTTCTTGTTCAAAGTCTCGCCAAGTATTATAATCCCTCTTGTCATAATCTAATGGTTGAGGAATAAATACCAATCTTCTATATAATCTAATATGTTCGTCATTAATCCACGAAATGATAAAAGAGGATTTCATTGCTTTTCCCTTCTCATCTTTAACAGTAGATTTCAAATGTCTATATGAACTTATTATTTTAGCTTCACATTGCATATCAAATGATCCATCATCCATCATAGTCATATATAAAGATGGATGAGTAATTTTCAAGTGATTTTTTTCAAATAGTTCCTTGTCTTTATAGTATGATACATCTACTTCTCCCTCATCTAATGTATCAGGGTATTTAGATAGGTCAATACTATTTTCCATTATTTTTTCAATGAATATCATATTATAAGCGGTTTTATCTTTTATATACATTTGGAGATTATGAAGGACTTCATTTGTTAATTCTTTATTTTTTCTTACCATAAAACCATCAAATACCAATACATCAACATTATAACCTTGTTCTGTCATAAATAATACGGCATTCATTAATAACATATGTTCCAATTTACATAAGAGAATATTCATCATTGTTCCTTCCTTGTTGAAGTCTTTGCGTCTTTGGACTTTTTTGAATTCATCAACATTTAACCGGCAAACGTGAGAATGAATTGCTTTAATCTCAATCTTGAAACTTTCAATGAATGAACCTTTTAATTTCCCACCTTCTCCTCCGTTTAAGATTGATAGAATTGATATTTTCGCGACATCTTTACTTACCTTATTTTCATCACATACTTTTGTAATTATTATATCTCTATCTTTTACATAACTATCCAAAATATCACTGCGAATACTGTTTTTTTGACAATACTGACTTAAAATAGATGGATGACAATTTTTCATATCTACATCATAATATTGTCCTAGTGCTAAACTATTTCTCATTTCTCTTGGAAGACTTGCTAACGAAGGATTTTGAGCGAATAATCTTCCGTAAGTTTGCAAAGTTTTGGAAAAGTTGTATTTGGTATGTATCATATTTTGTTTAGTCTTGATAATTTTTTTAAGTTGAAACAGCGGATCTTGACCTACATCTATTGAACCTTGTATTTTAAGTTGTCTATTAATTGGTAAACTCTTAAAAATGTCGTCCCAATTTTGAACTATCTTGTAAGCGTTATTTTGACTGATATATTCAGTATAAGTTAAGTTCTCTAAGTCTTTGAGGGTTGTCATTCTATTTATCTATTATAATATATATGGAGATATTCTTTATATAGTTATTACGACTAATCAATTTTTTGTAATAAAAAACAAAAATTGAATATACATTTTTTTTTGTATTAAAAAGTTTGTCATTTAGGGTATTTAGTCACTACTTCGTCACTATCTTTGTCACTAGTCTTTTAGTATTAATATCTATATTTTTAGTATTAAAATAGTATATAGTGACTAAGTGACAAAGTATTCTATAATATTAATAAGAAATAGAATAATCATAATGTATTCTGTATATATGTATAAGTAGATACACATTACAAAAGTACAAGTCCATTTCTCAAAACTCTTTTAAATAGGGGGGGTACATTGTCACTTGTCACAACTTCGTCACTAAATATTTGAAGGCTAATAATAGATTTGATGAAGATGTTTTTTAGACTCTATACCCAACCCTGATACTTTTTAAAACCCCTTTAAACCCCCTTATCTTCGTCCTTCTTTACTTTGTTATTTTTAGCCCAATCGTTAAATCTGATTCTACATATAGAACAAGTTTTATAGTAGCAAGACGGACGTCTATTTGAGATATCATTCTTGGTGGGTATAAAACCCTTCTTGCATTTTATACACTTTCTTTCAACAGGGAATTCAACTACATATAAATTATCTGGTGTACTAGATAATTTTGCTAACGAAAATACTCTATTAATTCTTGTACTCATTTATATATCTTATAGAAAATTTATATAGAATTTAGCCGGTGAAATTAAGTTATTTTTTTTCTTGCTTTAATTTAAGAGATGCCTAAAAAAGTTAAACAAACAGAGGCGTATGAAGATGTTGAGGAAGTTGAATTATTGGAAGAAGTCCCAGAACCAGAAGTTAAAATCTCTAAAAGAACGGGGAAACCGTTACGAGCTATGACTGAAAAACAAAAGGAGAATTTGGCAAAAGGTAGAATATTAGCAGTTCAAAGACGAAAGGAAATGGTTGAGGGCATAGACCTCAAAAAAAGGGCGGAAAATATCAAAATAGCGAAAAAAGATATACATGATGCTAAGATAGCAAATCATAAAAAATCTTATGAAGATGCTGTAAAAGATGATGAAGTTGAAGACGCTATACCTGAACAACCCAAAAAAGAAAAAAAGATTAAAAAGAAAGCTATTAGATATGTTGAAGCATCCTCCTCCTCTGAAAGTGAAGAAGAAGAAATCATTGTAAAAAAGAAAAAGAAAAATAAACAAAAAGAAGAGGACATTCCTCATCAAGTATTAAGACAAAAATTGAGAAATAATTTAGATGAAATTAAATCAAATTCTATGGCACAACTAATGATGCCAAGCTACTTTTAAAATATTATCTTATAGTAAATATGAGCATTGAAGTTGAGACTATTAAAGGACTCGACTCAATCATTAAACACAAAAAGAAACCAGTTCCTACCAGTACACACCCTGATTTTCCAATAAATCTATTTTTCACATATTGTAGTTTTGGAATGAAAAACAGCGGAAAATCATACAGCATTTGTAAATTAATATCCTTATTTGATAAATATCCTGCAAAAGATTCAAATGGTGAGATTATGCAGAACAGAGTAATATGGTTCTCACCCACCGCTAATTTTAGTAGTAATTCTATTATACATACTATAAAATCGTTAGATATAGATAATGATATATACGAAAATGTTACAGAAGATATAGTTGAAAAAGTTTTTAATGAAGTAAAAGCTGAAAAGGAATTATTGAAAAAAAAGGAGGTATATATAGAGGCATATAAGAAATTTGTAAAAATTAAAGATCCTAGCAGGTTGAAAATAGAAGAAATATTAATATTAGGTGAGTACAATTTTGACCCACCAAACGATATATTTGGTAATTTAAAAAATATAAACTACTTTTTTGTATTAGACGACCTCATAGGACAGAAAGATAGTGTTTTTGGAATGAAGAAGAATAATTTTTTATCAAATCTGGTAATAAAACATCGTCATTATCAGATTAACCTCATCATGACAGCACAACAACAAAAATATATACCTCCAATTATTCGATCCAATTTAGATATAATTCAAATGTTTAAGACTGCGTCCGTGAAAGTTTTAGAAGGGTTGTATGAAGAAGTATCTAATATATTGACTTTTGAAGAATTCGTACAATTATTTAAATTTTGTACAGACCAACAATACGGAAGTTTAATTATTAACAACCATCAAGACGCCAAAAGAAGATTTTGGTTAAATTGGGATCGAGTTTTAAGTATAAATGGTAAATCTTAAATTCTATTTCTTAAACTCATAGCAAGCCATAAATATATTTCCTTCAAGATTTTATATATTTTAAATTCATAATTAAAAGTTTTTATTTGTATAAACTCCAACACCATAATGTAGTCCGCCAAACCTTCAATTTCTCCATTATCATTATTTCTTGCTATTATTTCAAAATCTTTAATACTATTTTTATATAATTCAATAGGAATTAAATTTTTAGAAGATCGCTCATAACTAATGACGTCATACGGCAATGCATTGACCGGAAGCATAAAAAATGTATTGCATTCAGAAAAAATACCACACAGACCGTGGTTACAATACGCCATATTTTTGATACAAAAGTCGCTATTACTTCCCAAACTAAACTTAACAAGACGATCGGCTAATAAATTAACATTTCTATCACTTCTAAAACTTTTGTTTTTGTCCGTATTATTTAAAAAATATAAAGAACTTTCGGTGAATCCTAATAAATCATATGTATTAGAAAAATTGAAATATATTTTTTTATAATCATTAGATGATTTTTTATTTTGAAATACAAATGTACTATTATAACTGTCATATAAACATTCTAGTTTGTGTGTTAGTAAAAAGGCATTCAATTTTTTACTAATTTCAAGGACATTGGGATTGCCCTCAGGTAGAATAAATGAATGTTCATCATAATCATAATCATTAATACCAATTTGTAAAACTGGTCTATTTTCATCCTTAGCAACATATAAAATGATTTTGTCATTTATACCGGTAGATACATTACTAAACGAATTAATCATATTAACCGTTTTAATACTCATGAACCATTCACTTTTTCCCCCATCATTATTTTTAATATTATTTCTCAAAAAAGAATTATTTAATTTAACTTTAAAATTACTCGGGTTCTGAGATTTATCTATTTTTGTATCTATAAAAATTGTGTGTGTTTTCTTTTCTTTCATTTTTTTTTTCTTCTATATAATATAGATAGATATATAATGCCGTTCGCAGATGGAAACAGCCAACTTGAACCTCTATTGTTCCAAATGAAACAATACAAAAATTTAACTAAAACTACCATTGAAATTCTCCCAAGTAGCGGACAAACTGAATATGGTCCAAATAGAAAGTGTATTTTCACCCTTCCATATGCTTCAACTATGTCACTTGAAGATTTAGCTCTTCATTTTGAATTTACTCCCGATAATGTACCGAAAGCAGATGGTGGTGACTGCGTGAGAGTGATGCCTCCAAAAGATGTTGCATCTTTAATAGCAGAAATTGATGTCAAAATTAACGGTCAAACAATTCAGCACCTAACTAATTATAATGATATTGTAAATCTTCTAAATATCTTTGAAGATGCAAAAACCGCTAAAAAAGTTCTACAAGGTTGTGATATGGTCAACACCAATTTCAATGGAGGAGCTGGAACTTTCGGCACAGCAACAACTACTAATTATCAGACCGGCGCTTTTGCTAATAATAAACCAAAAGAATATATTATCAATCATTGGTACGGGCTTCTAGGACATCGCGGAAAAGAGGTTTCTTCTAATTTCATAGACACCAACATGCTTGGTGAAGTTACTATTGCTTTCACATTTGCAAGCGCAGCTACTTGTGTTGTTTCATCAGCTGGTGCACAAGACCAAGTACGAGCTTCAACATCGACTCCAAATACGGCTTCAACAGCAGATATTACTACTGCAGTAGCTGCGACAAAACCTACTTATAAACTTTCAAATCTTAAAATGTCGATGGTCCGCTATAATTTACCACAAGCATATGCAGAAGCTCTATCATCTAATCTTTCATCGGGTGCTAAATACCAGATTGCTTTTAATCATTATGAAGTTCATTCACAAAAAGCAGAAGAAGGATCTGGAACTATTAGATGGAATGAAAATTCGCGTGATATCAAAGGATTACTAGCATATTTCACTGATAGTACTCGAGATGACACTATATCACCACTAAAATTTTCATCAGAGGTAGAATCTTCCAAATATTTTAGATATGATAATACCATTCATAAAGATTCTCAATACCAGATTGGAAGTGTCAAAATGCCTCAGAACGCTCTTAATTCCGCAGGTGCATTTCTTGAATTAACTCGTGGAATTGCTGGTGTGCGTGGTAATAATGTAGAATTTTACAATAAAATTACTTCTGTTGAATCTTGGTTGAATGCTTATTTTATGGCTTACTTGTCTCTTGAGATGTCTGAAGGTATGACTGATGTATCAAATGGTGGTAAGAAACTACTTTCCGGTCTATCCTCAGAGCAATTACCTATTTCATGTTCTTACTCGTATAATAATAAAGCTGGAACTGGTTTTGCTTGGGCTAAAAATGTAAATGTTATGACATTATCAACTCGTCTCTTAGTGATTGAAAATGGGCAAAATTGCTCGGTTGAAATTTAATAATCTTTACATAAATTAGAAAGAATAAAATGTATATTCAAAAAGACATATACCCTCAAATATTAGCAAACTATTCAAAATTTAACAAACAAAGAACGGAGGTTGATTATAGTGAAAATGGTATAGTAAAACCTATGAAATCTACTACCAATTTAATCTTGAACCAACATACATCTAGTTTAAAAAATGCACCAATTCAAAATTCAGATAAAAAGAAACCACCAGTTATAACTCCCTACAACAAATTTAAAGGAGCGCAAGCATTACCTAATTTTAAACGTGATTTAGGCTGGTGGCATATTTGTTAAAATAAAAATAATTATTTTTTTAAAATTATATAAAATGAAATCTGTTAAAATAAAAATCTAACATATAATAAAGGTAGAAAAATGGAAACTGGACTAAAATATAATTTAAATGACGAAGATATACAAAATCTCTCAGAAAAAATCAAATATATTATGAATGAAAAATACAAAGAGGAACTATCAACCGTTCCTGAGCATATTAAAAATACTTTGTGTCAAAACTTTGCAATTCAATGCAAAAATAATAATACAGATATAGATGCTTTATTAGAAGAAGCGGGGATATCGGATTAAATTTTTATTTTTTATATTTTCATATAATAAGAACAAATATGAGAATAAATTTAAACTTTAAAGATGCTAATATTCGGAAGATAAGCAGATCTGAATTTCTGATAGAGTTTAATTTATCTAAAATGATAAAACCAAGGCTTACCACAGATGCCAGGATGTATATAGAACATTTCAATTTAGGCGAGTTTATAGATGAAACTTTTGGTCGAAACAACGGTAACCTATATGGGTATTTTGAACTAAGATGTGATAATATAGATAGCAATGATTTTGATAGCGAATATGGTAATACAGGCAATACAATTATATATACTTCTCCGCTCAATAATTTCAAAACATTTACAAATAACGACCCTATGTTTATTAGTAATTTCAAAATCTCTCAAAACTTTTTAAGAGATAAATTAGTATTCGCATTGAATATATTTGATAAAAACGGAGACCCATTTGATACATCAAATGAAACTGAGGAATTAATAGATACAACAACTCCATCACATACTATTTATAAAACGAAAACAGATGCATTAAATACTTTAAATTTTAATTTAGAAACTGCTAAAACAATATTAAATACAACACAAGAAAGTATAAATACTGAAAAAATTAAAGAGTCATATATTAGAAATGTATTACAAGAAAAGCAAAAAAAATTATTTGACAAAATGAATCCTATAATAAATAATTCACATGGTGCAGTTGCTAATAAAATTAAAATTGAAGTTTTAAAAAACCAATTAAAAACTCACTCGATAAATGATTTCATTTATATTTTTGAACATTTTATTCCTTTACATGTTAAAATTTATCCATATAGTGCTATAAAATATGAACTAAATGAATTTTATGATGCTTTTGTTAGTTTGATTTATTATGATTTTGAAATAAGACAATTAACTATAAATGAACATAATATAGATTCTAATGCAACAAATATTTGTTATGAATCAACATCTGTATTTGATCCTGATAGTATAAATATTAAACAATCGCCAAAAACATCAATAGCATACCATGTTGTTGTTCCGAATGGCACTAATAAAACAGGAACAATAGATATTGAGAATTTTAGTTCATCTTCTCATAACACAACGACTGTTATAATAGATAATATTGTACCTACTGTTGGTACTGATAATGAACTTGTAATTAATGATACATTAATTGTAGATAAAAGTAATTTTGAAGATATTACAATAAAAAAATATGATTATTACTTTTACAAACCATATGCTACTTCAATATTAGGTGTTACTACACCTGGAAAAAGTACCCAATCAAGATTTTCTTTAGTAGTATCGAGAGATGGAGACGCATATACTTATAATTTTACAAATGATATTCCTACAAAAGGATTAGATCCTCATGATACTATAAAAATTATAGGTAGTCTATTGGGTGGCGAGGATGGTACAAATGATTTAACAATCACTGTTAACACTGTATATGTTCCTGCAACTTCTAAACAATATCCATTTGTAGGTCTAATTGATTTAGACCATACAGATAATGGTTTATTTAATATTAATATCGAACGAGATAATTCGGCATTAGACTATAATGTAATTAGTTCTGACTTTTCAAAAACCAAGAACTATAATGTCGGGGAGGTTATAAGAATTCCTGGTACAGCTTTAGATGGTGATACAAATAGTAATGATGCTATACTTACTGTAACAGATGTTTATACTGCAGAGAATCATTATAATTTAGATGACACAGAAATAACACACTCTATTCCACCAACGGTTATATCTAGTTACAACTCAGCTGTATTTAGAATAGATACCTCAGATCCTACTAATCCAATTGAAGCTAATGTTACTAATGGATTAGATTATGAAATTACAATATCGTCTGATGATGGTATTTATAAAGTTGTATCATCAATAGTTTCATCTATTGGGTTTGAAGTAGGAGACATAATAAAAATTATCGGTTCTAAATTAACTGGTGAAGATGGTATTAATGATCTTGAACTTAAAATTACAACTATAACAGCAGATAATAGAATTGATGATGTTGTTATAGAACCAATCGGAACTTATACATCGAGAAAACCTTCATCTTTTGAATTTAAAATTAGTCAAAAAATAAATGATCCTACATATGAAGTTGAATTTGTATCAGGAACAGGATTCCAAATTGGTGATATTTTAACAATTGATGGATCGGAAATAGGAGGCGCAACAGGTACTAACAATTTAATAATTACAGTCCATGAAGTAGAACTAGGATTTGTTAAAACATCTTTTCACTTTGGACGATCACATCATGAAGTTGGAGAAGTAGGACAGATACATTTAGTTGCTATTAGTGGTACACCTAAATTAGATGAAGCTGATGGATCATGGCTTCAATCTGATACTGGAAGTGCTGGTACAGGTGTTGTTATAAGTGGATTACCTGTACCAGATTTAGAAATTACTATAAGTAATATTCTCGCAAATGGTGTAAAAAAAATTGAAAGTGATATTAATGCAAAATATACAGAAGTTCTTACAGCAAAAGGAAATTTAATTAAATCAAAAAATGTATACGTATTGTCTTTGGATAATTTACTTAATAAGCTCAAGTGTATAAATTGTAGTTTAGTTCTATACGATGAAGTTCCTTCTTATAATGAAGTTTCAAAAGATACGCTATGTGGGAACACTTACTCAAGATATACTGGGTGTGCTTTTAAAAGAATTTAATCAAATGTTTATACCATTTCACTAGATATTTCAATACTATTATTCCCACTCTGTCTTTTCTTAATACCGTGATTATCAATAATTCCATTCATTTGCACGGGAACAGAACGATTGACATCAGTGAATGATTTAGAAACATTTGTTTTAATTTTCATAGGAATGTCTTCAAACGGCAACTCTGTAATAAGATTTTCATATTTTAACATTATTATATGATATTGCTCAGCAGTCATATTATCATTGCTTTCAATCTCAGCAGATAAAAACATAAATGATTTTGATAATTTTTTAAATAGTTCATATTTTTCACTAGCTCTTACATTGTTATTAATACTAATAATTAAAACTGATATTGCATTTATTATAATGTTAGGAATTTTAACTTCATTTGCATCAAGCGTTATACTATTAATAATACACATAGCAGAACTCGTAAATACTAACGGTATTTGAAAACAAAATTTAATAAAGCTCCAATGTGTTGTTGTACGAGTACAAAGTAAGGTGAGCACTTCGCTTTTATCTAATAATTTTTCTATATTTGCTATATTATAAGTCATTCTTTATAATATGTCAATATAATAATAATATAATAATATAATAATATAGTAATATAGTAAAAGGATATGTCATCTTTAGGAAGACCAAGTTTATCAATAGATTTAAATACAAATACTATATCTGCCGTTGGTAATTTAGATGACAGAGTTCAAATTCTTGAAGACAATGTAGGAGAACCAAGTAGTCAAGATATATTAGATGAAAATGAGAATGTGATACAAGAGGGAAATGATGCATCAGGTTTAAATTTAGATGTTGAAAATGTACAAAATGAAGTGTCTGTTTTACAAGAACAAGTAGGTTCAGATGTTATAGATCCAAAGACGGGAATGTTTCTGAGATTATTTGATATTGAAAAAGGTGATACAATTATACCACATTATAAATATAGTTCAGTATATTATTTATTATTGAATAAAAAATATGACATTGATTATGATAGTGATGATTTTTATAATATTAAAATTGATAATGTAATAAATAAAAATTTAAATGAAATTTTGTTAGAAACCTTAAAAGATATTGAAATATTGAAAAAAAACCAAGAATTAGATCGATCAATGTTATCACAAGCTGGTTTCGGAATGGGAACCACGCGTCTTCATAGTATGCCAGGCAGTGCGATTACATTTAATACACGAGATATTAGTGCTTTCGGGATTGATATGAGTTCTATACCAACATTTCAAAATGTAAATATAGAAGATGGATCGTTTCCCACCTTTGACACAGATTTAGTTGCAGAGAAGTCTATTGAAATTGCGAATTTTATATATGATATTTTTCCATTCGATTTAGCATCAGTAATAGGTATGACAAAAGAAGAGTTTATAGTAGATATTTTAAAAGCACAAGACCCTCTGGATTTTTTAGCTGGACAACTTCTAAGTCGTGTTCAAATAGGGATGGCTGGTGATTTATATGTAAAAGAGTATAGTCCGCTTAAAGGTCTTGGTGAAATATCTGCTGAATGGTTAAATGTAAATGAAATTTGTGAAAATGCTAAAAAGTTATATGAAAAAAATATTAATATAGCAGATGTAAAACCCAATGATCCAATAAGAAAATCAACTGACCCTAGTAATTCAAATCGTAATTTAATTTATCTAAATTATGATACAACACATTTTAAAAAACATACATCTACAAATAAATTAGAACTACAATTTCCAATATTAGGACTAGATGAACCATTTTGGTTAGATAGTTCAAAGAATTTAAATTTAAGATATAATGCTAAATATTTAAAATTAGAAAATACAACAACAGCAAATGAAAAAAATTTAACAGTAAATTTAAAAACTATTTCAGGTTTAAAATCTACTGATACAAATGGTATATATTTAAATATAGATACAACACAATTTCAGATACCAACAACTGGAACAGATGAAAATAAATTACAAATAAAATATCCTATTTTAGGTGTTAAAAATGGTATAAATAAGATTACTACGGCAGGAGTAGATAAAGATAAATTAGAATTAGTGTATCCTATTTTAGGTGTTCAAAATGGTATAAAAAAAATTATTACTAGTGGAACAGATGAAAATAAATTAGAATTAGTATATCCTATATTAGGTATAAATACTGGAATTTCATTAGAATCTACAACTAAAAAAATATCACAAACATATCCTATATTAGGTATAGATACAGGAATTTCATTACATGATACAACTAAAAAAATATCACAAACATATCCTATATTAGGTATAGATACAGGAATTTCATTACATGATACAACTAAAAAAATATCGCAAACATATCCTATATTAGGTGTTACTAATGGAATTGAACGAATTTCTACAACAGGAGTAGATGAGAATAAACTTCAATTAAAATTAAAAACTAATTCAGGATTAGTTTCTACTTCTGTTGGTTTAGGTGTAAATTACGATACTAATAATTTCAAGATATCCACGGGTCAAACAAATCCCGAAAAACTAATTATTAAATTAAATACAGATGGAGGTTTAAGTTCTGATAGTAATGGTTTAAAGCAAACTTTCCATATTAAAGATGCTATAAATGGAATTGAAAGAATAACTAGTGGAACAAATCAAAATAAACTTCAAGCAAGATTAATAACTACTGGTGGATTAGAACAAGAGGTGAATGGACTAAGTATTAAAAAAAAGAACAATGGGGGGGTGAAAACAGATGTAGATGGATTACATATTGATTTATATAGTCATCATTTTGAAATTCCAACTTCTGGGACTGATACTGGTAAAATAAAGATTAAGATACATGAAAATAATAGTTGTATATTTTCAAGTGGATCCGGGTTATTTGTAAGAACTGATAATGAGACCATATATAAAAAAAATACACCATCTACTAATATTAAAAATTTAGCAGTAAAACTTAATCCATATGGTGGTATAGTTTCAGATCCAAATGGATTAGATATGAATATAGATACTTCACAATTCCAGATACCAAGAACAGGCACTGCTGAAAATAAATTACAATTGAAATATCCAATTTCAGGTGTTCAAAACGGTATAAAAAAAATTATTACTAGTGGAACAGATGAAAATAAATTAGAATTAGTATATCCTATATTAGGTATAGATACAGGAATTTCATTACATGATACAACTAAAAAAATATCACAAACATATCCTATATTAGGTATAGATACAGGAATTTCATTACATGATACAACTAAAAAAATATCGCAAACATATCCTATATTAGGTATAAATACTGGAATTTCATTAGATGTTACAACTAAAAAAATATCACAAACATATCCTATATTAGGTATAGATACAGGAATTTCATTACATGATACAACTAAAA
>ENA-OSJC01001890-OSJC01001890.1-marine-metagenome-genome-assembly--contig:-NODE-1890-length-16411-cov-5.586507_pt1 | contig 16411 bp, 21 predicted proteins | sample MGYA00237885_ERZ534234 | MGnify/ENA primary metagenome ERZ534234 (study PRJEB26413, sample SAMN06343907) | marine metagenome | isolation source: coastal waters | place: Atlantic Ocean: West Antarctic... | reverse complement strand
GTTGCAGTTCAAGCAGAGTACATCACGAAGGTAGCCTGTCTGGTGATCGTGATCCAGAGCAGGCTTCTTCTTCCCGCCCTTCATGCTTCCTTGGCACAAAGGGCATATGTACTTCTGCTGTCCAAGCAGCTTAGCCCTTACTGGGGCTATCTGTGCTGTTGTGAGTCTCTTCATCTTGTAAGGCTCCCCATGATACAGGAAACAGTTCCCGCATCTTACTACTGATTTGGTCAGCAACCAATCGTGATTCGTACTGTGTGTCAGTGGCGCACCGCAAGCGGCACATGTCAGAGAAGGCGTCAAGCGATCCGCTCCAATACCACTGGGTCATCATAGTAGCGGGCAGGATTATACGTGCTTGCTCAGGGCTGATGCCTTGCTGTAGCATCTTCTTGTACCGCTGTAGCGACTCCTGATTGCCGTAGTTGCAATAGGAGGTAGGGAAGTACTGCGACTTAGCAGTACCGCCGCTACCCTGCTTCTTGTCATCACTTGCGGACCTCCAGAGAGGGGGGGTATAGAAAGTAGGGTCAGTAGAGATATAACGCCGTGACTCTTCATTCCAACGCAAGAACTTATGCTTCACGAGCTGCCGAGCTACGAACACTGGAGCAGAGATATGAAACGAAGCGAACGCATGACCGAAGGGTGACAAGTGTTTATGCTTAGCGAGGTACTTGATTAGACCTGTATCGGACTCAGCATCAAACACTTCGCGCTTCTTACCAAAAGAGACCCGTGCTGCGTTGACCACAGAGAGATCGCTCCCCATGTGGTCAATGTAACTCGCAACGATCATTCGCAGGTCTTCTTTCCTGTGGCTGGGTCATAGAAACATGCTGCGCCTTCTTCAACGAAGTCATTGTTCTCTTCCGGTAATTCCTCAACAGCCACATCCTCAGATGCAGAGGCATTGAAGATACCGTAGCGCTTGCCTGCTACACGGAATGTAGTACAACCGGAGGAGCCGCCATCGTATGCTGCCATGTAGACGTCCTTGAACTCTTCCCATGTCACGTCAGAACCGACGTTACAGGTCTTAGAGCACGCAGAGTCAACGTACTTGGATGCTAGGTTCAGAACAGCTACGTGGGCCATGACTGGTAGGTCATCTGCCTTAGCGCCCTCTACACCCCATTCACGATAACCGTAGTCATCTACGCGCTCAATGATAGGACCGTCGAAGGTCTGGATGGTACGGTCGAAGCCATACGAGAACACTGGTTCGATACCAGAGGACACGTTGTCGGCGCTGAGGCTGATAGTGCCTGTTGGTGCGATGGACAGCAAGTGGCTGTTACGCAGACCGTAGCGTCGGATCAGTTCTCTGATCTCTTCTGGCAATGTAAGCGCGAACTCACTTTCGAGTAGCTTCTCGTCGTACAGCGGGAATGCACCCTTCTCAATGGCGAGTGCCACGGATGATTCATAGCATGTATCACGCAGTACTGTCATGATCTCTTCGAGTACCTCTAGGAAGGCAGGAGAGCCGTATGGGTGGCCGAGAGACTCAATGGCGTTAGCTACACCAGTCAGACCCAGACCCATACGCCGTTTGGACTTAGCTTCGAGCTCTTGTGCTTCCAGTGGGAACACAGCACGATCAACTACGTTATCCATTGCACGAACTACGTGTGGGATGTCTTCCTTGAACATCTGGTAGTTGAAGTGGCGTTCACCAGTGCGATGAGTAGCGATGTACTTCACGCAGTTGAATGAACCAAGTAGGCACGCACCGTTAGGTGGCAGAGGTTGCTCACCACATGGGTTCGTAGCTGCGATTGTCTCGCAGTACCATAAGTTGTTCTTTTGGTTAATACGATCCATGAACAGAATTCCCGGTTCCGCCCAATCCCATGTACTACGCAGGATGTCGTCCCAGAGAGCACGAGCGTCGATTGTATCGTACACACGATTTTCAAAGACTAGATCGAACTCAGTACCGTCTTTAACAGCCTGCATGAACGCATCAGTTACACCTACGGATAGGTTGAACTGTGTCAGGGTAGTTGTGTTGTTCTTGACCTTAATGAACTCAGCGATGTCAGGGTGGTCAACACGCAGGACGCCCATCTGAGCGCCTCGTCGGTGGCCTGCTGAAGCGATTGTCTTGCATACTGCATCGAAGATACCCATGAAGCTCATAGGTCCGCTAGAGCGGCTGTCCAAGCCCTTAATGAGAGCACCCTTTGGACGCAGGGTAGAGAAGTCATAGCCGATACCGCCACCTAGCTGCATAGTCTTAGCAGCTTCTCGTGCAGCGTTCATGATACCGTCCATTGAGTCTTCGATCTTCAGAGACACAAAGCAGTTGTATGGTGTGACACGACGAGGTGCACCCATAGCTGCCTGTACTCGACCTGCTGCTAGGAAGCGCATGTCGTACAGGATGCTGCGGAATGCCTCGAAGTGCTCAGGGCCATCACGTAGCGCTTCGGCTACCCGTGTCTGGCTTGCCTTGAAGTCTTCGCCTTTCGAGCGATACTTCATAGCATGAATCTCTTCACTGATACCGATCTTTGGTCCGTATGTATTTACTTCTGAGTTCTTCATCGGTTATCACCGCTTCCTTTAATTACACCGCGTTCTTCGCGGCTGTTTAACTTCTCAACATTCGTTTCTAGTACACCATCCAGAGTACTACCGTAGTAGTTAGCCAGTGCTGTGGCGTAGAACACCACATCACCTAGCTCCTTAATGATTTCAGCATTTGAAAACCGTGTATCGTCTCGTATTAGTTTCTTTATCTTCTCTGCTACCTCTCCAGCCTCTCCTACGAGGCCGAGGGTGTTTTCTACTAGGCGATCCTGACCTTCTGTCATGATCTTACCTTCGACCCATACACTGTATCTGTGCGTGTTCACTTCATCTCTCCTAGCCATTTGATTACGTCTGTTTGATCGGGTGTGCGGCGCATCCATAGTAGCTGCATATCAGATACCATGTGTAGCGCATAGAAGGTTAGCCGACCGTCGCGGTAGTCATGCCACGGGTACGACGATTCCTTGAATAGCTTCTTGATTAGCTCAAAGCATTCGAGGTCTGTCTTGCAGTCTTCTAACAGCTTGAACGCTGCTATCGGTCCTACCTTCTTGTCTTTGTCGTCTACAGTCATGTGTGGTAGACCAGCGATGTTGTCTGCTGTGTCACCCATGAGTAACTGAGCCCAGAAAAAGGATGTGCCCCAGCCTGTGAGCTTAGCGGACTTCTTACTGCGGTCAACCCAGATGGAACCGAAAGGATCGTCTACGTCTACGATGCACTCGTCATCGAAGTCCCAGTGCAATCCCGGCACCATGCGGAGGTCTTTGTCCTTAGACACGATGACACTGAGGTTGCTATCTACTGCGTTGTAGTTAGCCTGTGCCATACCGTCGTCAGCCTCTTGATAGAGGTGTACGATGCTAGGGAGCTCCTCACCGATGTATGATCGGATCGTCTGTAGATGCTCAGGCTTCTCCTTGCCGTCGCGGTTGGCTTGGTAGCCCTTGGTTAGTGCTAGTGCATCCCTGTTGCCCTTGTTAGAGCCACTAGGTGTGATGTGGGCGACATAGCTAGTGGAGCCAGTCATACGCATCAGGTGTGTCAGAGCTTGACGCAGGTTGTACTTCATGTCGTCTAGGGAGCGCCGTGGCTGTGTGCCATCGAGCTCGTCTTTGGATTCTGCTGATACTTGATAGCAAGTGAAGTCAGCGTCGATATGAGCAACACGCCCTTGAACAGGCTCTGGGTACGTGTTCTCCTTGACCTGACCAACAAGATCATCGCTGGACAGGCCGAAGGATGCTAGGCTCACGCTAGGCCGAGAGCCGCGAGTGGGTCTTCGTCTGCAACTACTGCTACAGGAGCAGGGGCAGGGGCTACAGGAGCAGGAGGAGCCATGAGCTCAGCTACTGTACCACCCATCACCAAAGCCTCCAGAGGAGAGCCCATGAAGTTAGAGGCTGACATGCAGAGCTCTTGGATGAAGTTCTTAGACTTCGTTACCTGCTTACCTTCGATCTCACGAGTGTACTCACCATCAATGAAGATGGTGTCCCACTGCTCAGTGGAAGGCGTGTTCCACAACAACAACTGCAATTCCTGTGTGGCTTCTGGAACCGCTAGGATGTTAGTGTCGTTAGTGATCGGATCAGTAGTAGCTGGCTGACCGATGTCCCATACATCAGACTTGAGGTTAGCGTACGTCTTAGTGCCATCCTTGGACTTGTTGTGTGATACCTTAACCAAGAAGCCCTCACCGAGCATCTGAGCCATATGCTTGATGTCGTTACGACCGTACGTCATCTTCTGCAACAACTTATAGAAGTTAGACTTCTCGTTGTTAGAGATAGTAGATGTAATCCGGATGAGGTTAGTGCGTGTCTTCTGCTCACCATCAGCTTCATAAGTAGTGGTGTGCTTAGGACCATTGAGTTCAAAGGTCAGACGTACTTCATGAGTGTCTGGCTTCTCTACACCTTGGAAGGCTCGTTGTGGTTGCTTACCTACTTCAATGTAGGATACGAATCGTGCAGTAGTGAATCCTGCAGGGGCTACTTCACGTACAAACCCAGTTGATACTGTGGTTTGGTCAGTTACTGCTGCTGCTGCTGTGATTTGGTCCATTAGGTTAGTCATGTGTTACTCTCCAGTAATTGTTTGATATTGTCTTATGGTTCATAGTGGATGGTTAAGGATTCCAATGATGTAATTCTAACATATTGTTACCTATTTCCACGTCTACAGGGAAAGGTACTGGGCAGTCAATACCGAAGAAGTGCTTCAGTAACTGCGGTACGCTCTCCATGATGTGCTTAGCTGCGCCGAGCACCTCATCTGCTACGTCTGGATGAAGATCAAACCATACGCAGTCATGTACTGTGTTAACTAGGAAGGCTTTACCATCCCAGTTGCTTTTCTTATTGAAGTATCGGAATAACACTCCGAGTATCATCTGTACGATCTCACCGCCTGTCCCCTGTGTGGGGTAGTTCTTGATCTCCGGTGGGGAGAATGTATCGTCGATACCGCGTTCCTTCATGAACTTCGGAGCGTCCCATGAGCGCCAGCCGTACAGCGTTCCGGTGGGTGCCTGCCATGTGCCCTTGCGGTACACACGGTATCCTCTGTCTGGATCACGAAATGGTTCTGCGGTAGCGTTGATCTCTTTCTCTACGTCTTTGTGGAAAGTCTCTACCTTCGGATACATCTTTTCCTCGACGTTAATCATCTCCTTGACCTTCTCGACCGTCATGTTAGCGGACAGTGCGATTGTACTCGCCCCTGCTCCGTAAGCACGCTGGAATGAAAAGACCTTGCACTCAGTACGAAAGACTTTCCATACTGCATTGTTGATGTGGTCTTCGTTCTTACACCATTCAAGAGCTTCGTCGTATGTCACGCCTTCACGGGCTGCAACTCGTACGCAGTGGAAGTCTACATTGGATAAGAGGTCAGATACTAGCTTAGGATCACCTGATAAGAAGCCCATGACCACAACCTCTAGCTGGCTGTAGTCAATCTCTGCCATCTTACCGCCCTCGAACCTACTAACGAACATAGCCTTGATCGTGGATTTATCACCACGGGGGATGTTCTGCATGTTAGGGTTGGATGCACTGAGACGGCTTGTCACAGTGCTGGTGTGGTTTAGGGCATGGTGGATGATGTGGTCTCTGGGCTGCACACAGGTGAGCATACCCTTCATGTCGCCTTTGTTGTCTGTAGTGACGTAATACGTGCCTATCTCCTTGTCTAGCGTCGTCTTGCGGCTCATTGCCTTCAAGAACGGTACGTCTAGGTTGCCGAGTAGGATCACGGTGTCTTTGTCGGTGGAGTAGATCGGGCCATCCTTACCGTCTGTGAGCGTAGACTTGTCGATGTCAAGCGACTTAGCATCAACGTATCCCGGTAATGCATGGAAGAAGTCTTGATACTTGACCTTCAACTCTCCGGGGACGTCTACGTTCTTGTACTTCTGCTCACCCTTCTTCTTGCCTGACAGGTACAGCACAGGCTCACCGTCCTTGAGCACAGCTTGCTTCTCGACTGCCTTGAGCCGAGCTAGTTCACCAGTGTTCTCGTCGAGGTAGGTGGTCTGCTTCTTGTACTTAATGATACCACCGTAGATCAGGACTGACTTGTGGATCACAGAGTTCCATGAGAACCCTACCTCGTCTGGTATGACTGCAGTGTACTCGTTGAGCTCAACAGTAGCCTCAGCTAATGCAGCGTTCAGGCTCTTCAGGTCAGAGGCTGCGCGCTTCATGTCCACCTTGATGCCGTTGTACTCCATCTCTGTGGTGGCTGCTAGTGCATCCATACGCACTTGGATCATCTTCAGCATACCCATTTCGGTAGCTTCCTTGACCTGTCCGAGATAGATGAGCTCTGTGTTTCCGATGTCACCGGAGTTACGGCCCTCATCCTCAGTACCTATGAGGTAGTCCAGCACCATGTCTTGATCCATGTCTGCTGTCTGCACCCCTGCCTTCCAGAGCTCCTTCATGCCGTCGATCTTCTTGCGTCCACCGTATGACTCAATAATCTGATCCATACTGTTCATGTGAAAGCGGCGATCCTGTGCCCTCAAGAGGTATTCGGCATACTGTGTGCACCAGATACGTCCCCCACGCCTGTAGTACCCCTGTACGTTGCTCTCAGAGGCTACTAGCTCGTATAGCAGGTCGAACTTGATGTTGTGTCCGACTAGAACGTCTACATCGTCAGCAATAACCAGATGATTATCACCACTCCTGCCTGTGTGGAAACTTGCACTACAATGTCCATCGCCTTCCTTCTTCCATCCACGTGCTACTACGAAGTTAAGAGGATCGAATGGATTAGCTGTGCGTCGATGTGACTTGTGGATTTGTGTCTCTTCGTCGAAGATTAGATAAGCCATTCGATTTCCTTTATCGTCTTGAGTTCAACTCCATGAGCAGGTCCACTGGAACCTGCATGTCTGCTGCCTTGAGCATCCGGTAATAACGCTCTAGGACGTATGTGCTATAGTCGGCCATTGTCTGATTTCCTTTCTTCTTTGATGTGTAGCTCTTTGAGCAGTTGTGCGTAGTGCATGACCTTATCCAAGTCCTGCGTCCCGCCTTTAGTTTTCCACCGTGTGATGTACTTAACGATGTTGCCTTCAAAGAAGTTGAGACCATTAGCAAAGATGTACTCAACGGGCTGGATGCCCTTATCTTTGTAGTGATCCCCCCCTACTTGGCTGTCTAGGGCACTCATGTGATATGCCCTAGCTGGATCACCAAGCTATCGAAGATAGGTGTGCGTCGGTTGTTGTCGCGCTCTACATAAGCGAACATAACCTGTGCTGGCTCCCCGTCGTAACCCTTGATGCCTGAGAAGTCAGAGCCGATACGATCATCACCGAAGAACGCACCATTGACCACAAAGCGGTCATTGTTGAAGCGACAGATGTTGTGCTTGTCGCCCATGCGGTACAGGTGGATGTAATCCTTGACCTGATTGATACGCTTGGCAACGTGGCCCTTCATAGCTGCCTCTGAGGTAGCAACGCCTACGCCGTGCTCATACAAGATGTTAGCCCCGTACACCGAGTGGATGTGGTGGCTACCCTCCGGGATGAAGAACTCAGCATCAATGCCGTACGCCTCTGTGAGCATCTTCACAGCGTTGTAGAGAGGCCATGAGAGGTGCTCACGCCCCGGCATGAACATAGACAAGCCGTGACCGTCGTGGTCGTGGTTGCCTGTGACCATAATGACGTCCATTGGTACACCGAACAAAGCGAGATGCTTGATTACCTTATTGAACAAGATGTCGATGGACATTTCGATCTGCTGTGCAGTACCGATGTCGCATCCTCGACCTGAGTTCTCATGCTTCTTGTCGCTCTCAATTACATCACCCAGAACAGCTAGGATGATCTTCTCTACCTTATAGCCCTGCTGCTGGTAGCTCCGGATACGCATAGCTGCTACCCTGATCCACTCTTCTACACGACGAACAGCGACTTGACTGTCATAGCCGTCCATGAGCTTACCGATCTGGAGGTCCGAGAACAGTAGCTCAATCGTGATACCACGCCCATTAGGCTGAGGGGGCATGTACGGCATAGGCCAGCTAGGCTCAACGACTGACACAGCCTGTGCGATAGCCTGCAACGTGTCTGACTTGCTAATGATAGCATCGCCATTGGCGCGGAGTTCACGGGTCAGCTTGTTGTTGCGGTTAGTGAGGTTGCGGTTGGTACGTGATAGCTCGAAGTTATCCATGCTATCTGTGAGGACAGGATCAGCGTCTTCATTGATCCATGTCTGTAGGTTCTGACGTGTAACCTTATCGCGGTCAAATCCCTTGTCTTCGTTCATGAACTTAGCCGCCAGTGTTAGGTTGCCGTGGGCGGATGCCACATAATCTGCGATATTCTCCTGTGCCCATTGATTGCGCTTACCCATAAATGATCTCCAATTCTGGTTGTTCGTTAACCATATCAGCGATGTCATCAGGGGTTTCAATTACCCAGATTGTAGGCTGATCGTGCATGTTGATCGCTGTGAGTTCCATCTCTGGAACATACAACGCAGATGTCATGAAGGAAGGGTTGATAGCCCCATCAGTGACACCACCGTTCTTGCAAGACTTAGTAATTTTAATCATCATTTTATTCATCCATCATTACTGGCACATCATCAAAACGTGCTATTTGTGGTTTGAAGTTAACAGGACAGCGCGGATCACCCGCCTTGCCCTCACGACGTAACTTGTTCTTAGGTAGACCGAGATAGCGTAAGCCACCGAGATTAGGGTCATTACTGGCCCCAATCATTAGCTGGAAGTCACATGCGCCTTGCTTACCCGTCTTGCTGTCTTTCAACATACCAAGCGTGGGGTATTGCAGACCATCTCCTTCGTTGCTGATCTGTGACGTAGCCATCCCGATCATATCGTACTTAACTCCAAGCTCACGAGCCCAGTCATACATCGCTTCGAGACCTAAGTCAGTCCGCGATGCATCACTGAAGCCCTTGATCTTGTCGATCATGTCATAGATCACGATACCCGTATCATTGGAGCGGATGATATTCTCAACCGCATAGGTATCTAGCCCGTGGATGTCTACGATCCGGATTCGGTGGAGGTCTCCAACGATCTTAGCGTACTCATCTGCTAGGCTTTTACCGCTGTCCCGCAAGGCACGCATCTCTGACATGGTGAGACCGAGTGCTGCTTGGATCAGTCGCAGATAGATGGACTCTCCTTTACCCTCATTGTTGAGCCACAGGACATTACGCCCTGTCTCTAGCTGGGAGGCCATGAAGGATACCTCGGAAGCAATGAATGTCGTCTTTCCTTTATCCGGACGCCCGGCAATGATACCGAAGTCTCCGGGGAGAAGATTACGCATACTCTCATTAAGACAATCCAAGCGCCAGCGAATGCCGACGTCTTCATGCCGTGAGTCCAGTAGCGAGTTAACATCCACTTTGATGTAGTCCAATGCCTTGATGTTAGCGTCGAGCTCAAAACTAGAGGCGATGCTATTGATCTCAGCATGGATATTAGGCACTTCGCCTTCGTCCCATCGTGATAGGACTGTAGCTAATTCTGTGCCCAATCGTAACTCCAGCATCGACTGCATGATGCCGCTGCGTGTTTCATCGTTTACATCCTCCCTGATACGTTCAATGATGCCTGAGTAGGCTTGCATCTGCTCCTGTGATAGCTTGGGATGCAGTGCTCTAAAGACGGGCATGAAGTCCGTCATGTCTATGCAGTCTGTCTCCGGCATACGTTCAAAGAACGATCCGAAATCTGACAGCAGTGCATTCGTCTGCGGATCGAGTGCTGCTTTAGGCACCCGATTCTTGATCTTGAAGTACTCTTCGCGGTACTTCATGATGCGCAGGAGTGATAGATCAATCAATCGTCACGACCGTACTTGGCTTCCATACGACCCTCCTCGAAGCCATCTTCATAACCTGAGTCATAACCTGAGTCATAACCAATGTCAAAGCCCTCGTCGCGGCCTGCACTAGTGCCATCCTCGAAACCCTCGTCATATGTAGGTAATCCATCAAGGAAGTCCCCTAGGATACAAGATAAGCGAGGGCCGAACATGGTTGTAGAGTGGTCTACATCAAAGCCCTCGATGCCGAGGATGTCGAGAAGTGCATAGATATCATACTGATCGTTCATTTTGTTCTCCAATTAGTCTTTTGATTTCTGTTATTGAGATATTCTTAGGATCGTCGTCTGTTCTGATCCTGCTTAGGCTAGTATCGTACAGGGCCATTCGCTTCCTGAGCTTCAGCCACGCTGCGTCTCCTGCTTTGTCTCCGTCTGTCCAGCAGATGACGTTTTGATACTTGCCGATATGCGCTGCGGCGGTTGTAGATATACTCGTTCCAAGGATTGCAATGCTGCTAAATCCGCTGCGAGACACTTTAATTGCCGATAGGATGTCCTCGCATATGACGACGGGGCCACCTTCGCCCACACTGGACTCCCAGATTTCCTGATCCATACTCCCTGATCTGATATACTTAGGTAGTTCTTTGAAGACCGCCCTTGCAATGAAACCTCCGCTAAGCGGTATAAGAACTCTTCTAGTTTTCGGATCGTATTTGAAACCGTATACATTAGTTGCCTCCTCTGGTGTTAAACCTGTCCTGAGAGTCCATAGGAGCGCCTCTGAGGGCACACCTTCCTCTGTGAGCCCCTGACACCGCTTAGGGATGCTACGGGCCTCCTTGAGCTCCTCTGTGGCTGCACGCGCTGCTAGTATCTCAGCAGCACTGCGTGGGCCATGCGGGATGAACTCCTGCTCACCACATCTAAAGCAATACAGGCTGATTCCTGCATTGCTGTGGTTGATACGAGCGGCTGGCGATGAGCCGCAATGCTGTACCTTACGACTCGCGCCGTATGGTATAGCCTTAGCCATCGTCTGCCAGTCCATTACACAGCGTCGTAGTTAGCAGCGTAATCTTCCTTGCTGATTACGTCGAACTCAACGTAATCCTCACCAGCCTGCACCAATACTAGGTCGTGGCGTGGGTCGATGACTTCATCCTGTAGGACTAGCATGTTGTTGTCTGTCACATGGCATTGAAAGCCGTATGAATTACATAGTTTCACGATGGATGTTTTACCCTCTGCGATCTTCATAGGGTACTTGTGCTTTACTGTTAAGATCATTGTTTTCTCCATTTGTTATAGGGGGGGGTAGTGCAAGGCAGACCGCGTGACTGTTATGTCTGGATCGTGTCCATGTTGAGTGCATCAGGTCCGTCTGCCTAGCAGTACCCCCGCCGAAGCGGGGATAGGTTAATTGTTAGCGTCACGCACTGTGCGGTGCATGTCGATCAAGCCGCGAGCAACTGTCTCGATGTTACCGCGAGCGATACCGATGTCATGTAGGTCAGCATCAGACAGCTTGTGCAGTTCAGTGATAGTCGCGTTGATGTTACGACGGCGACGCAGGGCTTCTGCGATAGTTGTGATCATGTTTGTCATTGGTTTGTTTCCTTTGTTTTATTCAGTTCAGCATAATAAGCAACAGAAGCAGCATAAGCTGCATGATAAGCAATAACACAAGCGTCACGAGCAGCATGATAAGCATCATCATCCGCGCCAGCAGCAGTAGTAGTCGCATTAAGGGTAGCAGCATCAAGGGTAGCAGCAGCAGCGCGGGTCGCGGCTCCCAGTTCTTCTAGTTTAGTCATTGGTTTGTTCCTTTGTTTTCTTCAGTTCAGCGGCATAAGCATCCCAAGCATCATTAGCAGCAGTATTAGCATCAGCAGCAGCATCCCAAGCATCATTAGCAGCAGTATTAGCATCAGCAGCCTTGAGCTCTTCTAGTTTAGTCATTGTGTTTCCTTTGGTTTAGGTGGTGGCATCATTGTGTCGCATGGGTCATCTTGGTCAGGCATTAGTAAGCTCCTAAGTCGTAGATGAGTGGCAGCAAGAGTGCTGCTGTTGCGATTGTGCCCATTAGTAGGCCTATTGTGAAGTCTTTAATCATTGTCGTTATCCTTTGTTTGTTACTTTATGCCTTAGTGATGTGCATCATGCCTGCTTTACCTTCATAGTTAGGAACTGTGCGCTTCATATACACACCGCCCTCCATGTGGCTAACACCTAATGGATTAGGATTTTCTGAGTGCTCAACCTTAAGAACTTCGAACTCAACCATGTGAGCATCTTCCGTAATAACTTTACACAGTAGTGTGTCGATCTGTGCGCCTTTAAGACCCTCAGATGTTTTCCAGTTTTTCGTATGTGTGATGCGAATAGTTGTCATTGTGATCGTCCTTTGTTTGTTTCTAAAATTACAATGCCATGTGTTCGCAGCGCACGTAACCCCCTAAACGCAAAAGACCCCAATTATTTTATTGGGGCCTTCGCTGGTCGTTAACGGATAGGGCAAGCACCTGTTGTGCAGCCTTCGTCTAACAGGTCGTCGTCAGACTTGAGGTTAGCAAGATCCACAGGCCACAACGAATTAGCATATTCGAAGTAGCTCTCTTCTGTTACCACCTCTTGTGGGAGGTAGGCATAACCTAGGTCTGCTGCGGTCTTAGTGGGATCGTTGCGGTAGATGAATGACACACCGACGTAGATGTCCCAGTTATCCAAGATCCACTCGATGATGCCAGGGATCTCAGTTGGGTCGTAGCTGATGGTGATGGAGCAGTTGTGGTCCACGTAGTTATCCATCATCAACTTGTAGCGATCTAGCTGACTTAGGGCAGTCTCGATGTTCACGTGCTTACCATCCACTACATCGAACTTGACGTCTTCATATGCAACAGGGAAGGTCACCAGCACGCTCTCAACTTCGAATGGCTTTTCGATAACTTTGTAACCAGCTGACTTGAGCGTTGGGATGATTTCGTCATGCTTAGAGAAGGTCACGTTGTTGAAGATGTATTTCCCTAGTGGCTTGTGCACTCCTTCGGTTGTGTCCATGATCTTGCTCAGGGTTCCCGATGGCTTCACTGTGGTCACCAGCTTAGCGCGCGGCAAGCCCAGCTCGTCGGCCATAGAGTTCGCACCGTTCTTAGCTGAAGCACGAAGCGCCTGAAGCATAGTCACGACGTTGTTCATGCCTGTGTGGTGGTCAAGGAACTTAACGATGCCAGTAGCACCAACACCACAAAGACGGAGGAATTCATTGAGCTCATGCCAGGACCGCTGCAGAACACCATCATCAAGGTTTACGCAAGTCTGACGGTAGTTAGCACGCGCAACGATCTCGATGGCCTCTTGCAGTCCACCAAAGTCTTGGAGATACTTACCCCAGTCAACCTCGACCAGGTTGCAGAAGCTCTTGTTTCCTAGCAGGATCTCCGCGCACGGATTGACACCCTTAAAGTGAGGTGCACGCTTCTTAGCACTCTCGGCATTGATGAACCCAGGTTCTGAGCCACCAGCCTCGACCATCTTGTCGAAGATGTAGCTGAGCTCCCACTTTGTTGGCTTCTTCTCGAATACCACAGAGTTATTGGACTGTTGACGATGCTCGTTACCATGAAGCCAAAAGTCTTTCTTGGCTGAGATGAAGTCGTCAATCTCTGCGTCATTGACAGGGACCAGAGCAATCTCTGCTGAACGACGAGAGGATAGGGTTGTTCCCATCCAGTTGAGCACGTCCAGGATGTCCATGCGTGTCAGGAGCTCACCCGCCCGCTTGCTAAGTATGGCACAGATGGCAGCCATAGCAATGTGCACTGTGTTGTCGCCTGAGCTAATCCAACCGTAACCCTTTAGACGTTCACCCGCTGCACGGATTTCTGTGTAGTCAATGGTGATGTTGTCCACTGCTTCCTTCATAGCAAACAGCTTGCCTAAGGCCTTAGCCCAAGCGTCAGCACTGTCACCAATCTTGAGGTGCCATTCTTTGCCACCGTCTGCGTTAGTAGTGAACCAAGCTTGGTTGTTGGGGCAACCTTTAGGATCGCCTGTCTTCTTCGTTGAACGGATCGTGGTGACTTTGGTAGCCCGCACGAACCCATTGAGTGTACCAACCACTGGTTCAAAGCCTACGCCACAACCCTGCAGCAGTAGGTGCATAGCATCCACTACATCATGCACAGTTTCAACTTGACCAAACGAGCAGTTGAATTGGGAGGCCTCGCGTCGCTTAGCCACATCTGTACCACCCAACCACAGGGTGCGACCAGACACGGTGGCCTTGCGTTCCATCATCAGAATGCGAAGCTTCTCAAGCTCAACGATCTCTGACATATCCAGGGTGTTGCCTTTAGCACGTTCCCACAGCCACTGCTGATGCCCGATAACGCGGTTGACAGTTTCGGCCCAGGTCTCAAATGTGCCGTCGTCTTTTGGCCGGTTGTAAGTGCGTCGTGTTACCACGTTTGCACGGGTAGAGAATTCTTGATAGTTGTCCACAGTATTTCCTTTGTGTTTGTTGTGAGACTGTCATAGTCTGGTTGTTCTGGGATTGAAACCCCTAATTGGACAAAAGGCCCCACTATTTCTAGCAGGGCCAATTTGTTATACTTCGAGTGCAGCTAATCGTGTTTCAATAGAAGCTAAGCGCTGCTCTGTTGCAGCACCTACGAAGGCCAGCAACTGAGGATAGCGGATACCCTTACGTGTGCGTTCAGTAGCTCCTTCTGGGGCTTCTGCTAGCGTGTGGTAAGTATCAGTGCGTGTGTAGGCTTCCTTAGCCTCTACAGCCTCAGTTACAAGCCGTTGCTCTGTGCGTTCAGCTTCAAGCTCATTGCCATCAGCATCAAGCACTGCGGGGATAACTACGTCCTCATAGGCAGCTTCTACAGCCTCAACCGCTGGGACTTCTGTGTGTGTTTCCCACCAAGTATTGCTGATGAAGAACGCATAGTCACCAGCGTCCAGCCCTGCGTCAGTCAGTGCTTGCTCTACTTCTTGAGCAATTACACCTGAGTGAGTACGGGCTTCTGCACCCTTTTCAGCTACGCTGTCGTTCCACTTGAACGTCTTGAAGCCAGCACTGATAGCCTTAGCTGCTGTGATCTCTGCTGTTGTGAGTGCAGCGACCTGTTGCTTCTCATTGCGGTCAGATGTTTGGATAGTGCCGTTAGTGGCATAAACGTCATCCCAGCGGACTGTTGCTGAACCTAGGTCTTGGTCATTGTCACTATTAGAACCGTTAGAGTTGCATGGTTGGACGCCGCCAAGACCCATTTTTATCCCAGAGCCACCGTAAAAATACGGCCTGCTACCGTTAGACCCAATACGCCCCACAGTGGAGCCGTCTTTACGGAACCGCATAATTTCACCATCGCCACCTGTGCGGTTCAAGTCCATTACTGTACTATTTCTGGTAAACCCAGATGCTGCACCTTCCCGCAACTCTACGCCACTGTTTGCAAGCCCAACCGCAGTCTTACCCAAAAGCAAATTGCCCGATGCGTCAATCTTCATACGCTCTGAAGTGCCTCCGGTTGCAAAACTCAAATAACCTACTCTGTGTCTAAGTATGGCATGATCTTGCCGATACTGTAGCTCACCTAAAACAGTGGAGTTATCATTCTCACGAAACGCAATCTCTCCAATATCATCGCTTGATCGTCCAAGTATAAGTAATGCTTTTGCGCTTGAATTAGCCTGCACGGAAACAGGATAACTAGGCGAATCCGTGCCAATCCCAACATTCTCACTAGCATCAATAGTAATAGCTGTAGAGGTTGCGTTGTCGTCAATGCCCGTCGTTGTGATATTCGCAAACGTCGGGTTTGATGTAGTCGTCACATCTTGATTGATGTATGAAATCCACGCAGAGTTTGCCTCATTGCGGATTTTCAAAATGCTGGTTGTCGTGTCATACCAAAGCTGGTTCGCATACATTGTCGCAGGCTCGGTCGCCCCAGACGAACAAGACGCAAGCGCCTGCAATGCCGAGTTGAGGTCTGACCGCGTTGCGGGGAAACCTTGGTTCGCGATGTTGTAATCGTTCTGGCTCATGTTAGCTCCTTGCCGTAGCCCTTGGCTACATAATCAAACGTCAGCGGGTTTGTGCTGACCGACGCGCCCGTGTAAGTTGTAATCGTGAACCCGCTGCGGCTTTTGCTGCTTATAGCATACCTGTCGCCGTCTGCCAATGATGCCGACACGCCGATGGCAGGGGCAACCCTGAACGCGGCGGGGAATGTCACCACCGACGTTCCGGTGTAGGTCAAGTCATCCTGAGCCTCAACGCGATCCGGCATGTCGATGCGGGCGCTCAAGCCGCGAATGGCTGGCGTTGCGCTGTCACTGCTTGTAGACATGACAACGCGGAACCGCACAGCCCGCGCAGCAATATCGCCAACGATAAAGTCGCGCCAGTCTGTCCAAGTCGCCGCTCCAGCGGGGTCATCATTCGTTGTCGCAACCTGCGTCTTGGCCGACGTTGTGTCAAACTGCGTCGGGTCGCCGTCGAAGTCGCCTTCTCGCG
>ENA-OSJC01001888-OSJC01001888.1-marine-metagenome-genome-assembly--contig:-NODE-1888-length-16418-cov-7.518818_pt1 | contig 16418 bp, 15 predicted proteins | sample MGYA00237885_ERZ534234 | MGnify/ENA primary metagenome ERZ534234 (study PRJEB26413, sample SAMN06343907) | marine metagenome | isolation source: coastal waters | place: Atlantic Ocean: West Antarctic... | reverse complement strand
TATGTATTATTGATAATATTGATGATTTTACAGTCGATGCATCAAATTCATTACTTAAACTTATTGAAGAACCACCTGAAAAGTCATTATTTATAATTATAAACCATAATAAATCTAAATTACTACAAACTATTAAATCTAGATCTTTTGTACTTGGTTTTTCAAATCTAAAAATAGATGATTATAATAAATTATTAAAACTAGATAATTATCATTATAGCGACATAAATAAACTCTACGCATTAACAGCGGGTGATCTGCAATCAAGTTTTAATTATATAGATAATAATTTTGACTCAATTGATGAGCATTTTAAATCTTTATTATTAGATTCGTCTAAAATTAAGATAAATACAGCTTCACATTACGTATCTTTTTTTAGTGATAATTCTAAAGTAGAAAATAGTGACGACCTTATAAGTTATATGCTCCTTAGAATAAAAAAGACTATTTTAGAGTTATTAGTGGAAAAAAAGTGTAAAAATATATTTAATTTAATTAAATCATATTATTTTCTGGATAAAGCGTATAAAAATCAAAAAATATATAATTTAAATTTTGATCATATATTGATTAAATTCTTTAACTATTTGAAAAATGCCTGATAAATTTTTTATTACTACACCTATTTATTACGTAAATGATATTCCTCATATTGGCCATGCATATACATCAATAGCAACAGATTTTATTGCTCGGTTTAAAAGAATGAGTGGGATCGATACTATTTTTTTAACTGGCACTGATGAACATGGACAAAAAATTCAAAAAGCTGCTGAAAAAAATTCAGTTGAACCGTTATCTTTATGCAATAAAAATTCTGCAAAATTCCTTGAGCTAACTGAAGTACTCAATCTATCCAACGATGACTTTATAAGAACAACTGAGAAAAGGCATGTTGATGGAGCTAAATCTTTATGGAATAAATTAATGGATAATGGCGATATATATCTTGATAACTACAAGGGGTGGTACTCAGTTAGTGATGAAACTTTTTATAATGAAAAGGATTTAATTAAAAAAAATGACAATACATTTAAAACTATAACCGGTGGTCCGGTTGAATGGATTGAAGAAGAATCGTATTTTTTTAAACTGTCTAAATATTCAGATCAACTATTAAAACTTTATGATGAAAATCCTGACTTTATTTTACCCAAATCTAGAAGAAATGAAGTTATAAGTTTTGTTAAAGGTGGTCTTAGAGATCTCTCTATTTCTCGTAATACCTTCGATTGGGGAATTAAAGTCCCTAATGATCAAAAACATATTATGTATGTATGGTTAGACGCTTTAAGCAGTTACCCAAATTCACTTGGATACATATCAAACAATAAATCAAAACTTTCATCTTACTGGTCAAACACTGTTCATATTATTGGCAAGGATATATTAAGACATCATGCGGTTTATTGGCCTGCATTCCTGTTGTCAGCAAAATTAGAATTACCAAAAAGAATATTTGCTCATGGTTGGTGGACAAATGAAGGAAATAAAATTTCTAAATCATTAGGTAATACAATTGATCCAATAGAAATTATTGATCAATTTGGACTAGATCAAATAAGATATTTTTTACTAAGAGAAATAACATTTGGAAGTGATGGTGACTTTTCAACGGAAGCTTTAAAATCTAGAATAAATGCAGATCTCTCAAATGATCTTGGTAATTTATGTCAAAGGTCTCTTACAATGATTGTTAAACATTGTGGTGCAATTATTCCAGGTGATAAAAATATTACTGAATTAGATAAAAAATTACTATCAAGAATTTCTAATGAGTTATCCGATCTTTCGTTACATGTAGATAATCAGGAAATTAATATTTACATTAAAAAAATATGGGATGTTGTGGCTAGTGCAAATAAATACTTTAATGATAACAAGCCATGGGAACTTAAAAGTACAGATAAAAAGAGATTTGAAAGTGTTTTATTCGTTACCGCAGAAACTATTAAGCAAATAGCTGTAATGATTTATCCAATAATGCCTGATACAAGTAAAAGAATTTTAGATTTTTATAATATTGATGTTAATAATATAACTTTAGAAATACTTAGTTTTAATTTAATAAATATTAAGATTAATGAAATTAATCCATTGTTCCCAAGGGTAGAATAAATGATTATTGATAGCCACTGCCATCTTAGTTATTCTAAAGAGGGACGTTCTTTAGCTGAAATTATTAGTAACGCTAAGGAAAGTAACATTGGATTATTACTTAACATTTCTACAAAACCAAATGATTTTGATAAACTTGTACATACTTCCAATCTATACAACGAGGTGTACTTTACTCTTGGTGTCCATCCCCATGAAGCAAATCATCTAAATGATGAGGTTATCAAAAAGATATATATAAATGCAAATAACAAAAAATTTGTTGGAATAGGAGAAACTGGTTTAGATTACTTTTATAATAATTCAGATAAATCTGCTCAAATTTTATCATTTGAAAAGCAAATTGAAATATCACAAAATTTATCTATTCCACTAGTGATACACATGAGAAGCGCAGAAGATGATACCTTGAAAATAATAAGAAAAAAAATTAAAGAGAAAGAATTTAATGGCGTAATACATTGTTTTACTGGAACTAAAAAATTTGCCGATGAGATTATTGAGCTGGGTTTTTATATTTCTGCTAGTGGGGTCATTACATTTAAAAAATCTGATGATTTAAGAAATGTATTCATGACACTTCCTGATAATAAAATTTTAGTAGAGACTGATTCTCCGTATTTATCGCCTGAGCCCTTGAGAGGTAAAATCAATCAACCTTCACATATTGTACATACAATAAATAAACTGGCTGAAATACGTAATTCTAACTATGATAATTTAGTAGAATTAACTAAAAATAATTTTTTAAACCTCTTTCAAAAGATTGATAACTACTAAACATGCTTATAAAGATACCTGTTTCTACTGGAGAGTTGGCTGATAAGATAACTATTTTAGAAATAAAAAAAATAAAAGTTAAAGATAGAGTAAAACTTGCTGATATCAAAAAAGAACACAAATACCTAAAAGACATACTTGTTAAGAAAATTAAATTAAATACTTATATAAAAAAAGAGATTGCAGCTTTGAAAAAAATTAATTTAAAATTGTGGGATATTGAAGACAATAAACGTAATGCAGAAAGAAAAAAAAAATTTGGAAAATCTTTTATAGCATTAGCTAGAAATGTTTACATTTATAATGACAAAAGGGCTCAAATTAAATTAAATATTAATCTAATAACTAATTCTGAGATTGTTGAAGTAAAATCATATGACGAATATTAAACGAGCATTAATTACAGGTGTTACCGGACAAGACGGCGCATATCTTTCTGAATTGTTGCTTTCTAAAAATTATGAAGTTTTTGGAACATCTAGGGACTTGAATTCTAAAAATTATTGGAGACTTAATGAGCTGGGTGTAAAAAAAGATATAAAAATTTTTAATCAAAAAAGTCTTAACTCTAGAAATTCATTAAAGTTTATTAGTGATTTAATGCCAACTGAAATTTATAATCTTTCTGGATTTAGCTCTGTGTCTAAATCATTCAATAATCCCATTTTGGCATTTAAATCCAATACAATCGAATGCCTTCAAATTCTTAATGCAATTAAATTATCTAATAATAAAAATATTAAATTTTATCAAGCTTCATCATCAGAGATGTATGGAAATACAAGTAAAACTATTAATGAAAAAACAAAATTTAATCCTCTTAGTCCATATGCTGTTTCTAAATTGTCGGCGCACCACATAACAATAAACTATAGAAATAATTACGATATATTTGCCGCTAATGGAATACTTTTTAACCATGAATCGCCACTTAGAGGTGATCATTTTATATCAAAAAAAATAATTAAAAACTTAATTAAATATAAGAAAAATAATAAATTATTTGAAGTTGGAAATATATCAGCGAGGAGAGATTGGGGTCATTCTAGAGACTTTGTTAAAGCTATGTATCTTATTTTACAAGAAAAAGAACCTGATGATTTTATAATTACGTCTGAAATTAATTATTCAATTAAAGATTTAATCAATATGACGTGTACTAAACTTAATATTAAATCTAAATGGAAGGGTAGTGGTATAAATCAAACTTTAGTTGACATTTCCACTAATAAAATAATTATTAAAATAAATAGGAAGTATTTTAGACCGCTTGATATCGATATTAGCTCAGGTTCTTCTCTAAAAGCCAAATCTCAATTTAAATGGAAATGCAAAATATCTTTTGATAGCCTGATTAAAGAAATGATTGATTTTGAATTAAAAAAATTAAGTTAAAATATTTTTAACTGCCCTAAGTATCATATCTGCATTATCAAGATCGACTTGCACCATTTTCCTGCTTGTAGGCTTCCATTTTAATAAAAAAGTTTCTTTACCTCTAGGTATCAGATCTATAACTGGTTTGTTGAAGATGCTAGCTATGTGATTAAGTGCACCATGAGGCTCAATAACTATATCGCTATTAGTAATAAGAAATATAATGTCTTCAATATTCGTATCTCTTATTGAAAAGATGTTTTTATCAGATTTAGATTGATACAAATTAATCCTTCTGTTTATTGAGTTAATAAAATAAAAATCAAGGTTATCTGTAATAAATTTATCATACTTATTTTTTTCTAAGCCATAGGTTATAATTAAAACATAATTATACATTGTAGATATTTCTCTAATTAAATTCAATATTTTAACATCTAAATAATTTGACATATTCCATTTTTCATCAAAATGAAAAAGTATAATTTTTTTATCATTAAGAATATTACTGATTGGGCTTTCTCTTGAATTGTTAATTTTTTTTAATGGAGAGTATGGAATATAATAGTTTTGTATTAAGCCTTTTTTATTTTTTAATTTAAAGGTTTTATTTAATAATGATAAATAATGTTCTTTCATATGAATATGGCTACTATTTTTATAATCATTTCTACAATCAACTATTTCATAATAATTAAAAATAAAATCAATTAGGTATTTAATAGGTTTATATTTGTCTTTCCCATTTGAACTTGAATTTAAGGGAACAATTCCAGATACTGAATTTGAATTAAGTAGCAAAGAAAGTATGAAGCTAAAAGAGCTACTTTTTAAAATAAAAATATGATCAAACTTCCTTTTTCTTAATTGAAAAAAAATCTTCACTATTTTATTGATAAAACCAGAGTAAACATCTGCGTTAATATTATGGTCAAGAAAGTTCTCTTTTAATAAAATATTGGCATATATGTTATTTCTATTTGATGAAATTAATGTAATTTTTGCCTTTTCGTCATATTTTTTAATTTCATTTAGCATTGATGTTGAGACAATTAAATCACCAACGCCATCATCTCTAAATATTAAATAATTCATATTCTATAATATTGTTAAAAAAGAGTTAACTGATACATTGTTAAAATTGTATAGTGACTTGTTTTTAAATATTAATATTAAGTTTGTCATAATATATATTATGCGAATATTATATAAGTTATAAACAAACATTATCTATATACATGCTGTTTCCAAGGACTTTCTGCTTTTGCATTCATAGTTAGATCTAACATGTATTTTGTAACTACCCTCTCATTAAAATCATTGTGACACTTTTCCCAACCTGCTTTAGCTATACACCTAATATTATTAAGATTTTTAGCATTCTTAGTTATTTTTTTGACTAGATCAGCTTCATCATGATAGAAAATTGCTTCTTCACCATCTATAAGCAGTTCGTCTAATTTCGTATCATAATTTATATATGTCATTAAGCCATTACCCATGTATTGTGATATTCGATCTGAAATTGAGTATTTGAGTTGTGGATGTCTTTGTATACATATTGAGCTATGACATCTAATTATTTTTTTTTCAAAATCATTTGCCCAAATTGGATTGATGCCATCGAACCCATAAAAATCAAAATTAATTTTATTTTTTAATTTATTTTGGATATTTTTAAGAAAAACAATTCTTGGATTTGAAATTTCATTAGCAATATTTTTGTTTCTTAGGATTCCTGTACCCACCCCGTTAGATAAAGCAAAGAAAATATCACTTGCAAATGCTTTTTCATTAAAGACTCTTAATCTTTCAATAGATTTATCAAATATATTGGGAAAAAAAGAAATAAAATTATTGTCTATAGAGGACCTTATTGTTTCATCGGCAGTTGTTATAAAGATACCATCTAACAATCGACTTCTTTGAGTAAGTTTTTTCTCAGTATTATCTAAATGGTAATTGTCAACATTCCACTCAATAATCTTTATATTCTTATTTCTCGATCTGATAATATCCAAAGTGCTATTATTAATTCTATCAGCGTGACCAAGTATTATTAATTCTGGATTATAATTATTAAAAACTAATAACAATTTATCATTTACATTTTTATTATTATTAAATTTATTTAGAATATTTTTTCTAGATACATCTCGGTCGCTAAACATATAAACAGAATGACCATTTCGTATTAAGCCATTAGTTATTTTAAATGATTGATTCCAAAAAAGTCTTCCGTTATGTCTTTCACCAAAGTTGGAAACGTGGAGAATTCTCATCTCAAATTAAAGTTATTTATAATTTTAGAAATATAGATCACATCATTTAATTTTATCTCAGGATATATAGGCAAAGACAATTGTAATTTTGAGTAAAGTTCAGTAATAGGTAAATCATTATTTTTATAACCTAAATTTAAATATGGTTTTTGCAAATGAACTGGTATTGGATAATGATTATTTGTTCCAATATTTCTTTCATTTAAGTAAGATTTTAGTTTTAAAGATTCTTTATGAAATATACTAAATATATGATAAACATGAAATCTATCATTTGCTTCTGTTGTAATTTGACAATTTTCGGTTTTAATATTTTTTTGATATATTCCAGCTATATTTCTTCTTAATTGTGTCCATTTTTTTATATATTTAAGCTTAACATTTAACGATGTTGCTTGAAGCCCGTCCATCCTATAGTTGTACGATATATCTGTATGTTCATATCTACGAGGTTGCGACCAATTCCTCAAACTTTTAACTTTTTCAATTAATTTTTTATTATTCGATGTTACAGCACCACCCTCACCACATGCGCCAAGATTTTTGCCAGGATAAAAGCTGAAAGTACCAAAATCTCCTATTGAACCAGCATTATCATTTTTATATTTAGCACCGTGTGCCTGAGAAGAGTCTTCAATTAAAAAAAGGTTATTTTTTTTGGCAATTTTTGATATTTTACTCATATCTGCACATTGACCGTATAAATGAACTACTAAGATAGCTTTGGTTCTAGAATTAATTTTAGATTCAATTAGATATGGATTCATTGTTAAAGTTTTATCCTCTACATCAACAAATACAGGCTTAGCATTTGTATAAGATATAGACATAACTGTTGCAATAAAAGTCATTGATACAGTTATAACCTCATCACCCGAACCGATGCCTGCAGCTAATAACGCTAAATGCAAAGCACTAGTACCCGTATTAACCCCAGCGCAGTAATTAGTTCCAATGTAATTTGAAAACTTAGATTCAAACTTTTCAACTTCTGGACCAAGCGCATAATTAGTTGATCTTAGGGTTTTGATTATTTTTTTTTCAAGATCTGCACCAATAAGATTATACTGTTGTTTTAAATCAAAATATGGAATTTTTTTCATAAATATAAAAATAAATTAAATTGTAACAGGTTTTCCATTTTTATTAATTGATATATTGGCAGCTTCAAGTATTTTAACAACATTTAAACCACTCGTACCATCTGTTAATGGAGATAATTTAGAATAAATAGATCTAAGAAACTCTTCTACAGCCAAAGATAGTGCTTCTTTATTTTTTAAATTTGGCATGTAAGTGTCACCAATCTTGTAATTAATAAGGTTATTTGAGTTAGACTTATTGTTTGCAATAACATCAACACCTTTATTAAAAACACTCAGCTTATCACTCGGCTCTAGATCGTTGTAAACTATCATTTTTTTTGATCCTGCGATTATTGTTTGTCTAATTTTTACTGGAGAAAGCCAATTAACATTTATATGAGCTATAAAGTTAGAGCTATATTTAATAGTGAGGTATGCAGTGGTAATTGGTTTAGATGTAAAATGTTTATGTCCAATAGCTGAAACTAATTTAGGTTTGTCATTCATAATAAAGTTTAATATCGCTAAATCATGAACAGCAAGATCCCACATTACATTTACGTCATTTTGAATTAGTCCTAAATTAATTCTAGTAGAATCATAATACATCATCTCACCAAAGTCTTTTTTTGATGAAATAGATTTTATTTTGTTAACCGCTTCTGTATAAAGGAATGTATGATCTACAAATAAACATAGAGAATTTTTTTTTGCTAACGAAATAAGTGACTCACATTGTTTTATTGTATCAGCGAGTGGTTTTTCAATAAAAACATGCTTTCCTTTTTTTAATGAAGCAATAGCTATTTTATAATGAGTACTAATAGGAGTTGCAATAACAACAGCATCAATATTTTTATCATTTAGAACTTCATCAAGTGAGGTGGTAAATATAATATCTTTATGCTCATAAGAAAAATTATCAATAATTATAGGATTTTTTTCACAAACTTTAACAACATTACAACGTTCATTATTATTAAAGTTTCTTAATAAATTAGGCCCCCAATATCCTAATCCTATAATCGCAATATTGATCATATATATTTAGCCGGATTTCCATAGGCTGTAACATTGTCTGGAATATTAATAGTTACTACAGAGCCGGCACCAATTATCACATTATTGCCAATATTGATCCCACAAAGAATAGTTGAACCACTACCAATTGATGAATTGTTGCCTACTGTCGTCTTGACAACGATCCAGTTCTCTTCAGTTTGTAAGGAACCATCTGGATTGGTAGCTTTAGGATATTTGTCGTTAATAAAAGTAACGCTGTGACCAATAAAAACATTATCCATTATATTAACTCCTTCACACAAGAAAGAATGGGATGAGATTTTGCAATTATTACCAATAATTACATTTTTTTGAATTTCAACAAAAGGACCAATCTTTACATTATCACCAATATTACAGCCATAAATGTTGACTAAGTCCTCATTTGCAATGAAAAAATTTTTTCCAAAATTAGTATTTTTAATTGGCATAGACTACAATACAAAAGTGTTAATAATTATAACTTATAAAGAATTAATTTTAGTTAATCAATTAATGAATGATAATAAATATGATTTTAATTATATATGAAAGCAAAGAACTTTATATTCCTTATATTTATTTCAATCATTTCTATAAATAATTCTATAGCAGAAGAAGTTAATGCAAATTATACATTAAGTTTAAATATACTTGGAGTAGATGTAAAAATAGGTGAAATTAAGTCTAAATTAAAGATAGGAAGTGATAAATATCAATTATCATTTACCATTGAATCAGAAAAATTAATAGGTTTCATAAGCCAAATAAATGGTGATGGGGATGTTTTTGGTAAGATAGATAATTCAATTTTGACACCAATTAATTATGAATACACCTATACCAAAAAAAATAAAATTAAAAACACAGTAATTTTATTCAATAATTCTAATGTAATAAAATCCTCAACAACACCATCATTCGATAAAGATAAACTATCTCCTATTCATAAGAACGCACTTAATAATGTCATCGATCCAATTACAGGTATAATTTATATTAGTGATTATATATTAAATAATGGATGTAACATTAAATATAAAATTTATGACGGTAAAAGACGCTATGATTTAGATTATACTGATAAATTCTATAAGAATGGATTTACAATTTGCAGACTTTCTCAGAAAAAAATTGGTGGATTTAAGTTAAAAGATCAACAAAATACTACGTTTGAACCAGCACATGAAATTGATACTTATTTTAAAAAAGAAAATGATAGATATATTTTAAAAAAAATTGTTTCTAAAGGTAGGTTTTCTAATATTTTAATTGATGTATTTTATGATTAATAATTATTTGATAAAATATTTCTTAGTTCATCAACCCCTTTCCCATTTAGCGCGCTTAAATAAACTCTACTTTTACTATTTTTAAAAACTCTATTACCAAATGTATCAATTTTATTAAATACCGTTATCATATTTTTAATTTTTTCTTCACTAACTCCAGTGCTTAGCAATGTCTTTTTTGTAGTTCTAATCTTATCCCTAAAATTTATATCATTTAGATCAACAACATTTATCAAAACATCAGATTCACTAACTTCTTCTAGAGTAGCTTTAAAGGCGTCTATTAGTTGAGTTGGTATTTTTGATATAAAACCTACAGTATCAATAATAGTAGCCCTTTTTGAATGTAAAAAAATTTTACTTATTTTGGTGTCTAATGTTGCAAAAAGCTCATCTTTCACATACTCGTTCTTTTTTGTCAATTTGTTAAACAGTGTTGACTTACCAGAATTAGTATATCCTACTAATGCAAAAGAAGTATTAACACTCTTTTTCCTATTGCTTCTTTGATACTCTCTTCTTTTAATTATTTTTTTCAAATCTTTCTTTAAAGAATTTATTCTTTCTTGAATAAGTCTTCTATCAAGCTCAATTTGTAATTCTCCTGGACCTCCTATAAACGAATGCCCTCCCCTTTGTCTCTCTAGGTGAGTCCATGCTCTTACTAATCTTGATTTTCTATAACTTAAGTTCGCCAACTCTACTTGCAATTTTCCTTCAGAAGTAAGGGCTCTATCAGCAAATATTTCAATAATTAAGCCCGTTCTATCAATAACTTTTATATTAAGATATCTTTCTAAATTTTTTTGCTGTGACGGTGATAAAGGATAATTTACTACGAACAAGTCAATTTCATTGGTATTTATTAATTCTTTTAACTCCAATAACTTTCCACTATTTATCAATGTGGCTGAAGAAAAACTATTAATTCTAATATTTTGTTTAATTTTGCAATTAATTTTTAATGTTTTACTTAAATTTACGATCTCACTGAGATTATATTCTTTGAATAGTAAATCTTTTTTATTTGTAATGAGATTTACTATAATACCGGAAGTCACAATAAATTAATTTTGTAATTTTATAGATTTTTTATATAAATTTAGAAATATAGGTGCAAATATTCCTGGCTTACCATTGCCGATATTAAAATTATCAACCATAATTACTGGGGTAACAAAAGTCGTAGCACTTGTAATAAAAGCTTCTTTTGCACTTTTTACATCATTAAGATTAAAACTAACTTCTTTAAATTTTATCTTATGCTTTGTTAGTCCTCTTAAAAAAGACTCTCTGGTTATACCAGCTAATATGTTACTTTTCAATGACGCGGTTTTTAGACAATTATTTTTATCTAAAATCCAAGCGGTACTAGAGCTACCTTCAGTAATATTTCCGTTAACATCCAGAAGCCAGGCTTCAGATGCCCCATGATCATACGCAAGTTGTTTAGCTAAAACTGGAGGCAGTAAATTTAAACTTTTTATATCACAACGACCCCATCTCAGATCTTTTGTAGTTTTAATCTTAATGCCATTAATGATATTATGGTAAAAAGTATCTTTTGGTATAATTTTACCAATAATTGTTAAAGAGCTTTTAATATTTTCTGGATACTTAAAATCTCTTGATGCGACGCCTCTTGTTATTTGCAAATAAACTGTTCCATTTGTAATCAAATTTTTTTTAATAATATTTTTTATATGATAGAGATAAGTATTTTTGGAAATTGGAGAAGGAATCTTTAATTCAGATAAGGATTTAAATAACCTTTTTAAGTGTGGATGGAAATCAACAATAGACGAATCAACTACCGTAAAAACTTCATACACACCGTCAGCAAACTGATAGCCTCTATCTTCAACATGTACTAGTGATTTACTATAATCACAGTATTGACCATTTAAAAATACAACTCTTGACAACTTAAAATGACTCTCTTACTTGAAAAATTTCTTCCGCTTTAGTTATTTGATCAGACATTGCGATAAATACAACTTGATCACCAACATCAATTATTGAATTTTTATCTGGAATAATTACCTCATTTTCTCTAATTATAAGACCGATTTTTATTCCGTCCGGTAAATCAGTTTCATATAAATGCTTATTTAACAATTGTGAGGATTTGGTTGCTTCAGCATGAATAATTTCAGCATCAGCATTACCAATGGTAAAGACAGATACAAAACTTCCTTTGTGAACATGTTTAAGTATTTTTGAAACAGTAGTCATCCTTGGATCAATTATTCTATCGATTCCAAGTACATCTTTAATATTATTATAATCAGAATTATTTATCAAAATTAATGACTTACACTTTTTTTTTCTAGCTATTGCTGAAACAATTATATTGGTTTCATCATCATCTGTAAGTGCTAAAATCATATCTGTTGATGAAATACCCGCCTCATCTAATAAATCTTGATCTAAACCATCTCCATTTAGAACCAATGAATTATTTAAATTATCTGCAATTTTGGTTGATCGTGACAAATTATGTTCAATTATAGTTACAGAAATATCTGTCTTACTCTCTTCTAGTTCTTTGGCTATATTAAATCCAATATTGCCACCACCAATTATTAATAGCTTTGAAATAGGTTTTTCTTCTAAGCCGAATGCTGACATTGTCCTATCAACATGGCTTTTATCAATTAATAGATAAACCTTATCATTCAATAATAATTTTTCAGATTTGTTGGGTATGAATAAATTATCATCTCTAATTATCGCAACCGTAGAAACTCTTAAATTCTTTATACTTTCATTTTCATCTTGAAATATATCATGAATGTTTCTTAATTCAGTATCTATTAAAGGACAATTTTCATTTATTGTTATTCCCGTTAATTGAATCTTATCATTATAAAAAGGAACAATTTCAAATGCATTTGGTGCATTTAGCTGCCTGATAATAGATCTTGCAACTTCTAATTCAGGACTAATTATTAAATCTATTGGCATATTGTCAGCATTATATAAGCTTCGCCATATAGGATTTAAAAAATCTTCTGATCTTAATCTGGCAATTTTTCTTGGTATTTTAAAAAAAGTATGGGCCATTTGACACGCAACCATATTAATTTCATCTTGAAGTGTTACTGCAATAATCATATCAGCATTTTTAGCTCCAGCTTTTTCTAATATTGATGGATGAGAAGCTGAGCCAACAATCGTATTTAAATCAACTTGCTCACTAAGTTTTGATATCAGTTCTTCAGATTGATCAATAACAGTAACATCGTTGTTTTGATTAACTAATTGTTCAGCTATACTAGTACCTACCTTACCTGCTCCACAAACTATTACCCTCATAATCTATTCAGTATCCGTAATTTTTAATTGCTTAAGTTTTCTATGTAAGGCTGATCTTTCCATCCCAATAAATTTAGCTGTTTTAGATATATTTCTATCAAATCTTTTTAACTGCGAAGTTAAATAGTTTTTTTCAAAAGCCTCACGAGCATTTTTAATCGGCATAGATATAACATTTTTTTGTTCAAAATCATCATTAAAATGAGTATTTTTGAAAAGCTCTTGTTTTCCACCAATAATTAATTCTCTCTCTACCGCATTCTTAAGCTCTCTAATATTGCCAGGCCAGTCATAGAGATGATAAGAATTTTTAATATTAGCTCCAACATCTTTTACTTGCAGACCATTAGATTTACAAAAACTTTCAGTAAAATATGTTATTAATTCATCAATATCTTCCATTCTATCTACTAGTCTAGGTAAATTAAGCTCAACAACATTTAACCTATGATACAAATCTTTTCTAAAATTATTATTGTCTATTTCTGATAATAGATCTTTAGTTGATGATGATATTATTCTTGTTTCTATATTAATAACTTTCTCTCCACCCATACGTGTAAATGATTGTTCCGTTAAAACTCTTAGAATTTTAATTTGTGTTTGAATAGGCATTTCAGCTACTTCATCAATAAATAAGGATCCCTTATTGGCTTTTTCAAATAAACCTGTATGTTTTATTAACCCATTTTCTTCAACACCAAAAAGTTCATTTTCTATACCGTTAGGTTCTAGTAAAGAAGCGTTGATAACTATAAATGGTCCATTTTTATATAATGAATTATCATGAATTTCTTTTGCAACTAGATCTTTGCCCGTACCAGATTCTCCTGTAATCAAAACTCTACTTGATGTAGGACTTATTTTTTTTATTATCTCTCTTATTTTTAATGCATTGGGAGATGAACCAGTAAATTTATCTTTAGTAAAATTAATTTCTTTTAATATCTTATTTTCTTCTCTTATTATTTGAACTTCCAATGCCCTACTAATAGATAGAATAAGTCGCTCACTTTTAAATGGTTTCTCAACAAATTCATAGGCACCTTCTTTAATAGCTTCTACAGCCATTTCAATATTGCCATGACCAGAAATAATAATTATTGGAGTTTTAATATTATCTTTTTTAAACAATTTAAGTAATTTAATTCCATCATAATTAGGATCATTTAACCAAACATCTAAAATTATCAGATCATAATTATTTTCTTTAATTAAAGTAATAGCATCTATTGAATTAGACGCGTCATCACAAACAAAACCTTCGTCAGAAAGAATAGCAATTATTGAGTTTCTTATGTCAGCTTCATCGTCAATTATTAAAATTTTATTCATTATAAGTTATTAAAAATTACTTTAACATATGCTCCTTTTAAATCATTGTTACCAAGCTCTAATATTCCATTATGATCAGTTACAATTTTATTTACAATAGATAGTCCTAAACCTGTACCTCCAGTTTTTTTTCTTGTAGTGAAATATGGTTCAACTAGTTCCGATTTAGTATTAACAATACCTGCACCATTATCTGTAATATTCAAGGTAATTAGATTCTTATCTTCACTTAAGTTAATATCAATAATTCCATCGGGTACGTTGTTTTCATTTATAGAATTTATTGAGTTTTGAATAATATTGTTAAAAACCTGTGTTAATTGTAATTCATCTGACTTAAAATAAATCTTATCTTTGTTATCGAATTGAATTCTAATTTTATCCATACACACTAAAGACTTAGCTTGTATACAATTACTTAATATCGAACATATATTATTTATAGAAAAAACTGGTTTTGGCATACGAGCAAAATTAGAAAAGTCATTAACCAAGGTACCAATATCATTTACTTGTCTTGATATTATGTCCATACACTCTGTTAAAATAGGATCGTCTACTCCGCTACTTTCAAGTTTTTTTCTAATACGGTCATTGGACAGTTGAATGGGTGTAAGGGGATTCTTTATTTCGTGCGCCATTGTTTTAGCAATTTCAGACCAAGCTGCGTGTTTTTCTGAATTTGTGAGTAAATCTCTTTGAATAGACAATTGCGAGCTCATTGTATTAAAAGATTCCGTTAATTTGTTTAATTCAATAAATTCATTAGATTTTGGTAAGCTGATATCGAAGCTACCTTTTTTAATTAAATTAGTCGCCTCTATAACATCGGAAATTGGATTTACTATTCTCTTTGCAAATCTAAGTCCTATTAAAGTAGAGATAAAAACTAATATTAATATGATTAAAATATATACAAGCATAAATACTAATGCAATTTGTGTCCTATTCTTTTCAAGATTTGAATATTCATTAACTGCTGATTTGGTATCATCAAATGCTTTAGTAACATTTGGATCTAAAGGTCTCCCAACATATAAGTAAGAATTAATAAAATTTGGTAATTTGATTAGTGCATATACTTTATTAACTTTAGTAGATGTCATAATGACTAATTCACCGTTAGTAGCCCTTTTAATTGCTTCGTTGCTGGGACGATAATACTGAGTGAAAAGTGTTAAACTTTTACTCATTTTCACATTACCTTGATTATCAATCATATATGCTTCAGGCAACATTCTAATAACAGACTGTTCCTTAAAATACTCTTCAAAGTTAAATCTATTGTTTATATAAACATTATAATTTCTATTTAAATCATGAGACATCGCATAAATATCACTTTTTATTGAATTGTTGTGCTCCTCAACATATCCCTTAGCTACACTAACTGAATTATTGATTACAGATTTAATTTTTTCGTTGAACCAATCATTAATACCAAAGTTTACTAAAACTAGACCGAGAACGCCAACTACAATTGCTGGACTTAAAGCCATAAAAATAAAATATAATGAAAATCTATTGCTAAAAGAATTAATTTTTCTTTTGTTAATGGGAATTATAGCTTTATAAATAGTAACAATAAATATAATTATTATTATAGCGATAAAGATTGCGGATATCAAAATTAATAGTTCATCCGTAAAATTATTACTCGTAATTAATGATCTTTGACTAATTAAAATAACAAAAGTTGAAAATATTAAAATTGTTGCAATTAGTGAAATAGCAATAAATCGCTTACTGGATAGTAATCTTTGAGTAATTTTACTGAACATTTTCTA
>ENA-OSJC01001887-OSJC01001887.1-marine-metagenome-genome-assembly--contig:-NODE-1887-length-16427-cov-4.234557_pt1 | contig 16427 bp, 23 predicted proteins | sample MGYA00237885_ERZ534234 | MGnify/ENA primary metagenome ERZ534234 (study PRJEB26413, sample SAMN06343907) | marine metagenome | isolation source: coastal waters | place: Atlantic Ocean: West Antarctic... | reverse complement strand
AGTGATCCCGAGGAAAGCCTGACGCTGCCCGCACTATTCGTTGCCAGCGGCTCAAACTCTAATTCGTTTTCACTGCTGGAGAACGCTACAAGCATGGGGTCAAGAACGCCAGTCCTAGATCCACTTGATATCGGATCGGCGCCGAGGACAATCAAATGCCTATCAGTCTCAGATGTTATTACCTGAAGCCCCACAGTGGGGACCAAGTTGGCGCCAGTAGAGGTAGCCAGATCTAACGCCCGAGCGCTTAACCCGTTATTCTCGACCCATCGGTAAATGGACCCGCCCCTAGGGTTAATTATTAAGTTCTCACCAAAATTGTCGTGAGTCCATAGGCGCAGTTGTGACAAAGAGCTTATAGGAGAAGAAGATCCAAACGTGCCGGAGCCCCAAGTGTTTGCTCCCCAGCCCGTACCAGCTACAAAATTATCTAGCCCCACATTGATTTGATAGACCCCTACAATGCTTCCACCACCATTTCCGCTGTCACCGCTGGTTGCTTGGACCGCATTGCCGCTGGTATCTTTCGCTGTAACCGTATACGTGTTTGTGCCCGTCACCAAAAGGATTTGATATTCTTGATTCAGGACAGCGGCAGTGATTGCTCCGCCTAGAGTTGCGGCGCCACTGAAAGTAACAAAATCTCCGCTAACGGCGCCATGATTGGAGTCATTAACAGCCAGAGTGGTTGATCCGTTTGTGGCGCTGAATGTAACGTCTCCAGCATTGGTGCTAGATCGAATTGGCGTGACGTCGTAATATAAGTCTCCGCTTTCGATGTAATACTTGAAAGTCGTGCCCGTGCCTAAAAGCCGCGTGCCGCCTAGAGTTATCCAACTATGAAGGGCCCTCGAAATACCAAGAAAGGTATTTTGCCCGAGCGTGACCCATCCGCCAATTTTCTCGGCTCTGGATTTTCTGAAGCGTATAAGATTTCCATCGACCCACCCGCCCGAGGCTGAGTAGTCCGTTTCTTCCTTGTTAATGCCCGGTTGGAAATCTACCTTTGACAGCGGCATATGGCATTAAGCCAGTCGAATAATTGCGCCAGTTGCCGTTGGACTTGGGAAAACTACAGTAAAATCTCCAGCATTGGAGGTTTTGTTTTCGCCAAAGTCAACCGAGCAAACAGCCTTATCACTATTCGTGTCGTTGTAAATCAAGCAGCCCCTAGCCGTAACCGTTACGTTAGAAAACGTCAGGTTGGCAAAGTCACAGACAGCGGTTGTGCCTGTGGCGAACGGGGTTACGTTAGTTAAGGCGCTTCCAGCCGCTGTATAGTTAGTGCCAGAAGATTCACCCGTCGTTACATAAGCCGTAGTGCCAGACCCAAGGTTGGCGCTACTAGTGTACAACGCCAACTTAAACGAATTTCCGCCTTGCGTAAAATTATGCGTTCCAACAAGTAACTGTTGTTTGAAGGATACTGCGATTGCAGATGCTATAGCCATTTACATCTCCTTGAGAATTTTTGCTATTTCTGGATGCCCAATGCTGTTAAACTTATTAGACGCCGTTGTGCGATCAGAGGCAATTGCGCTCTTCATCCCATTTAGTATAACACCGTAAATGGCTCTACGGAAAGCTAACGCCTGCTCTTTTATGTGGGGCGCCGCTTGTTCTGAAATTCCGCAAATTCTGTTTGTTGCGTCTTCCGCCCAAAACTCTACGTCGTGGCCCTTATTATTCGTGGTCGCCACGGTAATCTTTCCCATAGAAAACCCAATATTATCATCAATCATCCTTTGTATGGCTCCGGCGAAGTTGGCAAGGTAATTGTGGTCAGATCGTGCTTTTTGACCATACTCGACAATTGAGATCTAGGGCACAATATCCAATCGCCTTCGGGGCTAGACATAGCCACAAGCGGATCATCAAGTCTGTGGTAACCATACAGGCGCTCAGTGACAGGCACGTTTGAATCAAGTAAAGTCGATCTTGGAGACACACCAATCTTAATGCCTGCTCCGATACACTTGGCAATCCAAAACTCTAGGCAGGCTCTGCCAGCCTCGGCGAAGTGAATGTTCTCTTTATAGCTGAAGTCCATGCCAAAAAGATCCATCTCGGCAACTTCTGCCCACAAACCAAAAGCTACGCTGTACGCCGCAGTGGTATTTAGGTAGGCGCATTTGCCCTCGGTGCATACTTCGGAAAGCGGATATTCGACGATTGCTGGTACGCGGTCGTCTTTCTCGCAAGAGTAGATTGGCTTTGTTACTTTAGGTAACAGGCGACGCATAACTTCAGTTTGGTTGCCTGCGGCGTCCGTGTCCAAATATCGGCTGGCTGGGTCCATCATAAAAACTCGGTCGTAATCATACGCCGATATTGCAGAGTTTATGACCCAGATTTCATCCCATTGCTTAGAGTTTTCCAGACCAATAATGAAATCAATCTGGGAAGCCCCAAGACCGATTATTGCTATTTTCTTACCTTTTAATTCGCTTGGTTTTTCCATTAAGTAACACCCGTTCGCAGTAGATCATATCGATATTCATCTCGGCTCGCCCTGCCTTCGCTAGAGTTCTTCATTCTAGCTACCGCTTGGTTGAACCGAGTCTCGATGGAAGCTACGACGTCGGGGGTTTCTTTTAGGAATATAGCAGCCTCTGCCAAGGTGCCGTACAACAGCGCATCCGAATACTCTGTGGATAACAGCGTAGTTGTAGAGTCGTCGTTGCCCAGCGTGATACTGTTGGGCTTGTACAGATAGTGCAACTCTACTTCGTACTGTGAGCTCGGTACTGGCGCCAATGCAAAAGACGCCTGATCGAACAGGCTGTAATACTTAGGCCGCCCAGTAACTGTTGTGCTCGGGCTATACTCTTTTAAAAAGCTTGGATGCTTATACGTCAAATAATAATATCTGTCTGAATCAATAACAGCCAGAGAGAATGGCGCGTAAAAATCACTTGGGGTTGCCAGAAACCTGTTGTTCTGAGACAACAACCCAGTGACATTTTTTCTCTGCTCTGGAAGTTGAACTAACGAAAATATTCGATCTTCGCTCTCTCTGATAAACTCATCGAGGTTTGCGTTGAACGTCGTCTCGTCAACCTGCATGTAATTCTGCACAGCGGTCTTTAATGTTCCAAGCGTGAAACTCATGTTGTCGTAACTCCCACTGTGCCAACATTAGCACTCATTGCAAAAGTTTGCAACTTTGTGCCAAGCGGTCCATCTTTATAAGTTGAATACACCAAAAAATTTGCATAAAAGTCATTTCCATTTGAAGATGGATCTGGCCTCGGGTCCTTTAGCGCCTGCGGATCTACCGCCGGAGGCTTTGGCATTATCTGAGGTGATTTAGGGGACCACTGATCTGGACCTACCAGAAGGCCATCCCAAGTTTTTCTCATGTCGCGCAGACGGTAGCGAAATCCAGTGATATCGCAAACCCCGTATGCCAGCCTGTCAGATGCATAGGCCATTAGCTGTGATTGTATCCGCGCAAGTCTGGGGCAACCTTAAACGAAACCCTATCTTGATCTTGAGACAAAGCACGCTCAAACTCTTCCTCATAAAGCTGCTTGAGCATAGACACTTTTTCTGGCGCACGCTTCAAGGCAATGTAGTAAGCCAGACCAGCGGCAAGGCACGGATAGAACCGAAAAGGCATTTGCAGGGTATTGGCGCCAACATCGGCATCATCCATTCTTGTCAGGGCGTTGATGTATAAAGAGTAGCTCGTTGAGCTCGTAGATTTTGGTACAGGCCACACCGTAATTGTGGGAGTGATTTGCTTGTTCACAAAATACTGATTGGGCTTTCCCTCTGTGCTTTTGGTAGACAGGTTGCTATACGCGGCGCGGCTTATCCTGCTCATGGGGGCATCGGTCACCTGAGAGATTGTGGTCTCACGTATAAAAGCATCCAAGACGTCTATTGTCGCCGTTGGGTTTGTTGCGTCAATCGTGTAGACAGCCGTACCATTAACCATAGGCAAAACCTTCTGCTGAATGGTCCACTGATTTAAACCGCGATTCGCCCACTCGGACAGCATTAGGTTCAGGCTTCGATTGGCCGACTTCAAGTCGTAACCAGTTCGTAGCTCCAAGCCACAGCGCTCGAATGCTTCTTCGACGTAATCAGCAACGTCTAACTCAAATGTCTTAGTTCCGCTTAAAGCCATTATGGTCGCCGTAAGTTATTTTTACCAATGTTAGGCATACCGCCGTCCTTCATGCCGACAGGCTTCATTGTACCACCGCTCATCTTGCCTTGGGTTCTGCCAAACAAACCGCAGTTCATGTTTGATGGCGGGCGCATTTTTTTGCTTGCGGCGCCACCCATGTTGTAATTCATGGCTTTTTTTGACTCTCCGCCCATATTCATACCCATAGCTTTCTTTGCCGCTTTCTTGCCTGCGGTGGTGTATGGAAATTTCTTACCGTTTACATTTGGCATTATCGTCTTCCTCTGAACATTGAATTTACACCCATCATCGGGAGATTGCGTGGCATCGTCGCCGGCGCTGGGGCTCTAGTATTTAAAGTGTTGCCGCCGTTTTGAGCTTGCATGGCTTCAATTCTAGCCATAAGTGCTTCTCTATCAAATCCGCCCATAAAAGGATTGCTGGGCATTTGAGCCATTAAGACTTCTGGAGTTACCGCTGCAACACCTTCTGTAGCAGCCATTGGTTCAACGGACTGCTCTGGGGTATTAAAGTTGCCTAGGTTAAAGTTCCCAAAGCTGCCTAGGTTTAAGTTTCCAATCCTTTCTCGCAAAGCCAAAAGTTCTTCATCGCTCAGTGTCGCGGCTGGATTTGCCACGGCCCCCGTTTTATTGGCCTCTACCTTTGCCTTCATCTCATCAATGCGGGCTTGTATATCTGGACCCATAAGGGGAGAAAATCTGCGCCCAAAGCGCCCGCCTCTTATGGGGCCCGAATCATCATATGGTGCAGGAGCCATGGGTTTTGGGGGTAGTTGTGACATGGGATCAGCCACCATGACACCCAAGCCTTGAAGCTCAACTGGCAATTCTGGGTGCGGCATTTCAACCGCAATCGGAACGTCATTAGGAAGTTGCTGCCCCATTTCAGGAAAGACCATGTCATCACCTAAATTATTTCTGGGCAATTGTGGGTTGATGCCGCCGCCCACTACCGAATCTTCCGTTACAGGCGGTGGCACATAACCAAACCCTCGCTGATCAACCGGAGTATCTAGCAAATACTGAAAGTCCGCATAAGGTGACGGTCCTGCTTCGGCTGGGGGTGGAGCCATTTGATCATAAAGCGAGCTATTTCCGCCGCCTTGTAATGCCGCCAACAAGCCCGAAATCCCGCCCGCTTGTGCTCGGGGTTGTTGCGGAAGTGGCGCTGGACGCATTGGCCCTTGATCAGTGAAGCCATCGAATAAGCCATCGAACAATCCCCTATTCATCGGTGGCATCGGAGGAAGTTGGGATTGTCTAGGCATCGGCGTTCTCATCGGAGAAAAAGGGTCAACAGGTCTTCTCGGCTGTTGCGGGAGATTGCCGCTCACTTGAGGAATCAAGGAAAATTGTTTTCTTCCGGCATTAGGTGCTTGTATCATAATAGATTACCAGTTTTTGCAAGACCAATAGCTTGGGGCAAATACATCTTTCTTCTTCTGCACCGCATCGCAATTGTGCCTAGCCCGAAAGGACTTACGCCTTTCTGGTTGATTAACTTTTATTTTCATGTTCGGGTCGCCATATCTAACCAGCTTGATTTGGTCGCCCTTTTTTGCCAAAACTTTAAACTTCTTCTTTCCATCAGAAGTTCGGACCTGCTTATTGTAAGCAGGAAAAGACTCACCCCTATAGGCGAGTCTTCCCGATTTGCTTCTTGTGACGTCTTTCGTAGTAGCCATTCTAGGCGTGGAAGACAGTCATGTTGGTAAAGTCAGCTACATCATAGAGCAAGAATATTCCGTCCGTAAACAAAATACCCTCGTCAGGAATAGTCACATCCCTGCTCACAGTAGCAGAAGCAACCGTTCCCAATTTTAATTGAGACGCGCCTGTACTGCCTGTGGTGACAAAATTTAAGATGCCAGCGCTTGTACTGCACACAATAAACGTGCCTTGCAGTCGAGCCCTTCCGCCATAAATGTTGATAGCCACCGCATCGGACATTCCGAGGCTTACATTTTGCGCTGGCTGAGCGCTAACAACCGCCCCACTTATAGTTTTAAAGTACAAAGAACCAACGACTGTGGCCGCACTCCCAAGCATAGTAAGCTCTTCAGACTGCGCGGCGCCATTGATGTCTGTGCCTGTGATAGTTGCTTTCTTGCCAACGTCGTTCGTACTGGTCGTTGTAACCGAAACTTTACGGGCACTAGCAAAAACTACCGCACCACCATCGGCGTCAGTGCCGTTAATAGTGAATGCGCCCGTTGGGCGTTGGTTGGCGGCAATCGATGCAACGTCAGCCGCATTTGTATCCGCCTCTACGAAAATCGCAGAAGCGTCAGAGCCAGTAAATCTTGAGCCCATGTCGCTTCTCCTAAGTTATCGTTCGATTGAGGCGATCACATAATCCAATGTCATGCTCTTAGCCGCCGCTGCACCATTCTGAATGCCAAACGAAACGGTTAGATCTTCGTCGTCTGGAACATTTGTCAGAGTAGCTTGAGAGGCAACATGCACATCATCAACAAAGATCTTGAACGCACCCGCTCCGTCTTGACCGCCGTTTGGATCGTAGTGAAAAGCAACAGTGATGAAGGTATCGTCTACCATCACATGTATATCTTCGTTTGCCGTAATCGCGTTATTCTTCTCGATATTAAAATCAAGACCAGTGCCGCCGTCAACTTTGATGAAGTAAAGGCCATCGGTAGTATCAAGGGGTGTGGTGTCGGTGATTCCAAGACCCATAACGAAGTCACACTGAGTTGCGTCATTGACCTTAAATCGAGCCTTAAAGAAAAGATTCTTGTCGGCAACATAACGGAAGCCTTCGCCCTTCAACTGCAAGAAGTCGAGATCGTCGTCGCCTGCGTCGTTGAGGATCTGCAAAAGACCGCCAGAGCCAGATACTAAAGCCTCGGTAGCGTCGCCGCCGCCAGCCTCTGTAGTTGTGACCGTCCAATCTCCCGCCGTATAGGTGAAGAAGTCGTTTGTGTAGGTTGCGTACTTAAATGGATCTAAGTAAGGGTAGTCATATAGTGGATCGCCAACCGCTTGGTTGGACACGCCATTTCTAAAGTGTGTAGGCATAACAGTTCTCCAAAAAACCAGCGCGAAAATGCGCCATTAGCTACAGTGAGTCCCAAGTATAGCGCACAGTTTTTAGTAAAAATAGTTTATTTTATTTGTCCAAACACTTGCACAACGACACGATATGTGAGACTATAGATGTGTAGTCAATTAACAGCAGAAAGGGGAAAAAGATGAATAAAATTAAAGTTTATCACAGTGCAATGTTTGGTCGCCCAGATAGTGGATTTTCTTTGGTGGCAACAGTAAAAGTGCCTGAAGACATGGGTCTTATAAAAGCTCTTGAGTATGCCTTTCGCTGGACAAATAACGTAGCGGGGTCTTGGTCAAAAGAAGAGGTGTTATCTTACATGGATGAGTATGGTGACAACGTGGAAGAGACTAACGGGGATTACAACAAGGATGTCACTCCATATGACCTCAGAGACGATGGACTTGGCACCCGATCAACGTCAGTTGAAGATAGAATGATTTTGAACGGTGTTGTTTACAAGGTATCTGATCTCGGATTTAAGGAGCTTCCTCTAGCTCCCGCAGAAATCAATATTGACATTGAGGGGGGTAAAGAAGAATAAAAAAAAGGGAGCCATGGGCTCCCTTTTTCGATTTACAGCCTTTGGGATTAAGCTCCCTGAGAACCGTAGATACCACGCCAGTCAGACCATGAGAAGCTGTAACGCTCTCGGGCCTTGTAGCGAATGTTGCCGGTTGTGAAGTCTGGCTCCATCGAAGTCTCCATTGGAGTACGCTGGAACATTTTAAGACCTTCGCCGCTGTCAGTGACAGATGTCAGCAAGAAGAACGCATCGGGATCAGTCAGGTAATGATTGACTGTGTAGCCGCCGGGTAATACGCCGGTGTTCTTGATGGCATTGATGTCGTTGTCAGCAGTGCCCGAACGCAAAGTAGAGTTCAGGATGCGATCCGCCACAAATACTAACTGTGGTGGTACAACAAGCTTAGTCGCCTGAACCGAGATAGTTAGTCCCTTGTCATCTGTGAATGTGCTGATGTCGATCAGCGCATCTTCCAGAGACGTTTCATTCAGGTCGGCCATGGTGGTAGCACGGTTAGCCGCAACTCCGCCGCCAGCTAGTGGGTGAGCGGTGTTGATCATTGACACACCGTCGCCGCCAGTGAAATTAGCATTGAATGCGTTGTTTAGAATATCCGCACCCTTAACTTCTTTCGTGTTAGCCATTGAGCGAGCCAGCGCCTTGACGTAACGCTTGCCGAGGCTGTCGTAGAGGTTGTCTTCTACGGCTTCATCAGTAAGAGCAAAAGCCAGTGCAATAGTTTGATGCGTGTATCGAGCCGAGTACGACTCAGATGCATTATCAAAAACAACGCCCTGTCCTTCCGTCTTGGTTGGTGCTGATCCAAAGCCCGTAATTAGGACCTCTTCCTCGAATGCACGTTGAGAATCTTCAATAGCGTAGATCTCTTCGTACTCTTTTTCGTAACTGTCATAGCTCAATCCAAACAGGCTGTTTAAACCGGGCTCTAACTCTTTTGCTAATTGTGCTCTTGAAATAGCCATTCGTCATTCTCCTTTATGCTAAGCCAGCGCCTTTAACACCCATGATATGGTTTTGAATTACACACATAACATTGGTATTAGCGGTAGCTACGTCGCTGTTGGATGGGTCCTGACTTATGTCAATACATTTCAGGGGCAAAGTTGTTGCGGTGGCGCCTGTAGAAACAGCAAGCTCCACGTTGCTACGGCCACTTGCAGTGTCACCAACAGAGGCGCCATCGACAATATCAAAATTGCCAAAAAGGTCAGCTACTGGGAACGCGGCATTTGCCTGCACTTCAAACACAACATTAGCGTCGTCAATTACAAAAGCAATAATATCTGCGGCGGCAATGCCACCGGGATAGTAATTACTAAATACTTGCTCACCAGATGTTGGGTCAGTGTACTGACAACCATTAAAAACTCCTATTACGGGGCTAGTGTCAGAGGCAGGAAGGCGAGATATTACACCACCTGTAAGCTGCTGAACTAGATCTCCATTAAAAATTGCACCTGCAAGTCCTGAAGCAATTCTATATCGAGACTGACCACCTGAATAGGGAGCACCACCCATCATTCTGCTGGGCTTCAAACCAAACGCGGCATCTTTATTAGCCATGTTATTTCTCCGTTATCGTCTACCAAAAGTTACTTGGGAGCTTCTCTGCGGATCATACTTAACATAACGAGAGTCTTTCTGGGCGTCGCCAAACATTGTGTTGTCAAGCGCCTCATTAGCTTCGGCGGTCTTGCCTTCATAATATTCTTTGCGCTCAGCTATCGTTTCGTTAGGCATCTTCGCAAGAAGAAGTCCTTCGTTGTATATGACGCCAGCATGTCTGCCATTATCCATTGTCGGTAGAGTTTCTGCCCACTCAGGAGGAAGATCCGTACCACGAACCAATTCCCAACCTTCTCGAACTCTACGAGAGACATTACTTCTGTCTTCCGCTCCCAACATAGACTCCCTGATCCACCGATAGGTATAACCGGGTGGTGGCTCTGGGGTATCAAGCTTTCTTACTGGTCGCCACGGTTTACGGCGAGTCTGATTATCGTGCGTCGCACTTTCACGGTTTGTGCGGTTTGAGCTTTTAGGTGTCGTCATTATCGATTCTCCTTTGCTGATATTTTCTGCTTTTCTTTGGCTACGTGTTTTAACCACACATCCATAGTCATATTCGCAGGCTTTAGACCAGCAAGCCTTTCAACTTCTGAGTTACTAAAAGTCACTCCACTATTTTTTCGTGTTTGTTGCCGACCACTGGGTGCAGCGGAGGACGAAACTCTTTGCACGGCGGGTTTCGATCCATTTGTTTCGGCGCTTGATCCTACAAGGCTAGGATATACTTTTTTAACTCTGTTATCCAGTGCCTGATAATATTCGTCGCTGTCGGCGTCAAAACCCTCATTTAAAAGGTTAAAGTGCGTAAAGTAAGCAAACTGTGTTGCCTGCAAATTTTCTTCGTTATCTTTGTCTCCGTACCACGAATTCTTTTCGTGCCATGACAAAGCTTCGGTAGTCGGGGCAACTTCCTGCTGCTGCTGCGGCTGCCGTGCTTGCGCCTGCTCTTGGTAGGCTTGGTACTGCCCCTGATCTTGCTGCTGAGCCTGCTGCTGGGGCTGCCGAGCCTGCGCTACGCGAAGGCGCTCATTCTGGATCGCGATCTCATTTTTAAGATCGGTAGCCTTGGACATTAGATCGGCGTCACCGGAACGAACTGCCTGACGGTAAACTTCGTCGATCTGAGCAGTCTTGGCTTTTACAGCCTCTGCCTCTTTGACTAGAACCGTATTGCTTTGCTGCGTAGTCAGAGCCCGATACTGCTGAAGCTCCTGTTCTTTTTGCATTGCAATCTGCTCAAGGTGGGCGGCCCGCTGCTCGGTTTCTTTATTCTTAGCGTTGAGCTTATTAATTCTCTTGCTAACCGACTTTGTGTAATTCTCTAGCTCGTCATCGGGGCTGACAGGGGTCCCAGACTCTTCGGGGGAGTCTGCAACAATCTGTATATCAATCTCTTCGGAATTTAAATTTTCTTGGTCTGCATCAGTATTCATCGGAAGCTCACTATGTCGTCTGGGTTAAGAATTGTGCCAATGACCTCGTCGTCATTAATCATTCTAACTTCCGCGCCATCTTCAAGCTTAAATCTAGCGCCAGAATATCTCCCGATCAACACCCAATCCTTTTCTTTGCACCACGGCTTATCGCCGTACTTCGCCTTGTCTCCATAGCATAGGGGGCCAACCTTAACCACATACGCAACCACGGTGGCTAGAGCCTCCCTATCAAGGGTTTCTTTGGTTAATGCAATTCCGCCAGAGGTCATTCCCTGCCCAGTATATGGAAGAACAAGCATTCTCCATCCGGTAGGGGTTGGCATTCTCTCAACAAGACTTAGGTCCAGAAGCTCTGGATGAAGGGTCCTTTCGTCCCCTTCAACATAGGCGCTGTCAATATTAGATTTTTTAGCGGGGGTTTTGCTTAGATCGGTCAAAATTTATTTTCCTTATAAAAGTCAGAAATGCTCATTTCTACTAAGTTTAGCACTTCTAGCTGTCCTTGCAAACTTTTATAATGTTCTATATCTTTGAGCATACCGTCCATTAGTATGCCATTTATCGCTTCCCGCCTTTCTCTGATTGTCTTCTTAATAGAAGCAGAGAGGTCTAAATCATCCATTACGTCTTCTCGTAATAGTATAGACCTTTGGTCGCAGCGCCGGTGCCTCTAGTCTTCATGCGCTTTACTTCACCGCCCATTTTCATTCCTTTGGCGGTCTTCATAGCAATAGCTACGGCCTGCGCCTGTGGCTTTCCTTCGTCACGAAGAGTCTTTATGTTTTTGCTGATTGATTTCTTACCCTTTGCTAATGGCATTATTTCTTACTCCTAGTGGGTTTCTTTTTTGGCGCTGATTTCTTTTTAGCGGTAACCTTTGCCTTGGGTTTTTTTTGCTCAACAACAATTCCCACTGCTGGAGCAACGGCGGACTCAATCACTGGTTTTTCTGGTGATTTAATTGCAACAGGTTTCTCGCCCCGCATCCTAGCTTCTTTTGCCGCAATTCGTGCTTTTGAAGCGTTCTCTTCATCCAGAGCTTCTTTAGCGTTCCACGCAGCCTTTAGCTTTTCAGCTTGCCGCTCTAGCTTTTTTAACTTACGAAGGTCTTCTTGCCGCTGCAATATATAATCAGTTGTCATTGCTTACTCCCAAATTTTGCACCCATTTCCATGAGCTTTAAGTTGTTTTGCTGCTCTAGCCGTTTAAGGCCAAGATCTAGCTTGTCGTCTGCTACCTGCTTTTGAACACCCATTCTTTGCTTGGATATCTCTGTTTCTAGCAAAGTTTCATTTTGCTTGGCGGCCTGCTTATCCGAAAACTGCTGAGAATCTTGGTCTATTTCTTTGTCTCTCAAAGCAAGCTCTTGCTGTCGTATCTGTACGAGCGGATCAGTTTCGTTGCCCTGTCCAATACTAACCATTAGCTCCTGCGTAAGCTGAGCCAATATCGGTGAGCTAAACCGCTCCTTTATCATCTGAATGTCAGTCTGAACCTGCTGAACCTGCTCTTGAGGAATCTGGCCGGACTGCATCATTTGATTTGCCTGCTCAATTTGCTGGGCGGCCTCTGGAGGCATTTGATCCGCCGAAAGCTCAACAGCCAAAAACTGAAGATGCTGCATCATATGAGCAATAATTAAACCCTGCAATTGCGGCGTAGTCTTTACCACCTCCGTCAAAAACAAAGATCTGTGGGCGTCAATGTGGGCCTGATGATTTTGTCCCTCAAAAGCCTGCGCTGGCTGGCCCATCATAAAGCCAGAGTTTTCTATGCCCGCATCAATTGGCATTGGCGGTGGTGGCGGTGGCGGCGGTGGCTGTATCAGGGAATCAACGTCGTCTACGCCAAGCGCAGCATACATGCGGCGATAAGCCTCATAAATTCCTTCTGGACCATGTATTTCTGGATTGCTTTGGACCATGGTCAGCAACTCTTGGGCCATGGTTATTCTCTGCGACTGCGAGAATATATTTGGATCGCTGACGGGTATGACGTCAACTCTGCCGTCAAAGTCTTGGCCTTTAATCTCTTGGGCGCCGCTGCCGGTGTTGTATGGGTAAGACGGCGGCAAATATTCTCCAAACACTTTTGCCAACAACTTAAATTCAAGGCGCTGCGAATAGTGCAGGCGCTTATGGATGGCGCTCATTACCTTTGTGCCGCGCTCCAAAAGAGCCACGGTGGTGCCGACTGGCATATTTTGCGCCGCATCGCCAATGTTCATATCGCCAATACTTGCAAAGCGTTTGCCGCTATCAACCAAAAGACCTAGCATTTGCACTAAAACATTTGATGGCTCCTTGATCGGAAGCGGTATTAAATTCTCTCTTAGAGATGCGCCAGTGGTGTCGATGTCTCTAAACTCACCAGGTTGCAGGGGCTCGTCCTCGTTTCTAATGCGCATTCCTCGCGCCTTAAATCCAGCCGGAAGGTTTGCCAAGGTTCCCGCGTCAATAAGCTGTCGCAGTATGCTGGTTGCGGACTTCGATATACCACCAATCATGTGGCTTAGACCGAGGCCATAGAAGCCAAGACCAGGTAAAAACTTATACTGCACAAAGAAATTAATCTTGTTTTTCTTTATGTCGCCCTCAAGATAATTTCTTCTGATAGAAAGTATCTTCTGGGATGACTCGTCAATTGTTACGATGTACGGCAGCTTTAGGCCCGTCGGCTCTCCGTCGGCTCCTAGGTCTTCAAAGCCGGGTAGGTCCAGCACTGTGTGCGTCTCAAAGACCGTGCTATCTCTGTCTTCCTGATAGCTTGGCGACTGGCCTTCTATCTCATCAATTTGCTGACTTATGTCGCTTTCAGTAAAAGAAGTACCCCCACCAGTAAGCTCAATGTCAGCGTAGAATCCAATTAGCTGCTGCTTCTTGATTTCGTTTTTACTCATCTTCAAAACGTGCGTGACACGCTCCGCCGAAGAAAGATCAGTGGCCTCGTAAGGCACCACTAAATTTTCTGGGGCAATAAACTTTGAGAGGGCCCTATCTCTCGCTGTATCGTAATAAACCTTTTTAAATGCTGAGCCAGCAAGGGGAAGGTAGAATAACAGCATGTCTAGCTCTGGATCGTATTCCTCCATTACATTCATAATGTAGAAATTCATAAACTCTTGAACGCGCTCAGCCTGCATCTCTACATCTGAGTTTCGGGTGCCCACAATCTCAGTTTTGACTGGGCCCTTGGCTGGAAGAAGCTCCTTATAAGCTTGCGCCTGAAACTGGGTTACCGCCTCTGCTAAAATAGGGTGAATTACGCCAGAGCTACCTTGAAACGGGGTGCTTCTAGTTTCGTCAAACTTCATGCCCAAGTATTTCAGGCCGTCGGTATAGGTCTTCTCCCATTCCGAGCGAGATTCTATGTCGGCCTGAATTGACGACAAGACATCGCTAGAAAGCCCCATGAGCTCTGACGAATCAAGAAAATCAACTAAGTTGGCGTTGAAGTCAGTTTGGATCATATCCTCAACAGCATTCATTTCGTCATCAACAAGAATTTCTTTCTCGGTAACCAAAATTTGTGCCGCATTCTTGATTAGGTCGGACCTGTCTGGCTCCTGAAACACCTCTACAGAATTTCCTGTATTAACTATTTCGGGTGTGCCTAGATCTCTTCTCTCGATAGCCATTAGTAATACACCGTTCTATTTTGTGGTAGCAATTGTACTTCGTCCATATAATCACTATCCAGATTTAAAAACCCGCCTTGGCGGAATCTCATCAAAGCCATTGTTGCAGAGTCAGTATAATCGTCATGCTCTGCAAATGGAAAACTTGCCATTTCGTCAATCACCTCTTCGGCGAATGTTTCGTCGGGAGCCCAGACCATCCCCGACTCAAATATTGGCGCAACGCTATTCATTCGCGCTATTTTATCCTGACCCCTGCTGGGGGTATAGGCGGTAACTGGGATTCCCATTCTCCTTAACTCTTGAGTAAGCGGCGTTCCAGAAGCCTTGGCCTCAATCAGAACGCAATCTGGTTCCCAGTATTGATACTCATCATACGCTAATTTTTTCAATTCTGGAAAGTCAAGGCGCACGCGCTTGGCGTCAAGCAGTATAATTTGATCTCCGCCTTCGGCAACGGGCTCAAAAACAGCCCAAGTTGTAATAGCGGAGTAATCCGCCGTCTCTTTTTTACTAAATGCGGTGTCGTAGCTTTGTATAATGTAAGAGTAGGCTGGAACAACCTCAGAATCGTATACGTTCCACCACTCTCTTTTGACTATGGCCCCAGAGGCTGCGGTAGGATTCTGCATCCACTGAGCATTCCATTTTGAAAGGGGCAGCGAGGCTTTAACCGAAAGCAGTTCTTCTTTCTTCCAGAAACCGGGCCATAGGGGCTCGTCTGTCTCTGGCATGATCGCTGGAAACTCCACAACTTCCCATTGATCGGCGTGCTCTTCTCCCTGACGCTTTAGAACCTTACCTACAAGATCTTTGGTGCTCCAGCGAGTCATTACGATGATAATTATGCCACCCGGCTGTAATCGCTGTCTTGGACCAGACGTATACCACTCATAGGCCGCATCCATAGCGCTGGGCGACATTGCATCTTGCTCAGAATGGGGGTCGTCAATAATTAGAAGGTCGGCGCCGCGACCCGTAATTGCTCCACCAACACCGGCGTAAAAACTTTCTCCATCTTGGTTTGTAGTCCATCGGCCTGCGCTTTTATTGTCTGATTGTAATTTTAAATCAGGAAAGATGCCTTGATAGTCTTCGCCATCAATTATGTTTCTTACCTTACGGCCAAAGCGCACGGCAAGCTCGGCGGTGTGCGTTGTTTGAATGATTTTTAAGTTTCCGCGCAAACCCATCATCCAAGCGGGAAAGAATGTGCTGGCAAACTCTGACTTGGAGTGTCTGGGGGGAAGGCAGACTATTAGTCTTTTTAGTTTTCCTTCGGCTATTCTATTAAACTTCTCGCCAATAATCCGATGGTGGCGCCCTTCAACAAACTCTGGCCACATATGCTTAACAAACTTAATAAAGTCGCCTTGGCACTCTTCTTGTTTTTCTAGGCTTTTGTATCTATTTAGCAGCGACTTTGCTTCAATCTGCTCTTGCTCAGACAATACATCAAAGTCCTTAAAGACCGGCGCCTCAGACATGGTCCCACTCTCTTCCTTGCCACAGCAAAGCCTCCGCCTCCCTGCGCCTAATAAGGCCGTCCAGCACTTTGCCGCCAGCCCTATTCCAGCGTTTTATCTGGTGAGGGATATCACCACGACTGCTGTCAGTATTATCATTAATGCGACGCAAAAGAGTAGATTCTTTAAGGTTACCTCCACCAAGATTGTATACCCAAGAAACGAGCGCATCGAATTCATTTTGCTTGAGAGGTACGTTGACTTGCTTGTGTATAATTTTTTCAAATCTATAAAGATCGTCTGCAAGTAAAGATTCAGCCTCGTCTTGCGTACAAGCATCTCCCTCCTTAACTCCCTTAGTCGTTCCAAAGCCAATCGTCCATACGTCAGCGCTGCACTGATAAGCATCTAATTTACACCCCTCAAATTTTTTAATGAGGGCGATTCCCTCTCCGCTAGTTTTCATTTTTCTCGACTCACTTTTTTAATCTTCTCTACGGAACGCATAGATCGGAAGAGCACACGTCTGAACTCCAGTCACGAG
>ENA-OSJC01001886-OSJC01001886.1-marine-metagenome-genome-assembly--contig:-NODE-1886-length-16440-cov-9.347491_pt1 | contig 16440 bp, 19 predicted proteins | sample MGYA00237885_ERZ534234 | MGnify/ENA primary metagenome ERZ534234 (study PRJEB26413, sample SAMN06343907) | marine metagenome | isolation source: coastal waters | place: Atlantic Ocean: West Antarctic... | reverse complement strand
ATTAGCCTATTAACAACTTCATATATTTTTCTATGTATTTCTTCAAAAAAATGGTTTGCATCAATAATTGAATTTACGTCATCTGCAATGTCATTATTCAAAAGAATAGCTCCCAGAAGCCCTTGTTCCGCTTCAGCATTGTGTGGTAACTCTTTAATTTCTTTTTGTAAGTTTGTTGAAAGCTGAACAGTTGATGACATGGTTACAACATAAACAAAAAGTGACTTATTGTAAGAGATAATAAAGAAAAGATACTCACATTTTTAAAGTAGATGTTGATCTTTTTATAATGATAGTTGCTTATATTGGGGGTTCAATATCAACCGCAAGTAGTTGATTTTTAATATGAGAAATTACTTTTTTTCTAAAGATAATTTTATAGTGCTTGTAATGTCTTCGTATATTTTAATTGTTATATCAAACTCACCTATGTTCTTTATTTCACCAGTAACTATATTTTCATTTAAAATATTATGTCCATAAGCCTTAAGTAAGTCAGATACTTGTTTTTGAGTAATAGCTCCGTACAAACTATCCTCGTCATTTGCTTCAACTCTCATAGTAAGTGAAATTGAATCAAGTGTACTTTTTAAGGTATTTGCTTTAGCAACCTTTGTATCATTATTCTTGTTAATACTTTCAAGCTTACTATCTAGGTCAAATTTATTTTTTTTGTTAGCTACAATCGCCAGTTTTTTTGGGAGTAAAAAATTATTTGCATAACCGTCTTTGACAGCAACAATTTCACCAGCTTTACCAACTCTGTCAATCGATTCTAGTAGTATAATTTGCATAAATAATAATTACTTTCCAACGTAAGGTAAAAGTGCAAGGTATCTAGCACGTTTAATTGCCTCACTTAACTCTCTTTGTTTTTGTAATGAAATGTAGGTAATTCTTCTAGGGGTTATTTTTCCTTTTTCAGAAATATACTTTTTTAGAGGATATAAATTTTTATAATCAAACTTAATATCTTTTTTTGCAGGATAATCTTGTTTTTCCATTTATTCAGGTTCCTTAGATAAAGGTGTAGGTGTTTTTTCAAACTCTTTTACTTTAATTGAAATGTGCCTAATAACATTTTGATTAAGATTTAGTTTAGCTGTAATTTTATCATTGGCATCTCCAGGCATATTAATATGCATGAATTGGTAGAATGCTTTTTTACTATCATCGATCATATAAGCTAGGTTTCTCAATCCCCAACTTTCTTCGTAAACCACATCACCGCCCAATTCTTTAATTAAGTCTTTATGAGAATTAATTTCAGTATCTAATTGAGTTGAACTCAAGTCTTGTTTATAAATAAGTACATGTTCGTATAAAGACATATTTTAATTAGTTTTTTCTATTAATTTAATGTTAAAAAAAGAATAAATATTCTATTATGAATCTATTAGCAAGAATTACTTTATAAATGTTTTTATGACTATTGCTCTACTTTTTCCTGGTCAAGGCTCTCAATTTGTTGGTATGGGCAAGGATTACTATGATAGGTATGAATCCGCTAAATCAGTCTATAAAGAGCTAGATTTAGCCTTAAATAGACCACTAAGCGACCTAATCTTTAGTGGTAGCGAAGCGGATATGTCTTTAACTACCAATTCACAACCCTCAATTATGGCTACTAGCATTGCTATCCTTAGGTCAATTCAAAGTGAAGAACTGATTGATATGAGTGACATAAAGTTTGTAGCCGGACATTCACTGGGTGAATATTCCTCTTTAGTTGCCACTGATTCTCTGGATTTTAGTGATGCTGTCAAATTATTAAAAGTAAGATCTGAGGCCATGCAAGAAAGTATGCCAGTAGGCACAGGCGGTATGGCTGCTTTGATTGGTGTATCACTTGAGCAAATTACTGAAATACTCCCTGAACTGAATAAGCAAGGTAAGATATATATAGCAAATGATAATGCCAATGGTCAAATTGTAGTAAGTGGTGAAATTTCAGCAATTGATTATATTTGCAATAGTAGTAAGCAATACAAAATTAAAAGAGCAATAAAGTTACCAGTTAGTGCTCCATTCCACTGTGAGTTAATTCATAGTGCTGCAATTAGATTGAAAAATGAAGTGGAGAATTACCACTTTAAAGACTTTAAATTTCCTTTAGTATCGAATGTAGATGCCAAACCATGCACGGCAGACACAATACAAAGTCTTCTTGTGGATCAGGTTGTTAGCAGAGTTAGGTGGAGAGAAACTTTAGAATATATGATCAGTCAGAAAATAACTACTTTTATTGAAATTGGACCGGGAAATGTTTTGACTAATTTGGTCAAGAGAGTGAACGGAACACTTAATGCTATTTCTATCTCCAAGCTTGACGATTTAAATAAACTTAAAGAGATTTAAAAATGAGCAATAGTAAAACAGTACTAATTACAGGTGCAACTGGTGGCTTAGGTTTATCAATAGCGGAGGAATTTTACAAAAAAAATTACAATATGATTCTAACCGGGACAAATGACAGTAAATTAAAATTATTAGAGTCAAAATTTACTATTAATACGAAAGTAATTAAGTGTAATCTCGCTATAACAGAAGAAATTACAAGTATGTTTAATTTAATCCCAAATGAATTTGACGGTGTAGATGTGCTGGTTAATAATGCTGGTATTACAAAAGATAATCTTTTTTTAAGAATGAAAGAAGATGACTGGAATGATGTGATGAATATTAACTTAAAGGCAAATTTTAGTTTATGTAAAATGGTTATCAAGGGTATGGTGAAAAAACGTTGGGGAAGAATAATTAATATATCTTCAGCAGTAGCTAAAATGGGCAATGCTGGTCAAACTAACTATGCTGCTTCTAAGGCAGCAATTGAAGGGTTTACACGCTCTCTTGCATTAGAAGTTGCATCAAGAGGCATCACTATCAATGCTGTAGCTCCTGGCTTTATTAAAACTGAAATACTAGAATCAATTAATCCAGAGAAATTGCAGGCCATGGCTAAAAATATTCCAGTAGGCAGAATAGGCGATGCAGTAGATATTGCTAACATAGTATCCTTTCTTGCTTCAGACGAATCGTCCTATATTACAGGACAGGTATTGCATGTTAATGGCGGCTTGACATTATGAGCAATATAAGGATAAAGGCATTATTAATATAACTAGGAGAATTTATGAGTGAAGTGGCTGAAAAAGTAAAATCTATTATTGCAGAACATCTTGGAATTGACGATCTTGAAAAAATTACAAATGATGCAAAATTTATTGATGACCTGGGAGCTGATAGCCTTGATACAGTTGAGCTTGTAATGGCGTTTGAGGAAGCTTTTGATGTCGAAATTCCTGATGAAAAAGCAGAAAAAATATTAACTGTAGGTGACGCTATTAGTCATCTCGAGAGCTAAAAATTAATTTTTATTTACTATTATGAAAAGAGTTGTTGTCACTGGGCTAGGCTTAGTGACACCACTTGGATGTGGTGTTAGCTATAATTGGAATAATTTATTGTCTGGTATTTCAGGCGCTAAAAGAATTACCAAATTTAATCCAGAAAACTACAAGTGCAAAGTGGCATGCGAAGTTCCACTTGGCCTTGCTATTGATGGAAGATTTAATCCTGAAGAATGGATAGAAAAAAAAGAGATTAAAAAGATTGATGATTTTATTCAATTTTCTATGGCCGCTTCTGATCAAGCTTTCCAAGATTCAAAAATAGAGATTTCTAATGACTTATCGCTTAGATCTGGGTGCATCATTGGTTCAGGCATTGGAGGTCTTCCAGGTATTGAAAAAACATCACTAGATTTTCATGTTAACAAGTCAAAGATTAGTCCATTTTTTATAATAGGTAGACTGATTAATATGGCCGCAGGTTATGCTTCGTTAAAATATAATTTAAAAGGCCCTAACTATTCTACTGTATCAGCATGTGCATCAGGAGCTCATGCTATTGGTGAGTCTCTAAGATTAATACAAACAGGTAAAATGGATTTAATGCTTACGGGGGGTGCTGAAGGAGCTATATCACCATTAGGCATAGAGGGGTTTACTGCATGTAAGGCTCTTAGCACAAAATATAATGACGAGCCTTCAAAAGCGTCCAGACCATTTGATGAAGGTCGAGATGGATTTGTAATGGGTGAGGGTGCAGGTATAATAATTTTAGAAGAATATGAGCATGCAATTAATCGTGGTGCTAATATTTATTGCGAAATAACAGGATATGGAATGTCAGCTGATGCGTATCATTACACTTTACCAGAACCAACGGGTGATGGGGCTAAAAGAGCAATGGAAAATGCTCTAAGTGATGCCAATATAGAGACTAGTCAAATCGATTATATCAATGCCCATGGGACCTCTACCCCTGCAGGTGACGCAGTTGAAATAAAAGCAATTCAAGATGTTTTTATTGATAGAGAAAAAAACGTATCTATATCCTCAACAAAATCTCAAACAGGCCATCTTTTAGGAGCAGCTGGGGCCGTTGAGGCTATATTTTCAGTGCTTACTATAAAAAATCAGATAATACCTGCAACTATCAATCTTGAAAATTCACTTGAACATAATAAGATAGACATTATTAAGACTGAACCCAAAAAAGAAAAAATTACATATGTAATGTCCAACTCATTTGGTTTTGGTGGAACGAATGTTTCATTAATATTTAAAAATTTAAATTGATTGAAAATATAAAAACTAAAGGCATACTAATTATTATATCCTCACCATCGGGCGCAGGTAAAACATCTGTTTGCAAAAAATTATTAGAATTAGATAGTAAGATTAGACCATCTATTTCTATAACTACTCGAAAACCAAGAAACAATGAAACTAATGGCGTAGATTACATTTTTACATCCATTGAAGATTTTGAAAAAAAAATATTTGATGGCAAATTTCTAGAATATGCAAACGTTTTTGATAATAAGTATGGAACATTGGCTAGTTCTACAAAAGATTTATTAGATAAAGATTTTGATGTTTTGTTCGATATAGATTGGCAAGGCACCCAACAACTTTCCCAAGGCAATAATAATATTTTAACTATATTTATACTTCCACCAGACAAAGCTGAAATAGAACGTAGATTAAAAAAAAGAGAAACCGAAAATTTAGAGAGTATTGATATAGTTAGTGAAAGAATGTCAAAATTTGAAGACGAATTAAGTCACTGGAAGGAATATGATTATGTTGTTACAAATGATGATTTTGATAAATGTATATCGGAGATACTAAATATTATTACTGCTGAACGTAAAAAAAGAACAAGACAAACATCTTTATTTGCTAAAATAAGAGATTTAACTAAATAGCTTAAATATTTTTTGCTATTTCACAATAGTTTGAAACACTTAAATTTTCCGGTCTTAAATTTTGATCTATAAAGAGACTATTGAGTATTTCAATATATTTACCCAGATTGTTTTTAATCTTCTTTCTTCTTTGTGAGAATGCAGCCTTAGAAACTTCATCAATTTTATCTATATCAATTAAACAATAATTATTATGGGGAGTGAATTCTAGGATTGTTCCGTCAACTTTTGGTGGCGGTGTGAATAAATGCGATGGAACATCCAACAATCGCGTAATATTATAGCGCGACTGAACAACGACAGAAAGTTTTCCATATGATTTATTATCAGGCTTAGCAATAATTCTATTTGCCACCTCTTTTTGGAACATCAATATCATTTTATTTTGATTAGGAGGCCAATTTTTAGTTTTTGTCCATTTATATAGCAAATCGACTGAAATATTAAATGGTAGATTGCCTACAATTATTAAATTTTTAAGTGACGGTATTTGAAAATCAAAACTTAATGCATCTTCGTTAATTATTTCTATTTTATCAGAATAAAATTTATTATTTAAATTTTCTATTAATCGCTGATCTTTTTCTATTAAAATAATTTTTTTATATTCTTTTTTAAACAGATACTCAGTCAAAGTGCCTGGTCCGGGTCCAATTTCAATTATTATATTATCAGCGTTAGATATTATTAAGCTTGATATCTTATTTAAGAAGTTTTTGTCAAAAATAAAATTTTGGCCGAGTGACTTTTTATTCCTTATTGTCAAATTTTACCTATTTTCTATATTTGCTTCAGCCCTAATATCTCTTAAAAATCTTTTTGCTCTTAAGTCGATCTGTTTTTGAAGTATAGAATTTTTAGCCTGCTCTTCAGACAAAGATGGATTTTGTTTCATTGTGCTTTCCAACTCAATTTTATTAATTTCTGAATCTTTATAGTAAAGTCTACTTGATAGATTGTACCATCCAAGTCGAATTTTAATTGTTTCTTTTAAAATCCTAATATCTATGTTTTTATTTTTTAGTGTGATGAGTAAATTGCTCATGTCATTATCTTCATTAAGATAATAACGATTAATATAATCATCAATTTCAGATTCATTTATAAAAATTTTATAAGAATTTATTTGTTCAAGTTGTAATTTTTCATTAACCATTAAATACAACATCTGTTCAGCATATTCTTCAATATTTTCTTGATTAACAGTAATATCGTTTAAAACCGAAAATAACTTTAATCTTTGCTCTAAATCATAGTTTGTTATGACTTGATCGTTAACAAGTTTAATTATTTTATAGTTTTTTTCTTCAGCGCTTAATATTGACAAGAAATTTGTAAACAGCAAGATGGATAAAATAATATTAAATTTAATCTTTTTCATAACTTATAGACTTGGTCCAAAATTTCTAACTTTGCCTGCTTGTTTACTTGTACCAAATGGTTTTAAGGTAATAGTAAAGCTAAATCCACCGGAATTTTTTATATCATCAACAAATGTAAAATCTCTAAAGAAATCAAAATTAAGGGCTAAACAATCATTCTCATAATGAAAGCCAAAAGCTTTTCCGATACTTTTGTCGCTCATCAAGTCCTTTCTAAATGACATGATTAAGTTTGTATCTTTAAAAATATCTATTTTAGCTCCAAATGATATTTGTTCTGCAGTTTTTATCTTATTTGAAGTTTCGTAATCATAATCAAGCCCAAGTTTCAATTTTTTAATTGTAATAGAGGAATTTATATTATTATCTTTTAAATAAAGATCTTTTCTATCTATTGTAATATCCGTATTGATGTAGCCTATTTTTCCAAAATCTAATGTGTTACCAATAAAATAGTTTGATACCTCAGAATTATTTTCTTTGTTAATTCTTGCGGATTGACCAAGTGAAGTATTGATGGTGTAAGTATCATCTCTTATTAGCCAGTTAATTCCATAATTAACTCTTGGTCCACCTTCCCATTGCGACAATGATGTTGCTCTATTTAAATCAAATACGTTGCTACTTGTAATGGCATGACTACCAGAGTAATTATTGTATGGAGCTATGATAGGCATTATTATTGGCTCCACTAATTCAGTTCTATTATTTACGCTCTTACTTAACGGGTAGGATATCTTACTAGATAGCTGAGGAAATACTCTTAATTGATTAAGGTCATCAACACTATTATTGTAATAAATCAATCTATTTTGAATAGTATTTTCAAATCTTAATCCAGTATTTTGTGAGATCTTAATTTTTTTTGATAATAATTCTGAAGATATTGTCTGATTAAAGTTTTTATTTATATCTTTATAGTTTAATAGTGAATTCTCTATACTCCAATTGAGTTTATAAAGAGGATCTTTGTAGTTATAAATATCGTAATTAATAATAGGGTATACATGTTCCCATTTTTGTTCAGCTGTATTATTTAAATGCTTGTATATATAGGAACTAAAATCAAAGTAGCTATTCTCCATTTCTTTTGAAAATATTAAACCGCTTGTTAATACAGTTGATTCATCTATGTAGTTTTTTCTTAAGTACGTATCATTATTTGATGTTTTAAATTTATAATTAACTTCTCCAAAAAAATTTTTTACTTCGCCATCAATAAAAATATGATTTTTCGTTCCAGTATTAGATTCATTATCTGAAATACTAGTATCTATATTAAATTCATGATTTTTACTTAAGTGCCTGTAGTTTACACCATAGTAATTATCAGCTTTTGTTTGAATATTTGGAGTAAACGTTAAGTCATAGTTAGATGAGATGTTATAGAAAAAGGGAATTGAAATTGTGGTGCCAAGATTGTTATCACTAGAAAAACTTGGCATTAAAATTCCACTTCTTTTTTTTACTGAAGGGTCGGGGTGTGAAAAAAATGGAGTATAAAGAACAGGTACATTTAATATACTTAAAACAGCACCCTCATAATAGATATTATTTTCTTTAGTGTCATGAATAACTTTTTTTGCACTTAATTTCCAACCCGGGCATTTGTCTAATATGTAACCTTTTTGTAGGCATGGTGTATATGTTGCATTATCAATTTGATTAATATTAGAGTTTGTTCTTGAAAATTTATCTCCGACAATACGTGCTCCACTATTTAATTTTATTTTGGGATTTGATCCGATTGAGTTATTAAAGTTTTTATCTGAAATAAACTCATCAAAATAATAATAATTTTTTAATTTGTCTTTAATAATTATATTGCCTGTTGCAATTATTTCTTCTTTTTTTTTATTATAATTAAATTTATCTGATGACGATAAGAAATCAGAACTTTTAATTCTAATGTTTCCATCGGCTTCAATTACATCCCCATCATCTTTTGTTTCTATCTTATCTGCATTTATTGTAATCTCATCATTATTTTGAGATAAGACTATGACATTGCTAAAAAATATAAGCAAAATAGAATATAACAAGAATGTTAAAAAAAAATAAATTTTAGCGCTATTAATGGGAATCATATTTTTCTTTTTAGAGTTTTATATCTATTGAAGGCTATTGATATAGAAAAAAGTAGTATTGGAGTTATTATAGTTGATAAAAATGGTGACATTTTAGAATTCGAGCCCAATGTATTCATTAAGTTTGAGAAAAAATAGTAAATAAAAATCATTAAAAATGAAGTTATTATTACATTAGAAAACTTATCATTTTGCTTGATGTCAATTATAATTGAACTGGCTAAAAAAACAAATCCAAGAATCACAAAAGGCATTAACAGGATATTATAAAAATATATTTTATAATCATTTGCCGAATAGCCTAATTTTTCAAGAATATATATAAAAGATCCAAGTTGAAGAAATGACATCATTTCAGGAGCAGATAGGCTATTTTTAATATCCTCTTTGTTTATATATGCGTTGTACTCAAAATAATCATAATATATTGGCTCTTCGTTCTTTTTGGTAAGTAGCAGATTATTCATAAGCCAATTTTCATCACCTAGTTTTGCAATTTTACCATCAATCCTACCTTTGAGCTCATCATTTTCACTATATTCTAAAAGCATAAAATCAATCAGTGTCGACCCTTCATCCTTTATGTTTTTTGCATAAATAATATTTGTTATGCCATTGGGGTTTTCTTGCATTAGCCAAATACCATTTTTAGAAATTGAAGTTAATCGATCTATCCTTTTAATGTACTTATAGTCTAATTCTTGAAACTCTTTTTGAAAAATAGCCGAGAGAGGGTTTACGATTAATACAAACATTAAGCCAATCAAAAAAAAAATTGATACAGGTGCTTTTGTTAACTGCAAGCCAGATATACCCGAAGAGCACATTATAATATATTCAGAACTTCTTATTAATTTTAAATATCCTAAAATTGTAGAAAAAAAAATTACAATTGGAAGAGTTGAGAAAATTAAGGATGGTGCATTTAAAAAAGTTAACCTAAATACAATATCTATAGGCACATCTTTATTTGTAGACTTTCTAAATTGTTCAATTAAGTCTGCGAAAAAAATCAATATAGTAAAAAGAATAAATACCACTAAAAATGAGTAAATAAAGTTTTTTAAAAGATATATATTTAATTTAGATAGCATTATTTTTTAATTTCTCTTTGATGAAGTTTATATTTAAATATAAGGAAAGGATTATAGTTACAAATATAGCAATAGGCAAAAAATAATTCAGTATTACTATGCTGTTATTTTCAACTAAAATACTTTCCATTGTAATTTCAAAAAATTTAATGGCTATACCAATTGTTACAATTATTGAAATTATGAGAGTAGATTTATCATCTGGTTTTTTTATAATTTTAAAAATAATCAATGGAAGGAATATTAAGCTGAAAATATAAAGTGCTTTGATAAATCTATTATGCAAAACACCAAATTCTTCACTATTATTTTTTAAATTAGATATCTTTTTTATTAGTTCTATAGATGATAATTCGTCAGCATAAAGAAAACTATCTGCTATTTTATCAAATATTTTTAAGTCAATTGAATATCTATCAAAATCAATTTCAGATATTTTATATTGTTCTTCATTATAAATCTGCATTGTTCCGTCATATAAATAAATTGCATTATTACCATTTTTATTATCAAGAAATCCTTTTTTCGCGACATATGTTTTAATATTATTTTTTTCAGAACGATCATGTAGAAGTAATCCATAGATATCTTGTTCAATAATCTTTTTAAAAAAAACAGTTAGATTGCTATCTGGAGTTATAAATCTTTTTTCTTTTAATATTGAAATGTTAATACTTGAACTTCTAATTTCTGTTATTTTATTTCTTATTTCAGCAGAACTTTTTGGAACCAAATAAACACTTAAAAACAAAATTAGTATAAAGAAAAAAATACTTATAATTCCAAGAGGTTTTAATAGAATGTCACGGTTAGAGTTTCCTGTAGAACCAAATATTATTAATTCACTGTCTAGTCTAAGTTTATTTAAAGTTAATATTATCGCTAAGAATATCGAAAATGGAATTGTAATCATTGATAATTTAGGAATTAATAAGATTGTATAAAACATATACGAAGCAATTGTTACGCTATCATTTGAAAGAATCTCTAAATTGCGCAGAGCCTGACTAAGCCAAATTACAATAGTAATTAGCGAAAAGATAAAGAGAAAACTTGAAGAAATCTCTTTTATTACATATATTGATATACGAGACATATTTTTCTCTCAATTATATCAATATTTTATCAAAGGTACATAGCACAATGGATTTTCAGTTTAAGTCATTAACAGCAGAAAAAGAACACGTTGGAGTAGTTTTTTGTGATTCTAAAAATAGATTACTTGGTTTTGGAAAGAAATTAGATCAAACTTCAAAAAAAAGCATATCTTCTGTAATAAATAGTGATACTTCATTTCAAAAAAGAAAATCTAAATCTTTTGATTACGCAATTGTTCATTCGCCAATCAATCTTAAAATATCTAAGTTATATGTATTTAGATTAGGTGATTATTCAAAATTTTCTATAAGGGATTTTCAAATTTTAGGTGGAAATCTTTTTTCACTAATTTCTTTCTACCAAGAAGATAAAGTTGGCATTTATCCAGATGGAATTGTTTCCAAGGATGTAAGCGCCATAAATAGCGTATCAGAGATAATACTTGGATCATTGTTAGCTTCTTATAAATTTGACAAATATAAAACAGTAAATAAAAAAGAGGAAAAATCTCTTAAAATAAAAATATATTCCACTAATCATTCAAGGATAGAAAATAATTATCCGAATGTTCTAGCCATATCAGAAGGAGTAACTATGACAAGAAATCTTGTTACTGAGCCACCAAATGTTATGACACCACCAGAAATTGCAAAAAATGCTTCTTCACTGTCAAAATATGGTGTTGAGGTAACTGTGCTTGGTGAAAAAGAAATGACAAAACTTGGTATGGGTTCCTTGCTTAGTGTTGGTAGGGGTAGTGAGTACGAATCAAAACTAGCAATAATGAAATGGACGGGCCATAAAAACAAGAAGAAGAAACCAATTGCGTTTGTGGGCAAAGGGGTCTCTTTTGATACTGGTGGTGTTTCACTTAAACCAGCTAATGGCATGCAGGAAATGAAGTATGATATGGGCGGTGCAGGCGTTGTTGTCGGTCTTATGAAGGCTTTGGCAATGAGAAAAGCAAAAGTTAACGTTATAGGTGTAGTAGGACTTGTTGAAAACCACATCGGTAACATGGCTACACGACCTAGTGACGTTGTAACTTCTTATTCTGGACAAACAATTGAAGTGCTTAATACAGATGCTGAAGGTCGCTTAGTTCTTGCGGATGCTTTGTTTTACACTCAAGAACAATACAAACCTGAATTTATGGTAAATTTAGCAACTTTAACTGGTGCAATTGTTGTAGCGCTTGGCAATGAGTATGCTGGGTTATTTTCTAACAATGATAAATTAAGTAAGCAGTTAGAAGAAGCAGGTAAAATAGAAGATGAAAAGCTATGGAGATTTCCATTACATAAAAACTTTGATAAAATGATAAATTCACCAATAGCCGATATGCAAAATATAGGCACAGGCCATCCTGGATCTATTACCGCAGCTCAATTTTTACAAAGATTTGTAAATAATACTCCTTGGGCACACCTAGATATAGCTGGTACGACTTGGACAAAATCACTTATGCCAACTTCACCCAAAGGCTCAACAGCATTTGGTGTAAAACTATTAAATAGATTTGTTAACAAATATTACGAAGGAAAATAACTATGACTATTGAAAGAACATTCTCAATGATTAAGCCTGATGCAACTGAAAGAAATTTAATTGGATCTATTACCGCAATGATTGAAAACGCTGGCCTAAAGGTTGTAGCCTCTAGAAGAACTATAATGACTCAAGAAAAAGCAGCTGAGTTTTATGGTGTGCACTCAGAGAGACCATTCTTTCAAAGTTTATGTGATTTCATGTGTTCTGGTCCAATTATAGTCCAAGTTTTAGAGGGAGAAAATGCTGTTAAAAAGAACAGAGAAATTATGGGTGCTACTAATCCAGAAGATGCCGATGATGGGACTATAAGAAAAGTCCATGCGTTATCACTTGAAAAAAATTCTGTTCATGGCTCTGATAGTTTAGAAAATGCCGCAATAGAAATTTCCCTTTTTTTTAACGAGCAGGAAATACACCCTTAATCAACTTAATAGTGTTTTAATTGTGTTAGGGTAGAGCTTATGTTCATGCTCTAATATTTTCTTTCTTAATGTATCAACGGTGTCATCTGAAGTAATGACTACTTTTTTTTGGGCTATTATTTCCCCGCCATCTAATTCATCATTTACATAATGCACTGTACAGCCACTATATTTATCTCCTGAATTAATGGCTCTTTCATAAGTATTTAGGCCCTTATATTTTGGCAATAGGGATGGATGTATGTTTATTATTTTTCCTTTAAATTTTTCAACAAAACCACTTGAAAGAACTCTCGTAAAACCTGCTAAACATACTAAGTGTGGATCATATTGAATAATTTTTTCAATAAGATTATTTTCAAATTCACTCTTATTATCATAAGAAATTCTTTCAACAATAAAACTATCTATACCATTGTCTTTAGCTATATTTAGACCTTGAGCTTTACTATTATCTGAAACTACTAGCGATACAGTTGCTGGATAATTAGCTTCTTTTGTTGCATTTATTATTGATTGTAAATTTGATCCACGGCCAGAAATAAGAACTACTATTTTTTTTTTCATTTATTTAGCTTACCTGATAAGACTAGCGACTTATCGGAAGTACTTTTTTTAAGAGCAATATTACCCAGTATAGATGATGCAAAATTATGCTTGCCTAGTATTTTTTCAATTTTATGGATATTTTTTTTATCTGCAATCAAAGTCATACCATATCCAGCATTAAATGTTTTTAATAGTTCAGTTTGTTTTATGCCACATGAAAGTAACCATTTGTATAAATTACTTAACTCCCAACTATCTAAATTTATTTTTGCTTGGAATTTTTTATCTAGTATTCTTGGTAAATTTTCTATTACACCCCCACCAGTAATATGAGCACAAGACTTAATTAAATTCTTTTTATACAACTCTAAAATCAAATTTACATAAATTAAAGTTGGCTCTAAAAGATATTTTCCAATTGTTTTCTTTTTATCAAAGTCAAAATATTTTTTTAAAGACATCTTCTTATCTTTAATAATTTTTCTTACCAATGAGTAGCCATTTGAGTGCAAGCCAGATGACTTTACACCAATAATAATATCATTTTTTTTAACCTTATTATTTTTGATCTGTTTCTTTTCTAAAAGGCCAACGCTAAATCCCGCTATATCATATTTTCCTTGCGAATAAAATCCTGGCATTTCTGCTGTTTCTCCACCAAGTAACTGACAGTTAGCTTGATTGCAACCCTCTAGAATACCTTTAATAACATCTGTACTTTTCTTGATGTCTAGTTTTCCAGTAGCAATGTAATCTAGAAAGAACAGTGGTTTAGCTCCAGTAACTACAATATCATTAACGCACATAGCAACTAGATCAATTCCAATGGTCTTATGATTATTTACCTCATTTGCTATTTCTAGCTTTGTTCCAACTCCATCAGTTGCAGCTACTAAATAGGGATTACCCCTAATATTGTTAAGTTTGAAAAGACCTGCAAAACCACCTATAACTGAAGCCTTGGAGGATTTTTTTTTATCGCTTTTAATTGTTTTTTTGATGTTTTCGATAAATTTGTTACCTTTATCTATATCAACACCGGATTTGCTATAAGTATATTTAGACATGATTATTTTATATAAGAGCTTGAAGAGATTTACAATAAGTCGTCTGATTATAATATGGGCTACTACATATTGCATATTCTTTTTTTCAATAAATCACGTACTAAGCACCTCAAGGTACACTATTGAAGATGTTCTTATTCAGATTGATAGCACTAACACAGCTAATATTAGAAACAATGCAATATTAAAAGCTCAGTTAACTGCCTACAAAAGAATGATAATAGCGATTATACATCCAGATGATTATAATAAGATATTTCCAATTGATAGTAATTTTTTAAGCTCATTAGTTAGTGGGGTAGAGCTAAAAGAAGAATTGATATTAAAAGATAGATATAAGGCAAATTTTACTATCAACTTTAATGCAATTAAGGTTCAAGAATATTTTGAAAAGTATGAGGTTACATATTCATTAACAGAATCAAGACCAATTTCTTTAATACCCATAATTTATTCTAATGCTAATCAATTAAATATTGAAAGCATTTGGAATGATGCATGGAATAAATATAATACTAATAAAAATATATTTAACCTTAATATCATTAAAAGACTTAGTCTTAATAATCCAATGCTTTCAATGGAAGAATTTTTAGCGCTAGATCTTAGTGACGAACCAATAATCGAAAATGTAAATAATAATATTTTTATTTGGGCAAATTATTTTATCGATAAAGGTGATGCAAGCAATATAAATATTATAATAAAAAATATTTTTAATCAAAAGATTTTCACTATTACAAAAAATTATAAGTCATTATCAAATGAATCCGATTTAGAATTGATTAACAGATCGGTAAAAGATCTTAACCAAGAGCTATTCAATACTTGGGTTAAGTTTACCTCTTCTTTGGATTCAACTATGCCATATAAATTTAGATTTACTGATATTCAGCTAAAGAAATGGCATCTTATAGAGGAAATATTGATAGACATAGAATCTGTTAAAAAAGTCAGTATTGATTCTTATAAAATAGGAAATTTAAAAGGAACAATTTATTTTTCTGGTGATCTAGATAAATTAAATTTGATCTTATTTGAACATGATATTGTTATGACTTATTTGGGTGATTATTCTGATATTTCGCTAGTTAAAAAATGATATACTTGCCAAATATATTATCACTAATAAGAATTATATTAGTTCCATTAATATTATGGCTTTTAATTAGAGATTTATTTATTATATCGGCCATCACAATAACCATTGTTGGGTTAACAGATTTTTTTGATGGATATTTGGCTAGAAAATATAACTCTGAATCATTAGTGGGATTTTATTTAGATGTTATAGCTGACAAAGTTTTGATTATTACAATTTATGTAATTTTAGGTGTTAAACTACTGTTACCAGTATATTTAATAATCTTAATTTTATCTAGAGAAGCTCTTATATTTGGAGCGTATTTATTCAAATTAGTTTTTGATCTAAAGTTTGATTTAAAACCAATATTAATAAGTAAGATTAATACTTTTCTACAACTAACCTTGATTATATTTGTTTGTTTTTTAGCAATAAATCAATTCAATCAGTTAGGGGAAGCCATGTTTATAAGAAATTGCTTAATAGTTCTTGTTACTATTACAACTATTGTTTCATCCTTAATATATATTATTGTATGGCTTAAAGTAGTAGGTAGTGAATAATATGAATCAGTTTATTTTTGATTTAGAGGCAAAAATTAATTTTAGCGAGAGTGATTTTTTTGTAAATTCCACAAATAAAAAAGCTGTAGATCTTGTTTCGCTATGGCCAGATTGGCACAATAAAGCCGCAATTATATATGGTGAAAGTAAGTCAGGGAAGTCTCACTTAGGCAATATATGGATGCAAAGATCTGATGCAACATTAATTGATCTCAAGAATAATGACATAAATAGCAATAACGGTAGTAAAAGAAATTATTTAATTGAT
>ENA-OSJC01001884-OSJC01001884.1-marine-metagenome-genome-assembly--contig:-NODE-1884-length-16449-cov-15.504459_pt1 | contig 16449 bp, 14 predicted proteins | sample MGYA00237885_ERZ534234 | MGnify/ENA primary metagenome ERZ534234 (study PRJEB26413, sample SAMN06343907) | marine metagenome | isolation source: coastal waters | place: Atlantic Ocean: West Antarctic... | reverse complement strand
TTAGAAAATGTTTATCTTGCAGGTCTTGCTCTTAGTAATGATAAAAAGAATTCAATTCAAAAAGCAAAGAAAATGATTAAAGAAATGGGTCTTTCATCTCGAGAGCATCATTACCCATCGGAATTATCTGGTGGCGAAATGCAAAGAATTGCAATGGCTAGAGCACTCATTAATGAGCCTGAAATTATATTAGCAGACGAGCCTACTGGTAGTCTAGATCAAACTACTGCTAAAGAGGTTTTTAATGTTTTGTATAATTTGAAAAATAAAAATAGATTAATAATCTATGCAACTCATAATAGATTTTTTGCTAATATGGCTGATTGCAAATTAGAAATGATTGATGGTAATATAAAAACCATCAATGCCAGAATTAAATAATCAAAATTTTAATCATCTAAAAATTCACACACAGTATTCAATCTGTGAAGGTGCAATTAAGATTGATAATTTAAAAGATTTTTGTAAAGAAAATAAAATACGTTGTTTAGGTCTTTCTGATACATCAAATTTAAGTGGTGCATTAGAGTTTGCTGAAAATATCTCTAAAGTCGGAACACAACCAATAATTGGTACGCAAATTCATTTCAAATTTGAAGATACGACCGGATTACTTCCTTTGATTGCCCTTAATGAAAAAGGGTATAAACGGATCATTGAACTTTCATCTAGATCTTATCTTGAAAATGATGCCCTTTCTGATCCTCATTTGGACATTAAAGAACTTTTAGTTGACACAGAAGGGATGTTATTGTTTTCTGGAACAATTCACGGTTTGTTTGGTAAATTGTTTGATAAAGGTCGTTTAGAAGAGATAGCTAAGTTATATACTAGTTTGTCATTAAACTTTCATGATAGGTTTTATCTAGAAATTCAAAGACATGGAGATCAAAACGAAATTGCTTTTGAAAAATTTAATTTAGAGCAATCTTATAAAATAAAGATACCAATTATTGCAACAAATGAAGTTTACTACTTAACAACAGATATGCATGAGGCTCATGATGCCTTAACTTGTATCGGTGCGAAAACTTATGTTAATGAAAAGAATAGAATTAAGTACAGCAATCAACATTACTTTAAGTCCAATGAGGAAATGTCAGAATTATTTTCAGATCTTCCTGAAGCTTTAGAAAATAATTTTAATTTACCATTTAGATGTAATTTTAGACCACAATTTTCCAAACCAGTATTACCAAATATTAGTTCTGAAAAAGAAGGCAGTGCAGATGAAATACTTAAAAGAGATTCACTAGATGGATTAAAAGAAAAATTTCTAAAAACATTTAAGATCGAGGTAAGGGACTTAAGCAATCATGATCAATTTCTAAGATATAAAGATAGACTAGATCACGAATTAAAGATCATCATTGAAATGAAATATCCAAGTTACTTTTTAATTGTTTCTGATTATATTAAATGGGCTAAGAATAATGATATTCCAGTAGGACCTGGCAGAGGCTCTGGAGCAGGCTCACTTGTTGCTTGGTGCTTATCTATTACAGATGTTGATCCAATAAAATTCAACCTAATATTTGAAAGGTTTTTAAATCCAGACCGTGTGTCCATGCCTGACTTTGATATAGATTTTTGTGAGGAAAAAAGAGATCTTGTTTTTAAATATTTAACTACAAAATATAAAGACAGTGTTGCCCATATAATTACATTTGGAAAATTAAAAGCAAGGATGGTTATTAGAGACGTTGGAAGAGTTTTGGGTTTACCATATGGTTTTGTTGATAGCATTTCAAAAATGATACCCTTTGATCCTTCTAGACCTCAAAGTTTGACTGAGTGCATTAATAGTGAACCAAGACTTCAAAAATTAGTTAATGAAGACCCTCGTGTAAAAAAATTAACTGATCTTTCTTTAAAATTAGAAGGCTTAAATAGAAATGTGGCAACACATGCGGCGGGTGTTGTAATTGCAGATAGAAAATTAACAGAAGTCGTACCCTTATATAAGGATGCTGCAGCAGATTTATTGCTACCATCCACACAATTTGACATGTATTCAGCAGAAAATGCTGGCTTAATTAAGTTTGATTTTTTAGGATTAAAAACTTTAACTGTAATTAACAGAACCCAAAAATTGATTAATAGAAAAATTAAAGATTTTCAAATTGAAGATATCGATTTTGAAGACAAGAAAGTTTTTGAACTTTTGTCTTCTGGTAATACTGTTGGATTATTTCAAGTTGAGAGTGCCGGTATGCGTGAAGCATTATTACAGATGAAACCTAATCATATTGAAGATATTATTGCACTAGTTGCTCTTTATCGTCCAGGACCTATGAGCAATATACCTGTTTATAATGACTGCAAACACGGAAGACAAACACCTGATTACCTGCATCCATTACTTGAGGATATTCTAAAACCAACATACGGGGTTATTATTTATCAAGAACAGGTGATGCAAATTGCACAAAAGCTCTCAGGCTTTACTGCGGGTGAAGCTGATATTTTAAGAAGAGCTATGGGTAAAAAAAAAAGAGCCGAACTAGAAAAACAGAAACAAGGTTTTATTGCTGGAGCACTTAAAAATGGAATTAGTAAAGATATCGCTGCTAGTATCTTTTTAAAAATTGAACCATTTGCTGAGTATGGTTTTAACAAAAGTCACGCTGCAGCTTATGCAATCATTTCTTATCAAACAGCATTTTTAAAAACATATTATCCAAAAGAGTTTTTTGCTGCTTCAATGACAATGGATATATCAAACCAAAATAAACTTAGTGAATTTCACGAAGAACTTAAGCGAATTAATATCAAAGTGATACGTCCAGATATAAATAAGTGTTTTTCTGATTTTAAGTTTGATGAAGATAGTTTCTATTATGCCTTAGGTGGAATTAAAAGTGTAGGACTTGAAGCAATTTCAAATGTTGTTGAGGAAAGAGAAGAAAATGGTGAATTTAAATCAATTAATGATTTTTTAAACAGAGTTAATCCTAAAGATGTTAATAAACTACAATTAGAAGGTTTAGTTAAAGCAGGAGCCTTTGATAATATAGAAGGTAATAGGCAGTCATTATTTAATTCAATTCCAAATTTTATCTTAAAAACAAAAAACATTTTTGATAATAAAGCGGCTAATCAAATTGAGCTATTCGAATCTGATGAAGAGCAGGATAATGAAATAATACTTGATATTGAAGATTGGAACTTTGAGGATAGACTATCAAAAGAATTTGAAGCTATAGGTTTTTTTATATCAGATCACCCATTAAACCAATTTAAAGAAATCTTTGATGATTATAAAATAATTGATTATATAAAGTTTAATTCAGATGATGAAATAAAAGATGTAAATATTGCTGCTACACTTTTAAAAATTACAGAAAGAAAAACTGCTAGGGGAAACTCTTATGGCGTTATTAAGTTTACAGATCTAACTAGTGTTTTTGAACTTTTTGTTTTTTCTGATATATTAGAACTTAACAGGGATATTCTTACTGAGGGTAGTTCATTAATTATAACCTTAATTAAAACAATTTCTAATGATGAGAATAAATCTAAAAGAATAAATGTTCAAAAAATTGCCTCTCTAAAAGATCTCTTTAATAAGCCCGTCAATAGCATTATATTGAATCTTAAGACAGTTAAAGATATTGATAAAATATCTGATTTAGTTAGCGAAGAGGGGACAACTGAAGTTAAAATTAATATTAATCATGAATCTAATAATATTACCTTCAAACTGAAAACTAAACGATTAATTAATAGAAAAGTAATAAATATTCTTAGAAACAATGATATTTCAACAATTATTCACTAAAAAAGACTTGTTTATCTTTCAAATAATTTGTAAATAACTCTTAATTTAAATTAACACGCACACAGTTTGTGGTTTTATACCTCCGGTCCTTAAGTGGAAATTACTGTGGTGGCTTAACCGGGAATAAATATGAAAATACCAAGTCTAACTATCCAACAATTATTAGAAGCAGGCGTTCACTTAGGTCACAAGACTTTAAGATGGAATCCAAAGATGAAAAAATATATCTTTGGTAAGAGAGATTCAATTCACATTATTGATTTAACTCAAACATTAGAATTAACAAATGTTGCTTTAGAAAAAGTTTACAACACAATTGCTAACAATGGCAAAATTCTTTTTGTATCTACAAAAAAGCAAGCATCAGAAGCTATTGCAGAAGTTGCAAAAGAAACTGGACAATTTTTTGTAAATTACAGATGGCTAGGTGGAATGTTAACTAATTGGGGAACAATTTCTGGATCAATTAAAAAGATGAAAAAATATGAAGCTGATCTTGTAGCTGAAAATAGAGGCTTTACAAAAAAAGAACTGTTAAAAATGAGTGTTAAGAAAGATAAACTAGAAAGAGCTTTGGGTGGAATTGCCGAAATGAAAAAAGTTCCTGATTTAGTTTTTATTATTGATACAAATTATGAATCTTTAGCTATTGCAGAAGCATCTAAATTGGGTATTCCAATTTGTGCAATATTAGATAGTAATTCAAATCCAGATGGAATTGATTTTCCAATTCCTGGAAATGATGATGCAAGAAGAGCAATTGACCTTTATTGTAATCTAATAAAAGAAACTATTGAAAATGCAAAAAAAGCAACTCCATCTAAAACTGAAGATAAACCAGAGGTAGAAGACGTCAAGACAAAAGAAAAATCTACTAAAACTATTCAAGAATTAGATAGAGAAAAATTAGATACTAAATTTTCAAAAAAAGAAAAGGAAAAACTAAATTAATATGAGTGATATAGAAAAGGTAAAACAACTCAGAGAAGCAACAGGTGCTGGTTTTAAAGACTGCAATCTAGCAGTTAAAGAATCAGGAGGTGATTTGGATAAAGCAGTAGAAATCTTAAGAGTTAAGGGGATTTCGAAAGCTTCTAAAAAAATGTCTAGAGATGCAAAAGAAGGTGTTATAGCAACTTCTGGAGATGAAAATAAAATTTCAGTTATAGAATTAAATTGCGAAACCGACTTTGTTGCTAAAAACGATGACTTTGTATCATTTGCAAAAGAACTAAGTGAATTAAATAATAAAAATGAATCTGATATAGATAAACTAAATAAATCTAATATGTTAAATGATAAAACTGTTGAAGATAATCTTGTTTCATTAATAGCAAAAATGGGTGAAAAAATAACAGTTGGTAGGGTTAAAACATTTAACCAACCTGGAACTAAAAATTATAATTATTTACACACTATAGTTAAAGATAATTTATCTAAATTATCAGTAATAATTTCTCTTGAGACATCAGTTAATAGTGATCTTATTAAGACATTTGGAAAACAACTTGCAATGCATGTAGCTGCCTCTAACCCACTGGCCTTAAGTTCAGAATTGATTGATAAAGATGTTCTTGAAAAAGAACAAGGTCTTATAACAGAAGAGCTAAAAAATTCTGGAAAACCAGATGAGATTGTAAAAAAAATAAGTATTGGTAAATTGAAAAAATTTAAAGAAGATAATGCGCTCTTAACTCAAGCCTGGGTAATGGAACCAAAAAAAAAGGTGCAAGATATTATAAAAGAACTTAATATAAATGAGTTAAAGATTAATAATTTTTTTAGAATTAAAATAGGTGAATAAATGTTTGACGAAAAAACATATAATCAGAAGATGGATAAAACCATTGAAGTTTTTACAAAAGAATTGACATCATTAAGAACTGGTAGAGCTAATGCGTCAATGTTAGATCTCGTTAAAGTTGATGTATATGGACAAGTAATGCCATTAAATCAAGTTTCTAGCATAACAACTCCAGACGCAAGAACTATCAATATTCAAGTTTGGGATTTAAATAACGTTCCACTAGTAGATTCAGCAATTAAAAAATCTGAACTTGGTTTAAACCCTCAAATAGATGGTCAATTAATTAGACTTCCTGTTCCAGATTTAAATGAAGAGAGAAGAGCTGAAATTAAAAAATTAATTAAATCAATTGGTGAAAAATGTAAAATTTCAATCAGAAATATAAGACGTGAAGCTAATGATGATTTAAAAAATTTAGTTAAAAGTAAGGAGATTAGTGAGGATGACGAAAAAAAAAATGAAAAAATAGTTCAAAGTTTTACTGATGATCATATTAAGACTATTGATCAAAAAGTTGAAGCTAAAGAAAAAGAAATTATGACGATATGAACCCAATTAAACATGTTGCCATCATTATGGATGGTAATGGAAGATGGGGAATTAAACATAAGGGATCAAGGAATTCAGGCCATAGAGAAGGTCTAAATACAGTAGAAGATATTATTAAAGTATCTATAAAAGAAAATGTTAAATATTTAACACTTTATGCTTTTTCTACTGAAAATTGGAAAAGACCTCAAAAAGAAATCGATTTTTTATTTAATTTGCTGGAAGGTTTTTTAAACCATAAACTTAATAACCTAATAGAAAAAAATATTAGACTTAAATTTATTGGTCAATTGAATAAATTATCTTTAAAACTCAAAAAATTAATAAAATTATCTGAAAAAAAAACATCAGAGAATTCGTCAATTCAAGTTAATGTTGCATTAAATTACGGTTCAAAAAATGAATTAATAAACAGTATAAGATTGATAAATAAAAAAAAGATTAATGTGAGTGAAAAAAACATTAATATGAATTTATTTACTAGAAAAATGCCAAATCCAGATATTTTAATAAGAACTGGCAACACACAAAGATTGAGTAATTTTATGCTCTGGCAGCTTGCTTATACTGAGATTTTTTTTGAAAAAAAATTATGGCCCGATTTTAAAAAAAATGATTTTAAAAAAATATTAGATAGATATAGATGTATTAAAAGAAACTTTGGATCCATTTAATGAGTTATGAGCTAAAAAAAAGAATAATAACTTCGTTAATATTACTATCTTTATTAACTGCTATGTATCTTTTTTCTTTTGTTATGATCTGTTTACTAATTATTATATCAAGTATTACATGGATTGAGTTTTATGCTCTTACATCTAAAATATTCATAAAAAATACTACTAAGAATAGATCTTTAAGATTTTTTTATAAATTCTTTTCTTTACTGTATTTAACCACATTAGTTTATTTTCTATTTTCAATAGAATATTTCTATTTTCATTTAAAAGAATATCTTCACTATTCAATCCTTGTGGCAATTTTATCAGATGTAGGAGGTTTAGTTTTTGGTAAAACATTTAAAGGTAAAAAATTAACAAAAATAAGCCCGAACAAAACAATATCTGGATCTATTGGCTCTTTTATATTTGCATTATCTTTAATACCCTTTTTTTATGAGGAATTCATTGATTATAATCTTTTAATATTAATTTTAATTACAACATTAATATCAATGACATCTCAATTAGGAGATTTATTTATTTCATATTTAAAAAGAAAAGCTAAAGTTAAGAATACTAGCGATATACTTCCTGGTCACGGTGGTTTTCTTGACAGAATAGACGGTATAATTTTCGCTATACCCATTGGAATTTTATTATTTAATATTTCGTAATATGAAAAAAGTAGCTATTTTTGGATCAACAGGATCAATAGGAAAATCATTAATTAAGATTATTAAGAATGATAAAAATAATTTTAAAATAATACTATTAACAGCAAATAAAAATTATAAAGAATTGATAAAGCAAACAAAAATCTTTAATGTAAAAAACATAATTGTTACAGATAAAAAATCTTTTATAATTACTAAAATAATTTTAAAAAATAAAAATATAAATATTTATAATAATTTTAATTCTTTACAAAAAATTTTTAAGAATCGAAAAATTGATTATGCTATGAGTGCTATTTCTGGTTTTGAAGGTTTAAAACCAACAATTGATATAATAAAATTTACAAAAGTAATCGCTATAGCAAATAAAGAATCTATAATTTGTGGTTGGAATTTGATTAAAAAAGATTTACACAAATACAAAACTCAATTTATACCTATAGATTCTGAACATTTTTCTATCTGGTCTTTAATAGGTGAAAATAATGATGTGAATTTTGATAAAATTTATTTAACTGCATCTGGTGGACCATTTAGGAAATACCCATTAAAAAAATTTAAAACAATTACACCAAAAAAAGCTTTGATTCATCCTAATTGGACAATGGGTAAAAAAATTTCAATAGACTCTGCTACTATGATGAATAAAGTTTTTGAAATAATTGAAGCAAAAAAAATATTTAATCTAGAATATAGTCAGTTAGAGATTCTAATTCATCCAAAGTCTTATCTTCATGCAATTATAAAATATAATAATGGATTAACTAAATTTTTAGTACATGATACAAATATGGCTATACCTATATTTAATTCACTAAATCATGGCAATAAAAAAAAATTTTTTTCAAAACCTCTTGATTTGCAGACTTTAAATAATTTAAGACTTGAACGTATTGATAAAATTAGATTTCCTGTAGTAAAAATAATTAATTATTTAACAAACAATGATTCTCTTTTTGAGACAGTTATTGTTTGTGCAAATGATAAATTAGTATCCAAATTTTTAAATAATGAAATTAAATTTATAGATATTTCAAAGATTCTTCTAAAAATTTTAAATTTAAAAGAATTTACAAAATATAAGAAAATTAACCCTAATAAAATTAATGATATACAGCATGTATCTAAACTTGTTGGTATTAAAATTAACACATTAAGTGTATAAGAATTTATGCAAAAAATTTTTACATTTTACCTATGTTGTTTTTTTTTTTCTTTTAGTGTCAGTATAGCTCAAACAATTAATTCTATAAACATAACTGGAAATGAAAGAGTTTCTGATGAAACAATTAAGATGTTTGGAAATGTTAAGACTAATTCAAATTATACGGATTCTGACTTAAACGATATATTATTTAGACTTTATGAAACAAATTTTTTTAAAGATATTAAATTAGATATTACTAATAATATTTTTTCTATTGATGTAGTTGAAAATCCATTAATCCAATCATTATCAATTACGGGTATTAAAGCAAATAAAATTAAAGAACCTCTTTATGCCTTGTTAACCTTAAAAGAAAAGAGTTCATTTATAAAACTAAAAGCAAACGCAGATGAGATCTCTATTATTAATTTTTTAAAAAATTTAGGATATTATTTTGCTACAGCTGAATCTTCTTATATCGATATAGGAAACAATCTTGTTGTACTTAATTATGAAGTTAAGCTTGGTAAGAAAGCAAAAATTAATAAAATTAAATTTTTAGGAGATAAACATTATAAAGAATCTACTTTAAGAAATATTATCTTAAGTGAGGAGTTTAAATTTTGGAAAATTATATCTGGAAAAAAATTTTTAAATGAGAATCTTATTAAATTTGATGAAAGATTATTAAAAAATTATTATAAAAATAATGGTTTTTACCAAGCTAAAGTAGGGTCATCATTTGTTGAATACCTAGGAGGTAGTAACTTTGAATTAACCTACAATATTGAAGCAGGTAATAAATTCTTTTTTAATGATATTAAGCTAAAACTTCCTGATGATTATCAAGAATCTGATTTCATAAAAATTAATAAACATTTCAAAAATTTGAGAAATAAACCCTACTCATTTAATGAAATAGAAGAAATTTTAGATAAAATTGACATAATTGCAACTAATTCTAAGTATGAGTTTATTGATGCCTTAGTCGATGAAACCATAATTGATGGTAATAAAATAAGTCTTACTTTTAATATAGTGGATAGTGAAAAATCTTATGTTGAAAAAATTAATATTTTTGGAAACAATATTACTCGAGAAAATGTTATCAGAGATAACTTAATTGTTGATGAGGGTGATGCTTTTAATCTAATCCTTCACAATAAATCAATTAATGAATTGAAAAGTCTTAATTTTTTTAAAAAAGTCAGTTACGAGACTAAAAAAGGAAGCTCGCCTGATAAAAAAATAATAGATATTACCGTTGAGGAAAAGCCGACAGGAGAAATCACAGCCGGAGCAGGTGTAGGAACTAGTGGTGGAACTTTATCATTTGGTGTTCGTGAAAATAATTATCTTGGAAAGGGAGTGGGTGTTGACGCAAATTTAACATTATCTGAAGAATCTATTAGAGGTTTATTTTCAGTAAATAATCCTAATTTTAATGGAACTGGTAAAACTGCAAAATTTAGTATTGAGAGCTCAGAAACAAATCGTTTAAAAAACTATGGATATAAATCTTCAAAAACTGGTGTTACGGTTGGAACAGGTTTTGAGTATTACAATAATTTGAATCTAAATATTGGCTTTAATACATTTTTTGAAAAACTATCAACTGATTCAACGGCATCTAGTAATCTTCAAAAAGAAAAAGGTAACTTTTTTGATATGGGTATAACATATTCTCTTGATTATGATTTGCGTAATCAAAAATTTCAACCGACAGCAGGTTACAGAAGTACGTTTAGTCAAACATTACCTTTGATTAATGAACGAAATACGTTAATTAATTCTTATCAATTTGGATATTATAAGCAGTTGTTTGATGATACAGTTACTAAATTTTCTTTTTATACTAGTGCCAGTAACTCTTTGACAGGTGAAAATGTTAAAATATCTGAAAGAAGATTTCTTTCATCCTCAAGGTTGAGAGGTTTTGAGTCAGGCAAGGTCGGTCCTAAAGATGGAGAGGATTACGTAGGTGGTAACTATAATTATTCAGCCTCTGTAGCAAATTCCTTAACACCTTATTTTTTACCCAATATGCAAAGTATAGATTTTGGAGTTTTTTTTGATATTGGTAATAATTGGGGTATTGATTATGACAGTTCTTTAAATCAGAGTAATAAAATAAGAAGTTCCGCGGGTATTTCTGTTGATTGGTTTACACCAATAGGACCATTAAATTTCTCAATAACTGAAGTTTTATCTAGTGCACAGACTGATAAAAAAGAATTTTTTCGATTTAATTTAGGAACAACTTTCTAATGAAAAATTTTTTTATATTTATATTTATATATCTAACAATAACTAGTTATGCACAGAGCCAAGTAGCCTTTATTGATATGGAATTGATTTTGAACAATTCTCTCGTAGGAAAAAAAAATATTAATGAATTAAATGAAAATAAAAAAAAATTATTAAAAGAATTTAAAATAAATGAAGAATCGCTTTTAAATGAAGAAAAATTGTTATCTGCACAAAAAAATATTATTAAAAATGATGAGTTTGAAATAAAATTGAAACTATTGAAAAAAAAGGTTACTGGTCACAATAATTCTAAAAAAAAAAAATTAGACATTCTCAGAAAAAAACAAGTAAATATGACCACCAAACTCTTAAAATTGATTAATCCAATTTTAGAAGATTATTCCTCAAAAAACTCTATTTCAATATTATTACAAAAAAAAAATATAGTTATTGGAAATACTAACTTGGATATAACACCTGATATTTTAAAATTAATAAACAAGGAAGTCTCATTAAACTAGTATGAATTCTTTAAAAAAAAATCAAATTATAGATTTATTACCTCATAGAGAGCCTATGCTTTTAATAGATGAGTTGATAAATATTAAAAAGCTTTTTTCGGCAACTGCAATTGTAAATGTTAGAAAAGACAGTTTTTATGTTCAGGGTCATTTCCCAGACAATCCTGTTATGCCTGGCGTACTGATTGTTGAAGCATTTGGTCAAGCAGCAGCTGCATTAACTGCCCACGGTATCGATAAAGAAACTTATGCAAATAAACTTGTCTTCTTAATGGGTATAGAAAAAGCAAGATTTAGAAATCCAGTAGTCCCCGATTGTAGATTAGAACTCAACATAGAAGCTACAAGATCTCATGGTAGAGTCTGGAAATATAAAGGCGAGGCTTTTGTAGAGGGAAAAAAAATGGCTGATGCTCAATGGTCTGCAACTATAGTCGACAGAAAATAATTAGTAATAATTCTTGATAAATAATTAGTAATAATTTTTGATAAGTAATTATTAAAATTTTTGTTAAAAAGTTTCTCAATGACTCATCCTTTTTTTAATAATACTGGTCCTTTCAAGATTGATGATATTTTAGATTATTTAGATTTATTAAACACAGAAAATTATAAATCAGATTTAATCTATGATGTTAAAGATCTTAGTTCCGCAAAAATTAATGAATTAACTTTTTTTCATTCAAAAAAGTACTCTTTAATTGCTGCCAAAACTAAAGCCACTTACTGCTTAACATTAAAAAGTTTAAAAGATTATTTACCAAAAGAATGTAAAAAAATATTTGTAGATAATGTTTTATTTTCAATATCTCAAATTACATCTAAATTTTATCCAGATGCTGTTAATGATAATTTTGATGTGACTGTTAAAAGTATTAATGAATTAAAATTTAAAGATAAAATTCAACATGGATTTAATGTCTTATTAGGTGATAATGTTACAATTGGAAAAAATTGTTCAATTGGACACAACTCAATTATAGAAAAAAATGTTGTTATAGGATCTAACTGTTCAATAGGATCTAATACGATTATTAGAAATACAATTATTGAAGATAATGTTAGCATTTTAGATGGGTGCGTTATTGGTAAAAAAGGTTTTGGTTTTTTACCTAATAGCAAAAAGAACTTAAGATATCCTCACATAGGTATAGTTATTATTCGAGAAAACTCAGAAATTGGTTGTGGCTCTACAATTGATAGAGGATCCATGTCTAATACTGTCATTGGTAAAAATACATTTTTAGATAATCAAGTACATGTAGGTCATAATAATAAAATAGGTGATAATTGTATCATTGCTGGTCAAGTCGGAATGGCTGGTAGTTCAATACTAGGTAACAATGTAATGATTGGTGGTCAAGCTGGTATTTCAGGACACCTTAAAATTGGTAATAATGTTCAAATTGCAGGTGGTAGCGGTGTAATTAAAGATATAAATGATGATGCTAAAGTTATGGGTTATCCTTCAAAAGATTTGAGGCAATTTTTAAAAGATAATAAATGATACACAAAACAAGTATAATAAATTCTAAAGCAAAAATTGCTGATAACGTTAATATTGGTCCTTACTGTGTAATAGGACCTAATGTGGAAATTAAAAGTAATTCAATCATCCACTCACATGTAAGTATTGCTGGGAAAACAATAATTGGAAATGGAAATAAAATTTATCCTTTTTCATCCATTGGTAATCATCCACAAGATTTGAAATATAACAATGAAGAAACGGAACTAATTATAGGTGATGACAACACCATTAGAGAATATGTTACTATAAATCCAGGCACAGTAGGAGGTGGTGGCAAAACTATCATCGGTAATAAATGTCTTTTTATGATCTCATCTCATGTAGCTCATGACTGTATTGTTGGTAATAACGTAATTATAGCCAATAATGTTCCATTAGGTGGACACGCTATTATTGAAGATAATGTTGTTATAGGAGGAAATTCTGCGGTTCAACAATTTACAAGAATAGGAAAAATGGCAATGATTGGAGGTATGACAGGTGTATTGCATGATGTTATTCCATATGGCTTGTCAACTGGCAATAGAAACTCATTACAAGGATTGAACCTAATAGGTTTAAGAAGAGCTAAATTTCAAAATAAAGATATTTTTGGTTTAAGTGAATTCTACAAAAAAATCTTTTTGACAAAAAATCTAAGAGAAAACATAAGTAATGTAAATGGTTCTTTCAAAAATAACCCATTAGTTAATGAAGTAATCGAATTTATTGCAAAAGATAAAAAAAGATCTATTTGCACACCATTTTCATAAGATGATAGGCTTAATTTTTGGCGATACAGATTTTCCAAATGAAATTCTTAAAACGATTAAAAATAAAAAAAAAAACTATTTGATAATAGATTTATCAAGATCAAAAAAATTTAAAAAAGACAAAAGATCTTATGCAGTTTCTATTGGTCAGTTTGGTAAGATAATCAGCATTTTGAAAGAAAATAAGTGTAAAAAAGTATTGTTTGCTGGCAAAGTTAATAAGCCTACTTTTTCTAAATTAAAATTAGATTTTAAAGGAATATATTATATGCCAAGAATAATTAGAGCATCAAAACTTGGAGATGCGGCTATACTTAAAGAAATCATAAAAATATTTGCTTATAATAAGATTAAAACCGAAAGTTCTTTGAGATTTAACCCTGAACTTAATCTAAAAAAAGGAAACTATTCAAAGATCAAACCTAACAATCAGGATTTATTAGATATTATTAAAGCAATTAAAATTTTAAATAATTTAGGACAATATAATTTTAGCCAAGGTGTTGTTGTGAGAAATCAAAAAGTTGTTTCAATAGAGGGTAAGGGTGGAACTGAGAAAATGCTCAAAAATAGTAAAAGTAAAAAATTCAGAAATCATGGAGTTTTAGTTAAATTTCCCAAAAAAAAACAAGATTTCAGAGTTGATCTACCAACTATTGGGTTAAAAACTTTAAAACAAAGTAAAACTGCTGGATTAAAAGGTATAGTTATTAAAAGTAAACAAAATGTTTTTTTAGATAAAAACAAATGTATTAATTTTGCGAATAAAAATAAGATGTTTATTACCGTTAAATGAAAAAAATATTTATTCTAACTGGTGAACCTTCTGGAGATAAACTAGCTTCAAAAGTAATTTCTCAACTTATAAAAAAAAATTTTAATATTGAATATTTGTGTGTTGGTGGAAATCATTTAAACTCACTAGGTATTAAATCAATTTTTGATTTAAAAGAAATAACATACATTGGCTTTACTAGTGTTTTGTTAAATATTTTTAAAATTAAAAGTAAAATAAATAAAACAGTTGATGAAATAGTAAAATTTGATCCAGATATCTTATTTAGTGTTGATAGTCCTGATTTTACATTAAGAGTTTCTAAGAAGGTAAAAAAACTTAATAAAAAGATTAAAACTATCCATTATGTTGCTCCACAAGTATGGGTTTGGAGGGAAGGTAGAATTAAAAAATTTAAAAAATTTTTAGATCATGTTTTACTTTTATTCGATTTTGAAAAAAAATATTTTGATAAAGAAAATATTCCCAATACTTTTGTTGGTCACCCTTTATTAGAAAAAGAAACCAAAAATAATACAAATTTAACAAACATTATATCTAATGATAAAAAAATTATTTCACTTTTTTCAGGTAGCAGGTCTTCGGAAATAAAGTTACTTTTACCGATCTTGATAAATTTTATTTATTTAATGAATAAAAATTTTGATAATTATCTTTTTGTCTTTCATGCTACAGTAGAAAATAAAAATTTAATTAATGAGCAAATTAAAATTTCTAATTTGCAAAATGTTGATGTTGTTTCTGATGAAAATATCAAAAAACAAATATTAGATAAATCCACTTTTGCTGTTTCAAAATCTGGAACAGTTTCACTTGAAATTTGCAATGCTAGGGTACCATCGTTAATAATTTATAAGATGAATTTTTTAAATTATCTAATAGTTAAATTATTAGTAAAGATTAAGTATGCAAACATTATTAATATAATTAATAATAAAGAAATAATTCCTGAATTAATTCAAAAAGAATGTAATTCTAAGGAAATTTATAATTCAGTCGTCTATTTATTAAATAATCCTGAAATGATGAAGCAACAAGTTATCGATTGTGAAAAAACTTTAAGTCAGATTAGATCTAAAACATCTTCCTCTGATGAAGCATCTTTGGTATTAGTTAAGTTTCTTACTACTTAATCTCTTTATTACCTCTTCTTTATCTAAAGATATAATAATATCGTAGATACCTGGCCCAAACTTAGAGCCTGTCAAAGCTATTCTAAGTGGCTGTCCAACACCTTTAAAATTTGTATCATTTGATTTAATAATCTCATTTACGATAGGTTCCAATGTTTCTTTGCTCAGTTTATCAATTTTTTCAAATTGATTATTAAAATCTGAAATAACCTTTTTTGCCTTAGTATCAATTAATTTCATATCTTCTTGATTAAATGAAACTTCATCAACAATGATGTATTGTCCATTATCAAATATATCTTCTAAAGTTTTTGCTTTATTTTTTAAAAAGGTAAGTGACTTTTTAATCTTATCTTTTTTATTAGACTTGATTTCATTTTTAAATGATTTGCTGTATTCGATGAGTTGATCAAATAAATCTTTTTCATCCATATTTTTTATGTAGTGTTCATTCATTGATAAAATTCTACTTATATCTAATTTCGAAGGTGATTTGCCAATTCCTTCCAAATTAAAGTGTTTAATGCTCTCATCTAAGGTGAATATCTCTTTGTCTTCATAAGACCATCCAAGTCTTAAGAGATAGTTCCTGAGTGCATCAGGCATTATTCCAATCTTAGAATAGTCATCCAATGTCGACGCATTGTCTCTTTTTGATAGTTTTTTACCCTCAATAGTATGAATAAGTGGTATGTGAGCAAACTGTGGCAGCTCCCATTTCATAGCCAAATATATCTGCATTTGTTTAAAAGTATTAATCTTATGGTCATCACCTCTAATTATATGTGTCATGTTCATTTGATGATCATCTACGGTTGCTGAAAGATTGTATGTTGGTGTTCCATC
>ENA-OSJC01001874-OSJC01001874.1-marine-metagenome-genome-assembly--contig:-NODE-1874-length-16511-cov-10.130887_pt1 | contig 16511 bp, 15 predicted proteins | sample MGYA00237885_ERZ534234 | MGnify/ENA primary metagenome ERZ534234 (study PRJEB26413, sample SAMN06343907) | marine metagenome | isolation source: coastal waters | place: Atlantic Ocean: West Antarctic... | reverse complement strand
CTATAAAACACGCCTTTTTTATTCACAAAATAATTCCAAGCAGCTTTAAGTTGTTTTAATAGAGGGATGTAATGGTTTATGCCTTGTTGAGTTTTACTTTGTCCACAAATAGGAAAAAATAAATGATCTTGTAGGTTTTTTCCCACCCCTTTGAGTTCATGTATGCAGTCGATTCCGTGTTTATTCAGTTCTAAGGCTTCACCAATTCCAGAAAGCATTAATAATTGTGGGGATTGAAAGGCTCCAGCGCAGAGGATGATTTCTTTTTGTGCTTTTACTTGGATCGTTTTTGATCCTTTCTTGTATTGCACTGCCACCGCTTTTTTACCTTCAAAGATAATCTTATCGACTTGAGCGTTTGAAATAGCAGTAAGATTGGGCCGCTCTAAAACAGGTTTTAAAAAAGCAGTTGCCCCACTCGCGCGTTTTCCGTTTTTGATAGTGCTTTGCACTAAACTAGCCCCTTCTTGCTTTGATCCGTTATAATCTGAATTAGCTGGAATACCCATTGTTACGCAAGCATCAATAAATCCCTGTACATAAGGAGTTTGAAACTTAGTAGGAAGTGTAACCCCTAACTCTCCACTAGAACTATGATAGCCAGCATCCATTTTATCAATTTGGATATGATTTTCTGAACGCTTAAAATAAGGTAGTAAGTCTTTAAAGCTCCAGCCTGTATTTCCTAATTCTGCCCATCCATCATAATCTGCAGCATTTCCTCTTACATAAGCCATTGCGTTTGTAGAACTGCTTCCACCAAGAGTTTTTCCTCTAGGTAAATAAATTTTACGATTCAAAATATTGGCTTGTTCTTCAGACCAAAAACCCCAATCTTGCTTACTTTTATGAATCTTAAAATAGGCGCCAGGAATATGAATATTCATGTTATTATCTGGTCCTCCTGCTTCTAATAATAAAATTGAATTTTTTGGGTTTTTTGACAAACGATTCGCTAAGACACAACCAGCTGAACCTGCTCCTATGATAATATAATCGTATGACTGACTCATATGCTTTTTAGTTTAAAGATATCTTTTACTAAATCTAATGAAAATAATAGCAAGATTCTTATTGTCTAATAGATGTTATCTGTAATTTATTTTACAATTATAGGTTGAACCCAAGCTTGCTTAGTTTCTCCCAAATTTGGAGGGTTTTCTTTTAAATCCGTAGAATTAATTTTTGCTCTTACAAAAAGATCATTCTCTTGAAAAGTATAACTAGATGAATTTCCCTTTACTCTTTTTAATTCTTCTATACTATAACTTCCTTTACGATAACCCATAAAAACAATTTCATAATCAATCCCCTGTTTTGGCTCAACTTCAATAAAAAGCTTTTCCTTATCTTGAAAGACCTGCTTTAACATTACACCAGACGAAGAATAAAAATCTCCTGCTTCCATCGCGTTTATTAAACTTTCTGTATCTAATTTTTTTGAATTAACCATAACCCAACCTCTTCCTGTATTACTATTATTTTTAGATTTCACATGGTAGTTATGACTATCGTCGGTTGCAATACCTAATAGTAGTGGTTTTTTATCATTGTAATAAGAAATATTGATTAAATCCCACATAGTTTCAAGGTCCATATGCATATCATCTCCCTCATTATTTACACTAGGATGGCCGTTATAAAGTTCAAAAAACCGCTCTCCATTAAGTTTTTTCAAATCCTCTACATTTATACCATAACCAAAATTAGGATGGTTGATATGAGCAAACATTGGAATGTTAAACTTTTTTCTTTGGGCATGAACTTCATCTAAGGTTTGTTGCATTACCTCGAAAACTGAGTTACCTTTAAAAGGCTCGATTTTCTCTTTTATATTAGTTACATTAATGTGAACCGGTTTGTTTTCAAAAGAAGAGGTCACCTCTTCAGATTGTATGATTAAAAATGAATTAGGATCTTCAAGTTTTGATTGATATTCTTTAAAAGTTTTTAATCGAACCAAAGTTCCAGTGGAATCAATTTTTGTTTCAACCCAGTCTCCTAAACTTTTTTGATATTTTTCTAAAACTTTATTTTGATTGTCTTTTTCTTTTAATCTGTACCAGTAATCTCCACTAGCCATTGTGTTGTGATCAGATAAGGCAATAAACTGATAGTCATTATTCTTATACCATTTAATAATCATTTCCGGAAAATCATCACCATCACTCCAAAAAGAATGAGTATGTAAATTTCCCTTTTGCCAGTGCTGCTTAGGAAATTCTTGTTTACAAGAAATAAACGAAATAAATATAAATAGTAGAGTTAGTTTTTTCATATTACTAATATATATATATATTAATTATATAAGATCTATTTTCTATTTAATGGGGTGATTCTACGACAAAGTATAATGACATAGTCAATTGATAAACAATACTAATTTTTTTTAAAAAATAAATAATAAAAATTAATTACAATAATGGCAGCATTAGTTATAACTATTGGATATTGAGAAATCAATGACCCATATATTACAAAAAAAAGACATCCAAGACTATTAATGACTCTAAGTTTAGTTACGTTTTTCATCATAAACGATATAAGCAAAACTGTCATTGCTAAATAACCAACCCATTCAGTTAATTCTATTCCCAATAATAATGTATTCATCTAAATTATTTTTTTTGTTATTTAATCAAATTTTTTCCTTTGAATTAAATATTAATACCTCTTTCTAACTTCTCTCACTATATCTTCTAAACCATTTAATTGTATTTCATAAACTAGCTCTAATTGTTTTCCTATTTTGCCTGATGGGAATCCTTTGTTTTTATACCAAACTATATAACGTTCAGGTAAATCAATTAAATATCTACCCTTATATTTACCATAAGGCATTTTCATTTTAGCTAAATCTATGAGGATTTGTTTGTTTTGTATCATTCAATTTCAACTCATTATTCAAGTAGTTAAAAATACCCAAGAATTATATTTTCTAACAAAAGAAAAAATGCTAGTCAATTTTACATTAATTATATCGAATTAATTAATCCAAAACTATCTAAACTACAGACTTAGATAACAAACTCTTTATTTTTTAGAAAATTATCAATAGTGGTTATTTACAATTTTATTTTTCAACTTCAATAATAACATATTCCCTTTTATAGTTTTTTCCACTTTCAATCTCAACTTTTTCTATATAAGGAATCACGTTTGGAGATGAAACTATGATTTTATAATAGCCAGGACTTACATTAATAAACCATTTCCCTTTTGGAGCAAATAGCCAGGTTGAACCTCCTAATATTAAGGTCATCGGTTTTTCAGAGCTATTAATGGCTTCAATTCTAGATGAAGTTAAACTTTCTGATTTGCCAGCAAATTTAAATAAATCATTGACTTCGTTAATTTCGACTTCATTAGCAAGTTCTACAAAAGATTTATGAACATATCCTTCTTCATTAGAAACAATATCAATTACATTATAATAATCATTTATAGGTTTATCAGATATAATAAATAATTGATTTCCTGGAATCAAATTTTTAATTATTTCAAACCCAGAACCTGGACCTGATAATAAGTTTATTTCATTATTTACTATACCAATGTAGGACTTATAGGTTACCACAAAAGAAGTTAGAAAATAACCATTATCAACCACCTTTGTCCCCTCAATTAATTGATCGTTTTTAAATATACCTTTTCGAGTGTAAATTTTAGAATCTTTTTTTTCAATTGAAGTGCCTTCCCCCTTCTTCACATCACTTTCCCAACTACCTTCATAAACATAACCATCTGAAGATTCAAATTTTCCTAAACCATTTCTTTTTCCATTTTTCCAATGACCTTCATAAACATCTTGATTTTCATAGTTCATTATTCCAAAGCCATCAGGATTTCCTTCATCGTTTATACATCCCACATAATTGTCATTTTCATACGTTTTTTCATTACTACATTTGTCAATGTTATTTTGAGAAATAACTAAAAATGGAATTAATAAAATAAGAGTAGTCAATATGTTTTTCATAATAAATATTTTATTTAGGTTTATGTTCGTAGCAAGGACAGTAACGTGTTTTAAAACAAAGTGCTTCTATCTTTCCTTAGTTTAAAAAAGTTTTTACTAAGTTAAAAAAAAGTAGAGACAATAAATAAAAGTAATCTTTAACAATCAAAAGGATTATAAGGATTATAAGGATTAATAATACAAATTAATTTGTGTATTTATCATTAATAAAAATGAATTCTTATATCTAAGTGACTCTGTTACATATTTTTAGTAGTTTAGTAAAATAAACCTGGGGGAAAAAATAGTTTTTAACGATCCTTAACAATTATATTTCCTAATGTTTAAAAGATTCTGAGATACTAATTTAATTTCGACAAACCAGAAAAAACTATTTTGATTTCAATTGTAATAATATCGGCTTTTTATGTTTTTAGTTTAATGATTTTTATAACTAAAAAAAGAAGTGATAAGAATATATTTCACTTAGACTATCTCCTTCTGCATTTAGCTACTCTTTTATTAATGATTTTGGCAATTATAGGAATAAATTATTTTGAAATAGAAAATTACTTATACCTAAACTTATTAAATGTAATTCATATTTTATTGTTAATTTTTTTAATTCTTCATGTGAAATCTGCATTAAGGGGTTATAAATCAAAAATTAATTTTTATTATTTTATTCCAATATTAATTTACTTAGTTGTCAATATATTAAACTATAATGGTATTTACATCTTAGAGTTTAATTCAAGAAGTTACATGGATTTTTTAGGTTTTCCAGAGATAGACCTTAATTATTATAGTGACAAAAAAATCATAAAAATTCTTGTGTCATTTCCCTTAGTTATATATTTAATGAGCTTTTTATTTCTTAATATAAAAAAATCTTTATCTGTTGTAAGTAAAAAAACCTATTCAATTTGGATCTATAGTTTTTGTCTTCTTTCTATATTATCATTTACAACAACATTTTTATATTATTACGAAATAATAGATCCTAAGTACGATAACACGTTGATTAGTCTCACACAATATTTATGGATAGCTATATTCTTAAGTATGGCCCTTAATCCCTTTATATTACCCTATTTACCTTTAATCAGCAATATTGAAAAAGTTGTATTTGAAAATGATTTAAAAATATTTGATAAAATAATACATTCATTTAGTGTAGAGAAAATATACCTTGATACATCTCTAAGTTTAAGAAAAGTAAGTTCTAAACTGAAATTAACTGAAAACGAAATCAGGGGATTAATAAAAGTCAATACAGATGAAAATTTCAATGATTTTGTAAACAGGTATAGAGTAGAGCATTCTATTGTTTTGATGCAATCCTCCTTTTTGGAAAACAATTCAATTGTTTCATTAGGAACTGAATCAGGGTTTCGGTCTCATCATACTTTCTTTAGAGCTTTTAAAAAATTAAAGAATACTACTCCTAAAAAATTTCATGAATCCGACGAAAATAAAAATATATTTCCTTAATTAATTTAATTGAAATACTTTTCAAATCAAACTTTGATTTGTTTAACATCCATATTTTAAACAATCTCCAAACAAGACCTTAAAGCCATAAAAATTAATATCCTTGATGTTGAAATAACGCATATGCAATACTTTTTTTTAAGTAAATTTTATGAACTAATTAAATAGATGATTTAAATATATAAATTATCAAATTACAAAAGTTTAAAGAGGCTTAAGAACTAATTTTCTTAAGCCAACAAATACCAATACTAAAACTGAATAGCTAATGAAAAACGGAATTACATAGGCTTGTAGTTTAAAGACCAACATAAGTGCCATAAGTAGCAGTTGAAAACCAAGACCATACATAGATACTAGGGTCATAAACCATTTTGGAAAGGGAGGGCTGTCTTTTGCATTTTTGTCCATATAGTACATGATTTTATCAAAAGAGATATATAAAATGTCATAAATTTTATAAGAAATATTGACCATTTTTTGACTCTCTCCTTTGAGTGCTTTTGGAGCTGAATCTTCAAAAACTCTACTAGTAGAATCACCTTTTACAGCATTTCGTAAAATGACATAATAATAATTATAGACCGTTCCTTGAATTTGAATCCCAAAAAAAGCAATTAACATATAGATTATTGAACCTTCAGATATGTGCCAAAAGGTTAATAAAAAACAAAAATTAAGTATGATGTCAGCTATTGAATCATAGTAACGTCCAGTATAAGAGGGTGTGTTTTTTAGACGTGATAATTCGCCGTCTGCGGCATCCAAAATAGATTTTAATATAATAAAAAAAGCGGCTGCTATATAGTATTCATAAAGAATTAGTCCAATTGCTATGAGCCCTGCTACTATAAACATTGTTGTGACATGAATTGGAGTAAAACGCGTATGTTTAAGCTGGCTAGCAATCCAATGACCTGCTGGACGTCCATAATCAGATAAATCTAAAAATTGATATTTTTTTGGAAGTTTTGCCAATCCTATAAAAGGTTATTTGTTTATTTAAAAATTCAAAAGTACAATCATTTTTTGGACTTTAATTTAGTTGAAGGTTTTATAATTAAATATGGTTTTATACTAGTTTAGCTTTTATTTATAATTGAATTTTAATATATTTAATTGATAAACAAGTAACTATGAAAAAAATAATTTCACTGTCTATTCTTCTTTTTTTTATATCATGTGGCGGAAGTGATGCTGAGGGGGATGGTTCTAAGAACGATAGTAACGATTTTCCAAATTATGTCGATTCAAATAATTTAAGAATTTTTGCAAGAAAGGGTGTTTCAACAACATTTTTAAATAATGTAGGTACAGCATACAGTGAAATGTTTAAAGAAAATTCTAGTATCGATCAATCAATGAAAACAAAATATTTATCCACAAGTAAGGATCAATATGTATATCAAAGAGTAGGATTGGATGGAATGGCTAGTGATCCAAGTTTCAATAGTGGGACACCTCCAAAACCTTATGGAGATAATGCAACAGATTATATTTGGGAAATGAATACAGGTGGGGCAGATCAAATTGGAGAAGTAATAGAACACCTGTTACACACTGTCACAACTGTTATTTTATATTTAGCATATCCAGACTGGGATTATAAAAATTTAACTTCCCCATTATATTTAGCAATGAGAGAAGCTGTAGACAAAAATATTTATGATATCTCTAGTTATTCAGATTTGAAAAATGACGAAGCGTACGAAAGAATTATAACTCAAGAGTATGCTTACTGGCTTATTCTATCGGAATGGAATTATTATGTAGTTGCTGGAAAAAAAGGGGATGGTATGACTGGCAATGAGGAATTTACTATTGGCACATCCATTGAAATTGAGTCTCAACTACCATTAGGCCATAAATTATATAAAGATTATGTTGAGAAAATTTTATCAATTCCAAGTAAAGACAATATAATATCACTATTTCCTTAAACATAAATATCTAAATCTTATCAGTCTAAACTATTTATATAGAACGATGATTTTTATTAAAAATCTTAACTAACTATCCAATTGCATTCTTGTATGTATATTATAAACTAAACATAAAATATCATGAAATTTATTAGACTTTTTACACTTATAACTTTATTTATATCATGCTCTAACAATGTTGTAGAAAAAAAATCAATTTCGTTTTCCGAAAAAAACTATGATGAGGCATTTCAATTGATTGAATATTGGCTTAACGCTCAAAAAGATTATGAAAATTTGCCAGGTTTAACCGCAATGGTTGGCAATGAAGATGGCTTGATTTGGTCTGAAGCCTTTGGGATGGCAAATGAAACTAACATGATGAATATTGAAAATACTTTTAGTATTTGCTCTATTTCTAAATTATTCACTTCTATTGCTATTATGAAGCTTGTTGAAGAGCAGAAAATAAACTTAAATGACCCTATAGATAAACTGTTACCATGGTTTGATTTAAAGCAACAATTTAAAAACTCTCCCCCCTTAACAATAAAATCGATTTTGACTCATTCTTCTGGACTGCCCAGGGAATCAAACCATCCATATTGGTCTTGGCCAGATTTTCCATTTCCAACAAAAGAAGAGGTGGCAAAGGACCTTAAAAATCAGGAAATGTTATATCCTAGTTCTAAGTACTATCAGTATAGTAATTTAGGTTTATCTCTTCTAGGGTATGTTATTGAGGAAGTTTCTGGTGAATCTTTTGACGATTATGTAACTAAAAATATTTTAGTTCCATTAAAAATGAATAATACAAAAACTAATATGTCAAATGAAGAATATGGAAGAGTGCTTTCTGTTGGATATTCCTCGATAAAAAGAGATAGAAACAGAGAAAAAGTTAATTTCTTTAATGCACAAGGAATAAGAGCAGCAGCAGGATTTACGTCTAATGTAGAAGATCTTGCAAAGTTTGCTGCTTGGCAAATTCAACTATTAAAATCTCTAGAAAAAAATATCATTTCTTCAGAAACATTAAAAGAAATGCATAAAGTAAATTGGGACGATGAATTAACTTCTGTAACTAGGGGCTTAGGATTTGGAGTGTATAATCTTAATGGTGAAAAGTTTGTAGGTCATGGCGGATCTTGTCCAGGATATAGATCCCAACTATATTTAAATCCAGAATCGGGAATTTCATATTCTGTTTTGATTAACTCTAGCGGCACTAATCCTGGAAAATATATTCAAGGAATAAATAAGGTTTTAAAAAAAGTAACCAAAAAAAAAGAAACTCTTTCAAACAAATTTAAAGAAATGGAGGGAGTTTATAGCGCTCAACCATGGGGAAGTGAAACTTATATTCAATCATGGGGAAATTATTTAGCTCTTTTAGATATACCTTCTAATTCTCCAGACCTAACATTATATAAAATGATTGAAAAAGATGTTTTTAAAAGAATTTTAAAAAATGGTGAATTAGGAGAAAAGCTAAAGATACTAAGAGATGAAAAAAAATTAGTAATTGGCTTTAAATCACATCAAAACATATATTATAAATTATAATAATAGTTAAAACCATCTATAATTATTATAGTATTCTAATTTGTTATATTTCATCTGGTTTATTATTGAGAATAACAATAATTAGGTTTGGAATTCTGTTAACTATTAACTTTAATTTCTTTTAGCTTAATAAAACCTATAGCATCCAATATTTTAATAATCAAAAATGTAATATCAATTTCATACCATTTTACTCCGAAATTAGCATTACTTGCATGCTTATGATGATTATTGTGATATCCTTCTCCCATCATTAAAAAATCAAAACGGAAGAGGTTTTTACTAGTGTTTTTCATTTTATAGTTTACATAGCCATAAATATGACCAAACCAGTTGATAATCGCGCCATGAATTGGAGCCATTAAAAAAGTTATAGGAAACAATAACCATTGCCACCAAGATGTTACAAAAAATGAAAAGTATAAAAAGTAAGAGGAAATCCAAAGTATACGAGAAAAATTAGAACTTGCAAATAGGTCAAAACTTTTCCACTGCGGAACATTTTTAGTGAAACGTTGATCAACATCAATACGTTGTTCATTAATGTCGTGATAGATTGTTTTGGTTTTCCACATCATTGCAAATAAACTAGCATCATGAGATGGCGAATGAGGGTCTTTTTCAGTATCTGTATATGCATGATGCATACGATGCATAATTCCATAACCATAAGCACTTAAATAGCTAGGACCTTGAAAAATCCAAGTCAAAACAAAAGTAATTCGCTCCATTGTTTTAGACATTGTAAAAACTTGATGAGCCGCATAACGATGTAAAAAGAAAGATTGGAAAAATAATCCTCCATACCAAAGCACTAGAATAAAAATAATAATTTCCATCTTTTTATTATAAAGATAGTTTCATAAGACAAACCAAACAATGAACTTAAATCAATAAAGCGTATGTATCAAACGTTTTCTGATTCTACTTAAAGCTTGTGCTGTAATACCAATATAAGAACTGATATATTTTAAAGGAATTGATTCTAACAGCTCTGGCCTTTCTTTAAATAATTTTAAATAACGCTGCTCCGCAGTAAGATTTAATAGGTTTTGCTCTCGTTTAGATTTTATTAAAAAAAGATCTTCTGCAGTTAACCTTCCAATAAGGTTTCCTATTTGTGTTGATTTATAAACCGATTGTAAATCGTTATAAGTAAGACTCAACATAGTGGTTTCAGTTAGTGCTTGTAATTGATAAACCGAGGGTGTTTGTGTTAAAAAAGAATCATAGGCACTAATAAATTGATTTTTAAAACTAAATCCAAAGGTGATTTCTTTTTCTGGATTATCCTTTGGAATAAACAGACGAACAATTCCAGATTCTATGAAAGATATTTGATTTTCTATTTCATTTACTTTTAAAAAAATTGATTTCTTTTTAATTACTCTACGCTGTAATTTTGACGTAAAAAAAGTCCAATCTAAGTTAGATATGGTAGCTATTTGATCTAAGTATTCTTTTATCTGTTGCAAATGTTTTAATCAAAATTATCTATAATCAAATATATAAAATCTTGTCTGAAGAACTTATGAATTGGAATATTTAACATAAGATAAATACAACAACTAGCTCTCATTCGTTAACCTCTAAAACTCTTGCAGAATCTATACTAATTATTTTAAACCATCCCATTCTGCATAAAACTGGTCTAAGTATTGTTTCATAAATTGGTGACGTTTTTTTGCTATTATTTTTCCTGTTTTAGTGTTCATTTTTTCACTTAGTAATAACAATTTTTCATAAAAATGATTAATAGTTGGTGCAGTAGAACGCTTGTACTCTTGCTTGGTCATATTTGTATCTGGCTTAATAGAAGGATCAAAAAGTTTTCGATTTTTAAAACCACCATAATTAAAGCAACGTGCAATGCCTATAGCTCCTATAGCATCCAACCTATCTGCATCTTGAACAACATCTAATTCTAAGGAAGTAAAATTTCTTTCTTTTTCTAAAGATTTATTAAATGATATGTTATTAATTATATCAACCACATGATTAATAACTAAGCTGTCTACATTATGTTTAAAGAGAAATTCTCTTGCCCTTTTAGGACCAATGGTGTCGTCTCCATTATGGAATTTACTATCTGCAATATCATGTAAAAGAGATGCTAATGAAACTACAAATTCATCAACTTTTTCGTTTTTAGAAATCAGTTTTGCGTTGTTATAAACACGTAAAGCATGAAACCAATCATGACCACCTTCTGCATCTTTCAAGTTTATCTTTACATGGTCTTTTGTTGCTTGGATAATATTATCTCTAATACTCATATCAAAAATCAATTTTTAGACTAAAACTAAGTTAATACATAAAATTAAAAATCTAACAAAAGGGATCAGTATAATTGAGAATAATAAAAAAGCTATTTGTCATTAACTAATGAGTAACCTAGAGTTTTTCGAAAAGTATTTTCAACAAATAAAGGATTTAAAATTCTCCACTTTTTAAGCATTTTCCACGCAGACTGCTCACTAGAAAATGCATAACTATTTTCTGGATTTATTTTTTTTGAGTGTGCACCATTACAAAGGCTAACACATAATCTTGCAGCTATTAAGTAATAAATAATTTTGATTTCATTTTCTAGAATTGGAAGCACGTTGTTATATGATTCTAAAATTATGACAGCCCAATCCAAAGGGTTTTCTTTATCATAAGAAGCATAGGTCATAGCAATTGCAACCTCATTAATTAGTGGTGAGTATACCAAGTCTCCGAAATCAATAATAGAAGAAACTTTACCGTTTGTTATAAGTACATTCCATTCGTTTGCATCACTATGAATAATAGATTTTCTTAAAGAAGAAATTACTGGATTAACATGTTCTTCAAATTGAAGAAAAAAATAATTAACCAATACCTTGTCTTTTTCAAGAATAAAATCATTAATATATTTTTTGTTTAAGTGAAAGTATTGGAGGTCCCAATTCCATATTCTACCTTCAATAATAATATTATTACATGACTGCAGTCTCTTATTCATTTTAGCAAGAAAAGTTCCGAAAGATTCAAAAATTTCTTTAGTATTCTTAATACTTCCTAGCATTTGTCCATCAAGAAAAGATAACACTCTAAATATAAATACTTCTTTATCTATTTGGATAGTTTTCATATATACCCCGTCAACGGATTTTATTGGAACAGGAAATTTATTGTTGTTTTGAGATAAAAATAAAAGGACTTCATTTTCACCATGAATAATTGATTCTAGCTCTAAGCTGTATGGATATTTTTTAAATATATATTTATTGTCAGTTGTATTGATTAAATAATTTTCATTTTCATAGCCATTAAGTTTTTCAATTGAAATAATTTTAAGATTAAATTTTTCTTCAATTATTTTATTCATTTAATAAATGTACTCATTCATTATTATAAATAAAGTAACATTCGTTCGATGTTATAAAAGTTATATTTTAATGTTATTAAATAAAAAAACCCTCTAAATAAAGAGGGTTTTTATTTAATTATAAAGATTATATTTATTTAATAAGAGTTCTGTAACTACCTTCAACTACTTCAGTTAGTTTATTCCATTTCTTCCACTGACTTTTAGATGTTCCCTTTCCATAAATCTCATTTAAATACATATTAGCGTTAAATTTCCAGGTCTCTATACTTTCCATTGATTCGTGAGGCCAAACTATGTAAAAATCAGCTTCAAAATTATCTTTAAGTTCAGGGTAAAAAATTCTAAATTCTTGACTAGAATCTCCTTCTTCAAATGCTTTCTTCCATCTGTAAAGCATTTTTTCTACATCGTTTTTAGCATTAGGTTTGTCAGCTATTTTAAAACCTACTACTTCTAAAACATTTGCATCATAGTTAACTGATTCATTTGAATATGAAATAGGTGTTTGTAGGCTGTAATAATTTGCACTTGCTTCATCTTTTATAAGCGGAGCAATATTTAAATCCCAATCTTCTTGATGTCCTTCAATCTTACCTTTTTCATCTACATATGAATATTGCATTGGTCCTTCAGCCCAAGTATAATATCCTGAATTCATTCCAGCACTGATATATCTTAGTGAAGTTGTTGTTTCAGCTGTTTTATTGTGAAACTTAGAATCATGTAATTTGATTTGTTCAATAAATTCACTTGACTTTCCGTCTTGTGGAAGAATAAAAATAACTTCAAATTTTGGAAGCGTTTCAGGCCAATCGATAGTGTCATTTTTTGGTCCAAAATCTTTACAACCCAACAAAGCAGATCCCATAAATGCAATTAATAATAATTTTTTCATAATATTTATTTTTAAAAATTAAATATACTAATAACATTCAAATTAGTATGTATTAGAGTTTAAAATTAAAAAAAATAGTCAATATTACTAGAAAATTGAGTTAAATAGCTAGTCTGGACAAGTTCCCCAAACGGGTTTATTTAACTCTGATAATAAAGAATCTTTTGAAAACGAATCTGGTTCAGAAGTAATATTTGTAACACACCATTTTGATAAGTTTTGATTAAAAACTGTAGCACCTTTAAACAACAAAGACATATCATTAACCCGACTCACATCCCAAGTGCTAATATTTTGATTAAAAAGTTTTGCTCCGCTAAACATATAACTCATGTCAGTTACCTTACTTACATTCCAGTTACCAATATCCTGATTAAATGATGTTACAGAATAAAACATAACATTCATGTTAGTTACATTACTGACATTCCATCTGCCAATATGTTGATTAAATTTATTAGCACGCGTAAACATAGATGCCATATTAGTAACCTTACTTACATTCCAGCTTCCAATATCTTGATTGAAGGATTGCGCTACTGCGAACATAGATTCCATATTAATGACATTGCTTACATCCCAATTACCAATATCTTGATTAAATGCAATTGCAGAATAAAACATCCCCCGCATATTAGTAACCTTGCTAACATTCCAACTACCAATATTTTGGTTAAACTCATCAATAGAAGCAAACATTCCTTCAGTATTAGTAACCTTACTTACATCCCATTTACTTATATTTTGATTAAATTTTACGGCACGAAAAAACATATTACTTAGGTCAGTTACATTACTTACATCCCAACTACCTATATCTTGATTAAAAGAACTAGCTCCATTATAAAGACTATTTAGGTCAGTAACAAGAGTAGTTACCACTTTTGTTACATCTTTATCCTTATCAGCCATTTCTCTTAATATAGTGTTGTCTACAACTGTATAAGTCACTCCGTTAAGCTTAGCTATTGTACCAACAGTAACCCAATCTTTTGCTTTTATAGTGACCCCATTAACATCTAAATAAAAGGGTTTTGATTCCTCCAGATCATCTTGATTGTTTGAAGAACAAGAAAACACAAATATTACTGAAATAAATAAAAGAAATTTTTTCATATTACTTAATACTAATGTACTTAATTATTATCCAGACTAATCTCAAATCTAGTATATTGCAATAATAAAATTATTATTATGAAATTAAACTTATTGTCTTGTGATGCTCATAGACCAGACAAAAGAGCGATAGCAAAATGTATTGCAGAAATTTCATCTAACATTAGCGGATCTCTTTCAGTTGAGCTTACTGAAATCATATTGGAAGGTGACTCTGTAGAAATTGAAATTGAAGACAAAAATTCTGGTTCTGCTTTAAGAGCTTTTCGAAAACTAAGTATTGATTACGAAATTATAGAATAAATTAAGTATTAAATAGATTTCAAAAAAATAATTTAATCCCTTTTAACACAACGACATCATTTTATAATACTGGCTAATTATAGGCAAGTATTACTTTATAAATAATGTTTCTAATTAAAAGATTCATGTCATACTTTGAATGTGTATTTTTGTCGCTTTAAAAAGAATTAAAACCTTATGAACCTACTCTCTGTTGAAGGTATTTCAAAGTCTTATGGTGAAAAAGTAATTTTTAATCCCCTTTCTTTTGGAATTAACCAAGGTCAAAAAATTGCCTTAATCGCCAAAAACGGAAGTGGAAAAACTTCTATTTTAAATATCATTGCTGGGGAGGACACACCTGATGAAGGTAATGTTGTTTTTAGAAAAGGAACTCGGATAGCTTACTTGGCTCAAGAATCTAATTTAGATCCTAAATTAACAGTCAAAGAAAGTATTTTTAAAGCAGATAATCCTATCTTAAAAATAATAGCTGATTACGATAAAGCATTAGAAAATCCAGAAGATCAAGAAGCCTATCAAAAAGCATTTGAGGCGATGGATCAAACCCAAGCTTGGGATTTTGAAACACAATACAAAAAGATTTTGTTTAAGCTCAAGCTAGATGATTTAAGCGCCAAAGTTGAAAGCTTATCTGGAGGACAAAAAAAAAGAATAGCTCTATGCAACGCTTTACTGAAGCGGCCTGAATTATTAATTCTAGACGAACCTACCAACCACATAGATTTAGAGATGATTGAATGGTTAGAAGATTATTTTTCTAAAGAAAAAATAACTTTATTTATGGTAACCCACGATCGTTATTTCTTGGAACGTGTATGTAATGAAATTATTGAGTTAGATGAAGGTAAACTCTATAATTATAAAGGAAATTACTCATATTATCTAGAGAAAAGAGAAGCACGTATTGCTCAAGAAAATGTGGAAGCACATAAAACTAAGTTACATTTCAAGAAAGAACTAGATTGGATGCGTAGACAACCAAAGGCAAGGACTACTAAATCAAAATCTCGTATTGAAGATTTTAAAGTAATAAAAGAAAAAGCAAGTCAAAGACGTAATGAACACCAAGTTCAATTGGAAATAAACATGGAACGCTTGGGAAGTAAAATGATTGAAATGCATAAAGTTCAAAAAGCATTTGGTGATAAAATTATATTAGATCATTTTGACTACATGTTTCAACGCAACGACCGTATTGGAATCATTGGTAAGAATGGTACCGGAAAATCTACGTTCTTAAATCTACTAACTTCAAATGACACTGCATATTCCGGTAAAATTATCTGGGGAGAAACATTAAAATTCGGATACTACACTCAAAAAGGTATTCCTGTAAAAAAAGGACAAAAAGTAATTGATGTTATAAGAGAGTATGGTGATTTTATACCTCTTAAAAAAGGACGCAAGATATCAGCACAACAATTGCTAGAACGATTTTTGTTTGATCGCAAAAAACAGTATGATTTTGTTGATAAATTAAGTGGTGGAGAACGTAAACGTTTATATCTATGTACAGTTTTAATTCAAAATCCCAACTTTTTGATTCTTGATGAACCTACAAATGATCTAGATATTATTACACTCAACGTACTCGAAAATTTTTTATTAGACTTTCCTGGATGTCTACTAGTTGTTTCCCATGATCGATATTTTATGGACAAAATCGTAGATCATTTGTTTATATTCCAGGGTTCAGGTGTTATTGAAAATTTTCCTGGAAATTATTCTGATTATAGAGCATATGAAGATTCTCAAATTGAAGAAAGAAGATCAGCTCCAAAGCAAGAAAAAAAAACAAAAAAAGAATCAAAGGATACAGTAAAAAAAATAACCTTAAACTTTAAGCAACAAAAAGAATTTAAAAAACTAGAACGAGAAATAAAAGATATTGAAATT
>ENA-OSJC01001871-OSJC01001871.1-marine-metagenome-genome-assembly--contig:-NODE-1871-length-16519-cov-9.910108_pt1 | contig 16519 bp, 9 predicted proteins | sample MGYA00237885_ERZ534234 | MGnify/ENA primary metagenome ERZ534234 (study PRJEB26413, sample SAMN06343907) | marine metagenome | isolation source: coastal waters | place: Atlantic Ocean: West Antarctic... | reverse complement strand
TCAAAGATGGCGAATTCCTTGTTTAAAATGCCAAAGGGTAGGGGTAAAAGATCCTCAGAATGCCCCTCAAAACCAACTGGTGTACAATTTATCCACCATTTAGACTGCGCCGCAATATCATCGGGTAATGATTTAAAGGTGTAATCGCCTCCGGATCTTCCTACTACTAGAAAAGAGACATCCATGTCCTTCAGTACTTTTTGGACTGCTTTTGAAGCACCACCAGTACCAAAGATCAAAGCAGATTGTGGGCTTCCCAAAACAGATAAACTCTTTTGTATGCCATGATAATCGGTATTGTATCCAACCAGTTCACCATGCTCCAAGACAATGGTATTTATGGCACCAATCAGCTGTGCACTATCGTCAACCTTGTTTAAGGAGTGTATAAAATCAGATTTGAATGGCATCGTTACATTGAGTCCACAAAGCTGGTGGAGGTGAAAAAAGTCTAACAATGCCTCTGCGTGGAATTCGTTTCGTTCAAACAGTGTATAAGAACCTTGAATTTGATGTAGGTTGAACAACCGTTCAAAAATAGAAGGACTTAAACTGTTGGCCACGCTATTGCCAAGTAATCCCAATTTCATCATTCCCGTTCTCTTTTTCCAAAACGCTCAAGTAAAAGAACCAATAATCCACCAGCACATGCACATAACAATGCTACAGGCCATTCAGGACCCGGTGATAGGTTTGTGGAAGTAATTGCAACTATTTCCTCTTTTGGAGTTCCTTCATGCTTCGTGAAGAATGTTATAATTTCTTTCCAAGGCCAAAGTTTGTTTAATGACCCCAGAAGAAATCCACTAAGCATTGCTATGGTCGTGTTGTAATAATTCAAAAATATCCACTTTAAGGCCTTTGTAAAGAACACAAGTCCTAAAACAGCACCGATACCAACGTACATAATGGTACTGAGTTCTCGATCTGAAACTGCTGCAAGTACTGTACTGTAAGCGCCTAGCAAAAGTAAAATGAAGCTTCCACTAATTCCCGGTAGAATCATAGCACATATGGCCAAGGCCCCGCACAGGATTAAGTACCAGGGTTCACTTGCTCCATCAGATGCAGGAAGAATAGTAATCACATAAGCGATGATTGCGCCAATCGTGAGACTCAGAATTGTAATTACATTCCATTCCCTTACAGTACGTCCAACTAACCATATACTGGCAGTCACTAGTCCGAAGAAAAAACTCCATACCACAATGGGGAAATGCTCGAGTAAATAGGTCAATAGAGAAGCCAATGTCATTATGCTCGTGAAAACTCCCGCGAACAACACTGCAAGAAATTTTCCGTTTATGTAGGTCCAAGCATTTTTGAATTGGCCACTAAATAGAAGCTTTACAGCATGAATATTTATAGCACTGATAGAGCTGATGAGCTCTTCATAGATACCTGTGATAAAAGCGATGGTACCACCACTTACTCCGGGCACTACATCTGCAGCGCCCATGGCCACACCCTTGAGGAAAAGGCGTAAATAACTTTTAAGCATTTTAGTTGGTTTGAAGGAGCTCTAAAATACTTGTAATCTCCTTATTTGAGATAAGTTCTGGGAAGTATTCTTGAAACAGTACCACTGCAGATGGATCTATTTTAAGGGACTCACCGAGTATTTGAGAAGCTTCTAAATATTCATCTGTAGCAAATAGATATCCCGCTAAGACTAATTTTAACTGTACACTTCCCTCAAATCTGCTAACAGCATTATGAAGTATCTTGATAGCATTGTTCAATTGCTCCGTCTCGATTAAACATTCCACATAGTCGATTACATCTTCGACGGTAAAACTTTCATCAAGCCAAACTCTTTTGTAATCCTCTATGGCTTCCATGTGCCTGTCGAGTGCATTGAGCACATTAGCCCGTTCTAAAAAGACATCATCTAGATCAGGTTCAATTTTGATGGCAATATTGAATTCACGCAATGCCTCACTGAGGCTACCCAATTCTTGCTCTATCATGCCTATTCTAAAGTGAACATAACCGGAAGGAACGTCTTCACTGATACTCAATCTGTAGGCGGTTAGTGCCTCAATAAGTCTGTTTTTCTCTTCGTGGATTCGACCTAATTCGAAATAAGCTGCATGAAAGGTATCATCTGCAGTTGTCGCCCAAGTAAAGGCTTCAATTGCTTTCGATTCATTATTTTTTCTAAGCCAAAAAGTCCCCTTTTGATACCACAGTAAAGCATTGTAAGGTTCCTTTTCAATGAGTCTATTAAAGATGCTTATACCCTTTTCGAAGTCATGCGTAAAATCCAGACAAAGCGCAAGTTGGTACAAGGAGGTGTCATCTAGGTCATCTTCCATATCACAAAGTCTTTCCAAAGCTGCAGCTGCATAGCCGTATTCACCTTGACTGAGATGTGCGTCAACAATTTGTTGTAGAATCTCCACCGGATCATCAGCGATATCAAGCGCATTATCAAGCAATGCCAGAGCTTTTTCCTTGTCCCCTTTGTGTAACATTACAGTCGCTTGGGCAATAAGTACTTCAACATGCTGGTCGGCAAGACCTTCTAAGAGATGAAGTTTAATTTGTGCTTGTCTAAAATCTTTCAATGCGATGAACAGTTGAATTTCCTTGACTTTAAAGACTAAAGAGTGGGGATGAACCTCAAGGGCATCTGTTAAACTCACTTTCATTTTTTCGTAAGAACCGGTGTCAAGGTAATAGTTCACGATAGTCTCTAAATCCTCAACATCAAAGTAAGGCAAGCGCCCATCTTCGAGAGATGATTCGTAAGATTTAACTAAGGTGATTACTTCTTGGTCTTCGAAACTCATATGTCGAAATTTACGGCCTTATTCATGGAAAAAGTCGAACCTGTAAAAATAATTAGTTTCGCCTTTCAACACTGTTATTAACATATAGCAAATTCAGTTCCACAATTTTAGACTAGGTCCCCTGATGACTTTATCTTCGCTACATAAAACCAATTAGACCATGACCTTAATTAAATCTATTTCAGGAATTAGAGGAACCATTGGCGGATCGATAGGTGAAAACTTAACCCCTGTAGACGCTGTAAAGTTCGCAGCAGGTTACGGAGCTTGGTTAAAATCTAAGAATGACAAGTGTACGGTAGTCATTGGTCGTGATGCAAGACCTTCGGGGCTGATGATTGAAAACTTGGTCATTTCTACCCTACAAGGATTGGGTATTAATGTCATCAATACAGGGCTGAGTACAACACCTACTGTAGAAATGTTAGTAACTCGATACAAAGCAGAGGGTGGAATAATACTGACTGCTTCTCACAATCCCAAACAATGGAACGCTCTTAAGCTACTTAATGAAAAGGGTGAGTTCGTTTCAGGTCAGGATGGAACCACTATTCTTGAATTGGCAGAGGGTGGTACTATCCAATTCGCTGATGTAGACGACTTAGGAACTTTAACGACTTGTGAGGATGGTTTGGCATGGCATATTGAAGAAATTCTAAAGCTACCAACTGTAGACGCGGAATTAATTGCATCCAAAGAATTTTCTGTAGTAATTGACGCGGTTCACAGTTCGGGTTCCATAGCGATACCTATGCTTTTAGATAAGCTAGGAGTGACGTATAATAATTTATACCCGGAGCCTACAGGGCAGTTTCCTCATAATCCTGAGCCTTTAGAGAAGCATTTGTCAGCAATCATAGAAGCGTCTAAAAACGGTGATTATGACATGGGTATAGTAGTAGATCCAGATGTGGATCGTCTTGCTTTTATCGATGAAAACGGTAAAATGTTTGGGGAAGAATATACCTTGGTTTTAGTAGCAGATTATCTGTTAGGTCTGCAATCAGGCCATGTGGTAAGTAACATGAGTTCTTCAAAAGCATTGAGAGATTTAGCAGAATCCAAAGGATCTAGTTATTCTTCCTCAGCTGTTGGAGAGGTGAATGTTGTGGATGAGATGAAAGCAACGAATAGTGTCTTAGGTGGTGAAGGTAACGGAGGAATTATTTTACCTGAGCTTCACTATGGTAGAGATGCATTAGTAGGAATTGCTCTGGGATTGACGCACCTTGCTAAAACTGGGAAAACGATGAGCGCACTAAAAGCGTCTTATCCACAGTATTTCATGGGCAAACAAAAAATAGAATTGACACAAGGTTTAGATGTTGATGTCTTGTTGGCGTCCATCGCATCAGCGTATCAAAACGACGAATTAAGCACCATAGATGGCGTGAAAATCACCTGGTCAGATCGTTGGGTTCATATGCGGAAGTCAAACACGGAACCTATCATCCGGATCTATACTGAGGCTCCTAGTTCCAAAGAAGCCATGGAATTGGGTGAAAGATTTATTAAAGAACTGCAAGCACTAGCGAAGTAGTTTAATTTTCTTGAGTACAAGAGTTATATTTGAATAGATTTCAAAAGAGAACATACATGGGCGTTATTTTCCTAGACAATGCAGCAACGACTCCTCTAGAGCCTAGGGTTAGGGAGGAGATGATCAGAATGATGGACAACTTCGGTAATCCATCAAGTACCCACCTCAGCGGTAGAGGTGCGAAGGTAGAGGTAGAGGTGGTACGCAAAAGAATTTCTAAAATCCTTGGAGCCGAATCGGGTGAGATTTTCTTCACCTCAGGAGGTACAGAGGCTGATAACATGGCTTTGTTTTGCAGCGTCAGAGACTTAGGTGTTAAGCGCATAATAACCACTACAATTGAGCATCATGCTGTAGGACATCCTATAGAGTTCATGGTTGAAAGAGGAGAAGTTCAGGTACAATACCTGACCTTAAATGAGTACGGTGATATAGATCTAGTTGAGCTAGAAAATTTACTTAAAAATGGTCCTAAGACGTTAGTTTCTTTGATGTTTTCGAATAATGAAATAGGAAATTTATACCCAGTCGCACAGATTTCGACCTTATGTCAAAAATATGCTGCGTTATTTCATTCGGATACCGTTCAAGCCATGGGTCATCTTCCCATAAATGTAAAGGATGTTCATTATGACTTTCTTACCTGTAGTGCTCACAAGATACATGGACCCAAGGGTATTGGTTTTGTATACGTTAAGAGCGGTTTGAAAGTAAAGCCGTTTATTCAGGGTGGCGGTCAAGAAAGAAACTTAAGGGCAGGAACAGAAAATACGATTGGTATTTGTGCACTTGGAAAAGCATTTGAAATTGCAACGAATGAAATGGCCCAGGATCAAAAAAAAGTTGAGGCACTCAAAACACGTGTGATTCAAGAAGTTCAGCGCATAGTGCCTGGTGTCAAGTTTTTTGGTAGAAGCGCGGAGTTAGATAAGAGTTTATACACGGTGCTAAGTATCGCATTCCCTAAAACAGGTAATGACATGCTCACCTTTAGTTTCGACATGAAAGGAATTAGTGTTTCAGGTGGATCAGCTTGTACTTCTGGATCTAATCAAGGTTCTCATGTATTAAGAGGTTTAGGAGCCTGGACTGAAGATTATCAGCCGGTTAGAGTATCTTTTAGTAAGTTTAATACACAAGATTGTGTGACTGGTTTTATTCAAGCACTGGAAGAAATCTATGCCATTACTCCGGCGAAATAGTTCATCCTACCTTATGATGGTGACTGATCCCATGCGCACTTCATCGCCTCCAGTGAAACGATAGGTATACACGTCTTGGTCGGTACTTTTTCCTTGAGTAGTGCCGTCCCAGAATTCTTCAAAGGGATTGTCACTGCGAAATACTTCGTTTCCCCAACTGTCGAAAATAACGAAAAGTGGATCTTCTAAACAGCTATTTCCTGATATTTTAAATACCTCATTATGGATATCGCCATTTGGTGTAAAAGCACTTGGTATGAATACCCTGCCGTCAATTCTAATAATTTCAGCTAAGAAGTCAAATTTGTAATCTCTGTTACAAATGGTGTCACTTATGGTAAGTGTTACGCTTTCTAATCCGGATTCTGGATATCTAAAAGATGGTATCATCCCCGTGTCTGCAAAACCACTAAAATCCCATAAAAAGATCATGGTGCTATCAACGTTGTTATAAAAAACGTCAACACCACCATAGCGGCAGCTGTCAGTGGTAACATCTACGGTAGGCGTATTTGCGTCGTTATCAAACACGATCTCGAAAAGTTGCGTAGCGAACACATCGCAAAAAGAATCTCGAGCAACCACTGATGCTGAATATGTAGCAAAAGAAGGGTACGTGTGGTTCACATTACGATTTGTGGTAGTCAGCGTAGACCCATCTCCAAAATTCCATTCAAAATAGTCGGCATCACCCAGGTTTTCAATCCAGTTAACCTCTCTAAATAGATCACAGCTTACGTAATCTTCAGTCCAATCCGTTACTGGGAAATTAGCAGTGTCATGCTTGATTTCAATATAAGTGGTATCATAACTATCGCAAATGGTATCAATCGCTACTAGCATTACGTTATAGGTACCTAGAGCAGGGAAGGTGGCAATGGGATTTTCCATATTACTGGTGTCCCCTTGGTCGAAATCCCAGTAATAGGCATTCGCATTGACACTGTTGTTATTCAACCTTAAAGTGAGTTCATAGCAGTTGGTGTCAATTAGATAATCAAGGTCAACCTCTGCGCTCGCTTCAATACCCGTTTCGAAATCTAATTTTATGACGCCAAGATTACAATTACTACTATTGTTCAGCATGGAAAAAGCTCCAGGTGTCGTTGGTAAATCATCATTCCCGCCACAACCTGCACAAACGGCTTGATAAATGCGTCCCCGATCATCAAATCTTGAAGTTCCACCATCTACATGTTCTGCGCTGTTCGGTCCTCCAAAGTAGCTTCCATATTTAAATGACGTAAAGTTTTTAGCCAGCACCATGAAATAGAAATCGGATCCATCCGTAGTGGAATCCATAGCATCGCTACTCACAGGTAAAAGGCTCACTGTGGTGGGCACGAAGGAACTGTTGGTTACACCGCCCCATCCAGATAATAAAATATTTAAACAATCATCAACATTAAATGCCGTAGGGACTAGGTTTAAACTTCCTTGTGGCGATCCAAATGCAGTAGAACCCATACTGGTGGAAAGGTCTAGACTAATTTTATGAATGAACTGTTTCCGGTATTGTGGTGTGCCCCAGGCTCCGGAACTAATAGGGTAATTACCTAGCGTTTGTCCAAAAACAAAAATATTACCTAGTTTATCAATGTCCATTAGAAAGGTTTGGTCATAAGCCGCTGTTCCAACATAGCTACTCCGTATTAACGCGCCAGTAGCACCGTTAAAACGCGCCACATAACCGTCGTCTTCCGTTCCTAGACGAGTCGCCTTATAAGCACCTAAGGTTGATGGCAAATTTCCACCCTCAGTACCTCCACATATGTAGACGAAACCGTTAGACTCTCTGACGCTATAACCGGAGTCATCACTGGTACTCCCGTAATAATTACTCCAAAGTATGGTAGTCCCCGCTGGGTTTATTTTCATGACCACTGCGTCTTGACCTCCTGCAATATTACAGGAAGAACAGTTCGTAGTTGGGAAATTTGTGCTCGTAGTGGATGCTGTGAGGTAAATGTTATTTGAACCATCCACTAAGACTTCACCGCGGGACGCATCACCATAATTTTTTGCCATGCCTAGATTGAGTCCGTCAGTGCCATTACCTCCCAGATAAGTAGAGCTTAGTATAGCGGATCCCGCTTGATTAAAACGAGTTAAAAATAGGTCCGGTTTGTCAAACTCATACCCGTTAATCTGCACCGATGCACCACCTGCGTTTGAACTCTGTATTGGGTTTTGGGTAGGGAAATTACTGCTTCCTGTCGTTCCCATAACGATCAGCTGTCCATTAGAATTCACCACTAAGCTGTGCGGGTGCTCTGATTTTGTTCCGCCTAAATAAGTAGCGTACAGCAAGGTTGCGCCAGATGGCTCAAATACTGAAATCGTAACATCTGGAATAAAACCAATGTTAGGTCCTGGTGGGTCATTGTATCCTACTTGATAGGCGCCTACTGTAGATACATAGCCTGTCGCAAAAGAAACTCCTCCGCCATATAGTCTACCTAGATCATCATACGTTGCGGTAAATCCCCAGTTGTCTGTCAATGATCCACTAAATGAAGTAAAAATTAGTTGTGGATCTATGACCAATGAGTCTAGGGTATTCACATCTATCTCGCTTTCAAAAGACAGGTGACCTCGATCATTTTTGTACCAAACGCCAAAATCTATGCGCTCACCATTTCTCCATCCCCAAGCAACAGGTATACTTTCTATAAAAGAACCTACAGATGTTTCGACTTCTATAAATCCCTCGGGGTCTAAAGAGATCGTCGTAGCTCCGTCATAGGTCCATTCGATGTCCTTGAATACAGAGGTATTTGTGAGATGCCAATCGTATTTTAAATGATGACCACCTTGGTGAAACTCAAGGCGCGAACCATCATATATTCCTTCGTATGTCAAGGAAGTTTGAGGTTTGACACCAGAACGCCACGTTGAGCTATCACTGCCTAGAAAATAATTTTGAACGTAAGAAACGGGATGAGTCCCGTACGGATTTATGGTTTGACCATTCAAGAACTTTAATCGTAGAGCGTGAAATTTCAACCCTTCCTCTGGTGCGCTTAATCCGGCTTCATGAATGTGATGTCCCTTATGATCTTCTCCTTGGATAGCGTTTTTTAAGACGAACTGTACGGCACTTTCTTCAAAAAATAATGCCCCACTTTTTAATCGCATCTGGTAGGCAAAATCACCCTCCCATTGCCCTTCGTTAGGTACAAAAAGCACCTCCTGACCCAAGAGACTAAGGGTAGATAACCATAATATGACTAAAAGAGAACCGGTATTTCGCATACAGAATAAAAGTAATACAAAAATGGGGCCTATTCTATCAAAGTGGTGAGTACCATTAGTTTTGTTTTCCCAATCTGTAGTGCAAAAACTTTATTTTCGCGTCCTTCCTTGAATTTAATTTTCTTTCTCACTTGGGTCGGGGACTCTGGAAAGCCAATGCATTCAATCGCTGCTGCAATAGGATTGTGCTTAAGTCGATACGGTTTCGCAATTTCATCAATCTTAAAAACCTTATAAAAAGGTGAGTAAACAGGTTTGTTTTTACAGGTATATAGATGTCCGTAAATAGTCTTTTCCAATCCTAGTTCTTTAGCCAATTCTATGTGTAGAGTACTCTTAGATAACCCTGGCGATGGTTGGATAATATAATTTTGAAATTCCTCGGTCGTGACGATTTCTTTAATACCAAGCCTACCTGAATAAGAGTAGCCAGAGTCAAGGTCAACAACTTGAATAGAGGAATTGGATGGTAATTCAGAGGATTGTAGTGTTAGAACTTCTTTACATTCTCCCTGAAACTGTATTACTACTACGGAGACTAACCCGGTTAATTCTGACGTAGAATTCAGATCTACCATTGGGCTATGTTTAGCAACAACATTAGATGCTCTCTTGAGCAACTCGTGCTGTATTTCGATGAGGTTTGGGGTGCCTTCCGCCATGGAAAATGTTCTGTTGTCTCTGGCTCTGCGATCCGGATCAAGGTAAAAAGTCAGTTTGTCTTTAGTGATCGCATGATCACAGATCCAATGGTCTATATCTTCTAGTCCAGCAGGTTTTGAGAGCACGGTGATATTTGGAAGATTATGCCGTAACAAAATGGCAAGGTCTTCGTTTTGCTCAAAACATAAATGTGCTGCGCAATCATTACGCTTAGATAGTGCCCAGGTATCAATCCCCAAACCTGCACAAAGATCTATCGTGTAGGGGGTATGCACATGGGAACCTTTGTATTGAGCCGTTGCAGTCGAACTACTTTGCTCTAACGCTAATCCACTAGGAAAAATCCATCGCTCACCAAGTGTTTCAAACTTTTTTCTTTTTTTTTGACGTGCCTCTATTTGAGCTATGGCAGAGAAAAAAGGATCTTTCAACCCAAACTTTAAACGAAGTTTAGAGGTGTTGTCCTTCTGGTGCTTCAGGATCCATTGCCATTGTTCTTCTCCAAGACAATGTGGATTGACTTGTTGATGGGGGTGCTCAGTTTGACTATTCATCGATAGACTTCATGGCAGTATTAAAGACAATTCGAGCAACACTATAGAACGGAACGGCAATGATCATTCCCCCAATTCCCAAAAACGTACCCGCGATTGAAATGACTAAAAAGATCTCGAGTGGATGTGCACCTACACTGTTCGAAAATATAATGGGTTGAAAAACTATGTTGTCCAATAGTTGTACTCCGCCAAAAAGAAGGAGTAACCAGTAAAGGCTTTGTACGAGATCAATATCTAGACTAGGATCTGACACTCCCATAGCATAAAGCTGTCCTAGACTCAACAGTATTCCAAGGGATGCGCCAATCAGCGGCCCAACATAAGGGATGAGGTTAAAGACAGCGGCGCAAAGTGCCAATACAACAGCACCTTTGACACCTATAAATGTCATGCCCAGCGCTAATAAGATGAAAACAGCGGTGATTTGAAACAAAACACCAAAGCTATAACGAGTTACAACCTGTTTGATTTGAGGTGTCATGACATCCACCTTATCGTGATAAGATTCAGGGGTTATTAAATCAACAAACTTGTGTGCTAAATCCCGTTCCCTGATGAGGAAGAAAGAAATGAAAGCAACAGAGAATAACCCAATAATAATTTGGCCAATACCACCTAAAAGTGAAAAGAAAACGTTGCTGATGGCATCAACACTTGCAAAAGATTGTAATGTCTCATTAATATTTGTCAATTCCTCCTTTGAGTTCATGCCAAAAGAAGTAAGAATGGCATCAAGTTGGTTCCATTCTAGTTGCAAACTTGCGATGAGTTCATCATAAGGAATGGTTTTAATGAAATTAAACTCTTGCGCAAGTACAGGTAAGAACCAGGTTACTATGCCTGCGAAAACAGTCACGATAATGGATAATGTAAGTGCCGCGGCTCCAGTGTTTCCTATTCGTAAACCAATTTTCGGAATCTTCCCTATGAAGGTAACAATAGGTCTTCCTAAAACGCTAATGTATAGCGCTATAACGGCGTAAACTAGAACAGATTTTATCAAATAAAGAGCATAACAGCTAGCTACGATCACGGCAAGTTGTAAAACACCGATTGCCAAAGGTTGGATTTTGATGGATTTCATGGGAATGAATTTCTTACTAAGGACCAATGTACCAAGTTTGCCCCCATTTTCAACGCCAAGGATCTTTTCTCTTTTGAATCTTGATGGACCTCCGCATCTTCCCAGCCATCACTTAAATCAGTTTCATAAGTTAATATGGCCACCAATTCACCATGAAGGAAATATCCTACAGCTTCCTGAGGAAGCCCGTCATGCTCATGAATTTTCGGTAATCCAGTTGGCATTTGAAAGGGTATTTGAAAAATGGGATGTTTAATAGAAATAGACTCAATGGTAGCGTCATTAAATACTTTTGCCAATTCCTCCAACGCGAAATCTTTCATTCCATAATTATCATCGATATGTAAGAAGCCGCCTCTGTGAACAAATTGTCTCAGTATTTCAGCTTCTTCTTTGGAGAAAACTATTCTACCATGGCCAGTGGCATGAAGGAAGGATATACCAGAGGATAATAAGGAATTCACCGATACCTCTTTTGCCATAACAACGGTTCGTGCTCCTGTAGCTTCGTTATAGAACGTGCTTAAGTTATCTAAGGCTGTTGGATTAGCATACCAATCTCCACCGCCATCATATTTTAGTAGTCCCAATACTTGGGCGCTAGAAGTACTTATCAGGAACGAAAAGAGTAGTATAGATACTGCACGCATAGGATTCAAATATACTAGGAAAAGCTGATCAATACGCGATGCCATTCATTCAATCATTTGGTGCTTGTTATTCCGATTATCATGTTAATTTTGACCTAACATGAAAAAAGTATTTTTGTTATTCCTGTTGACTTTTACAGGATGGTTTAACGAAGAAGTGCAGGCTCAGTGTATGCAGAGTACGCCCTTTGCTGAAAATTTTGATGGTAATTCGTGGATCTCTCCTTCAGGATGGAACAACAATGGTTCAATACCTAGTTGTTGGACGAGAAATTTAACCAACCGCAATTACTTATGGATGCCTTCTGATCCTTCATTTGTTTCAGCGAACTCGGGTCCCGCTGGAGACCATACTACTGGCTCAGGTGGATATGCCTTCGCAGAAGGTTGGTTTACAGGGATTACCACCACAAACCAAGATGTCACCAACCTAATTACTCCGCCCATAGACCTCAGTACAGATACCCTCCCTAGATTAGTGTTCTATTACCACATGTTTGGCTCGGATATTACTTGGTTGAATATTAAAGTACGTAAAGTGGGTACCACGAACTGGGTCAATGTGCACACCTTTAATTCAAGTACGACTTCCTCACAGTTTACGAGTAACAGCTCGCCATGGAAAAAACATGTGGAGTCCTTATCCCAATTTGCAGGAGATACTGTTCAAATTAGATTCAATGCAAAAAGAAGCTCAAGCTTTAGTTGGTTCACGAATAGTAGAATTGCGATTGATGATATACTTGTTGAAGAGACACCTTCTTGCGACCAACCTTTTAATATAACCATCTCTCAAACGACCCCTACTGGGGGTACCTTAAATTGGTCTTCATTGAATTCAAGTCCATTGAGTTATCAGGTCCAATATGCTTTAAGTACCGGATCAGTAGTCAATGGTACTTTAGCCAACTTCACATCGAAACCGAGCGTATTGAGTGGATTGTTGTCCAATACAAATTATGATGTTCGGGTGCGTGAAATTTGCGCAATCGGAGATACAAGTTTATGGTCCGCAACAACAACATTCAGAACACAATGCGCGCAATATATAGCACCTTTTGTTGAGGATTTTGAAGGAACTGGTTGGGCGCCCTCGACAGTCTGGAATGCACAGGGGGATATAGACCCTTGCTGGAACGTGCAAGGATCGGCCACTAAGTTTTGGAATGTTGGTGAACCAGCATTTAGTTGGATACAAACGGGTCCGTCTGGAGACCATACTTCAGGCTCAGGACAATATATGTATCACCAAGTAACTTCAACCTTGAGCTCTGGTTTAGATCCAAGACTTATCTCACCATGGATTGATATGGATACTATTTCTGATCCCGAATTGTCTTTTTGGTACCACGGATATGGTCAATCTATGGGTGCCTTAAACGTAAGGATTCAGACCATTGGAGGCACGTGGTCTTCCGTTTGGGATACTTCCGGAATTACACACAGCAGTTCAACTGCACCGTGGTTAGAGCAGATTATAGATCTGACCAGTTATGCTGGAGATACCATAAGGGTGCGGTTTGACTATGGTGGCGCCTCAGGATCATTTTACACCCAATTCGCATTGGATGACCTGTCCTTGGCAAAAGCTCCTGATTGCCCTAAGCCAAAGTTTACATCCATAACTGGAGTAGGAGTACAGGTGGCCCAGTTGGATTGGACGAGTGGTGGAGCTTCGGATTTTCAAATTAGGTACAGAGCTCTTGGCAGTTCAACATGGACCTGGACAACCGCCGCCACAAGTGCAAAAGGAATACCAGGACTCAGTCCAAAAACAACTTACGAATGGCAAGTCAGAGATTCCTGTGGATTAGGCAGTGCAAGCTCTTGGGTTTTGGGGCCATTATTTACCACGAAATGTACGGTGTTCACAGCTCCTTTTTCTGAAGACTTTTCAAATACTACAAACTGGGTTGGACCTGGTTTTCCTGATCAAAACGGTGCAATAGATGATTGTTGGTTACGCTCAGATAGTACAGATTATTTTTGGACTGGAAAGGGAGTACATTACGCAGGTACAGGTCCCTCTGCAGATCATACCTCGGGTTCAGGTGGATACACCTTTGCACGAAGTGCGACCCCCTTTTCGGCAGGAGCAGATACGGAATTGAGAACACCATTGATTGATTTAGATACCCTGCATTCTCCGGAACTTATCTTCTGGTATCACATGTATGGATCCGATATAGATCAATTAAAAGTTTTTGTCAAACCACTTGGACAGCAGGCCTTATTGCTGAAAACGATTACTGGACAGAAGCAGGCGTTATCAACGTCAAGCTGGTTAAAGCAATCATTGAGTTTACTAGCTTATGAAAATGATACTGTCCAAATCATTTTTAAGGCATATCGAGGAAATGGATCTCCATTTACTCCTTTTAAAGCCGATATTGCCTTAGATGATATAAAGATTAATGAGACAACCACTTGCCCAGCTCCCGTAATTACAGCTTCAAACATATCCTACAACAGCGCCCAATTAGATTGGAATGGTAATTCTTCTACATCGGCGGTAGAGTATGACCTGGCTAACTTTACGCTTGGGGCGGGAATAACTATGGCCGCTACCGGTCAATCCGCCATGGTTAATGGTCTTCAACCTAACACCACCTATGATGCTTGGGTTCAAGATTCATGTACCCCAACGCTAAATAGTTTATGGTCGATGGTTCAGTTTACAACCTTGCCATGTCCGGCTCTAGTGGCCACGGGTTCTTTCGTGAATTCAGGTTCTAGTGCTACTGGATATAGTACTGCGATGAATTCTGACTCTACCATTTGGTTCTGGGGGGATGGTACGTACTCTGACGGAGATACAGCAACACATACCTACACCACGTTTGGTTCTTTTACAATCTACCAGGTCGTCTACAATAACTGTGGGAGTACAGATTCTTTAAGTTATACATGGTCCTTATGTGACACGACTGTATTAAACCCGACTTACGTTGTAAATGGTTTACAAGTTGCTTTTGACGGCGCTTCATCCTCGTCAGGTACAGGTCTAGCGTACTATTGGAGCTTTGGTAACGGAATTTTAGGGCAAGGAGACACACTTACTGTTAACTATGCCACTGCAGGGGTTTATACGGTCTCATTGTTAGCTGTTAATTCTTGCGGTGACTCAATTTTAACCTCATTTGATGTTACATTATGTCCACTAGTGAATCTTACCTTTAGCTCTACAGTGGTAGGTAATCTTTTTACATTCAGTGCACAGCCAAGCAACCTATTAAATTACCAATGGGATTTTGGGGATGGAAATGCTGGAACAGGAGCAGTGGTATCGAACTCCTATGGAACTAATGGTTCTTTTACGGTGACGTTAAGTGGGCAAGATTCCTGTGGGAATACCTTTGTTTACAGCGATATTGTTGCTACTTGTGACCTTCCTCAAGGAGATTTTACTTTTAGCTTAGTGGGAACCGGGTCAACAGGGCTTATCGTTGATTTCCAGGCCACTGCGACAGGTGCTAATCAATACCACTGGTTCTGGGGAGATGGTACGTTCGATAAGGGCAATGCTCCAAATCTCCAACATACCTATGGCGTTATTACGTTAAACTACTCGGTTACCTTACTATTGATCAATGATTGTGGTGATACCACAAGTGTTACTCGTTCTTTGAATGAAGTCGGAATATCAGAAACAGGTACTGAATGTCGTCTATACCCTAACCCAACAAGGGCTTCTTTGAGGGTTGAATTTCCTCAAACCATCAACACAAGGGTTCAATTATTCTCATCAATTGGAGCCATTGTTCATGACGTTACCACTGAAAATAGTTCGTGGATAGATATTGATATGTCCGATTTTCCATCAGGAACTTACGCTCTCCGCGTTCTGATAGACGACCAATGGCATTATTATCCGCTCGTTAAGATATAGGTAGCTCTAACCTGACTTATATTTGTGAAAGGCCTACAAAAAACCTTCAATCACAATGGAACATACAATCACCAAGATTTTAGTTGCTAATCGTGGAGAAATTGCGTTACGCGTAATGAGAACAGCCCGAGAGATGGGCATTAAAACTGTCGCCATATATTCTGAAGCAGACCGAAGAGCTCCTCATGTAATGTTCGCCGATCAAGCAGTATGTATTGGTCCAGCGCCCTCAGCAAATAGTTATTTAAAGGGGGACGAAATCATTCGTATTTCTGCCTCACTAGGAGTTGATGCCATACATCCGGGATATGGGTTCCTTAGTGAAAATGCTGATTTCGCAAGAAACGTGGAGGCTGCAGGTATTATATTCATTGGACCTCGCCCTCATGCTATAGAGATCATGGGAGACAAACTAAGCGCAAAGGCTGCAGTTGAGAATTTTGATGTTCCATTAGTGCCAGGCACTGAGGGAGAGGTGAAAGATGTAAGCGAAGCACTAGTATTGGCGCATGACATTGGATTCCCTGTGATGATAAAAGCCAGTGCAGGTGGTGGTGGTAAGGGCATGAGAATAGTGCATAACCCTGAAGAATTTGCCTCTCAAATGGAACGCGCAGTAAGCGAAGCGACTAATAGTTTTGGAAACGGCGCTGTATTTGTAGAAAAGTATATTCAGAACCCTCGTCACATTGAAATTCAAGTATTGGCAGATGAATATGGAAACGTGGTTCACCTTTTTGAACGTGAATGTTCGATCCAGCGTAGACATCAGAAAGTGATAGAAGAAGCACCGTCTGTGGTCTTAAACCCTGAGCTAAGAGCAGCAATGGGAGCAGCAGCAGTGAGTGTTGCGAAGGCATGTAACTATAGAGGGGCAGGTACAG
>ENA-OSJC01001870-OSJC01001870.1-marine-metagenome-genome-assembly--contig:-NODE-1870-length-16520-cov-2.893389_pt1 | contig 16520 bp, 20 predicted proteins | sample MGYA00237885_ERZ534234 | MGnify/ENA primary metagenome ERZ534234 (study PRJEB26413, sample SAMN06343907) | marine metagenome | isolation source: coastal waters | place: Atlantic Ocean: West Antarctic... | reverse complement strand
TTCTTTTAGCTCAATTTCGGGGATAGCTCCTCCAAGCTCTTCGAGGATCTTTTTAAAAACATTCTCTGACTTGTTCTGGAAGAAGATTAAGTGGGTGGCATTTTCACGTAATCCACGTGGGATTCCGCCGTGATTTCCACCTCCGCCACCAGAATAGGTCTGCGATAAGAAAAAACAACTAACACCGAGCGCCGCGCGTGGTCCAAATGGTTCATGAAGAGGAGCAATATGCCTGTTCATAATTGCGAGCTTTGTTAAACCAGGTGCATTTCCAAGCGCTGAAGAACCTAAAATATCATCACAAATTAAACAACTTTGGCATGGACGCTCAATATCACGCTTCCACATGGGTGGGGGCACGTCTGTTGGGTTGCCCTCTTGATCCAAATATCCCAAATCAATAAAAGTATTTAAATCAAGCAAGTCCATAGAATGTATCGATGTTGCGTTTTTAGTTTTATCTTTAAAATCTTGGTATAATTTTTTGCTCATCATATATTCTGACCACTCATCCCTCTCAGCTTCCAACTCCGCAATAACAACATCAATAGATTCCCTCGTTGGATATAAAACATCGTTTTCGTCTATATCTAAAAATTCCCAATATTTTTTATTAGAATCATACGTAGGTGTTATCATAAAAAATCTATCGTATAATTTATCGTCCATCGCCTGATGAAGTATCTTTGCAGTCGTGTAGGACTTGCCCGTATTACGAGTTCCGATTACTAAAGTTAAGCAAGGTGCTTTCATACTATTTTCGGAAGTAGCATACTCGTTTGTGATACTCGTGTCAGGAACTTTTTTAAATTCCTTAATTTTTTTAATAGATGGTTTCATTGTATTATACTATTATTAAATTATAAAATTGAAATAACAAACTTAATATAATTATAATTATTATGCCAAAAAAGAAAATTAAGAAGAGGATTAAAAAAGATAAACGGAGAGAAGAAGACCAAGAAGAAAAAAGATGTTCTGCTTGCGACTGTTATGAAACGGAAGATGGTTGCGAGTGTAGAAAAATCCCATGCTCAAGGTGTGGTATGACCGACCATATTTATAACATGAACCACGAATTATTCCACACGGAGTATTGGTTTAGCTGTATGCCTTTCGAAACAAAATTAAGTGAGTGTTTGTGCGATGAATGCGAACATAAATGTGAAGATGAAGATGAAAGTGATTATTAAACATTAATTTTATGATAATATTCTTTGGCATACAGATAACAATCGTGTGCATCCTCCTCATCATCAAAATAACCAAGAGTTTTCAAAATTCTATCGACGCGGATTTGGGCTTGCCATTTGTTATTTACATTATTCCAACTATACCCTCTTGCGCTGGTGTTCCATTTATTTTGCTGGTCAGTCAATACTCGTAAGTTTTCGATTCTATTATCCGAAGAATCTTGATTTATATGATCTATAAAATTAGTTTTACCACCATCACTAATATCCCAATCTTTATTGTGCAGTTTATAAACGACTCGCGAGAAAAGCATTATTTTTCTATTAATTCCAACTCTATAAGTTTTGTAATTAGTTCTACTACTATCCAATGTTGGTCGCATCTTATACCAATAATCTTCTTTTACCTTACACTCTCTCCAAGAATATATATCAAGACTGTCATTTTTATTGATTCTTATTTTTTTACCGTTAATAGTTCCATACAACCACTCAATACTCATAATATATCAAACAGGTCATTTTATATTTAAATACTTTTTATTCTTCTTCTGAAAGAATTTCAGGAACTATTTCTGGAACTATCTCGGGCTCTTTCTCCTCAACCTCGACGCCTCTCCACTCTTCTGGTTCATCAACAGGCTCTTTTGCTTTTAACATATTAATTAGCTCATCTTTTTCTATTTTAACAGTCACGCCATATAAGGTAAGCGAATCAAACACCTCGTCGGCATCAGTCTGCTCTCCAAGATGGCGGACCTGTCCGACGTGTCCAAACTCAGCAAGAACTTTTTCAATGGTTGATTTGCTAAAACTCATTATAAATAGTAGATATATTATTTATTTATTTATTTTCAAGTAAATAGTTGTGCGGTTATAGAGGAAACCCCACGCTCGGCAGACGCTTGTGTGCCACCGTTTACAACTTTATTTAATTTAAATGATGTGCTTGCTGAGCTATTCACTAATAATACTGTATATGAATAGAGGGTGTTGGCGGCAATATCAGTATCAATATATTTTCCATTACAACATTCCAGCGTTGTATCCTGATTCTGGAAAAAAGAAATGGTGAAGGGTGAAATAAATCGGACATTGGAGTTGCCAGGATATGATGCTCGTAGTATTTTATCATATACGTAAGTAGACCCATTATGTTTCGCTCTTGCTATTACTACTCCTTTATTTTCTTCCGACACCACCCACTCCCCAACAACGCTAAAATCCAAAGAAACTCCTTCATAATTTCCTCCGACAGTAGTCACAAAACAAGTTAATATATTATCTATTAAACCTCCTATATTATTTGGGTCTGTATCGCCAGGGTTGCCCTCACCCACAGTATATGCTCGGTCGTCGTCGTCATACTGTTTGAATGAAAATGTGTCTGTTCTTGGTATAGTCGTAACTCTTGGAATGCTAAATGGGAAATCGCTCATTATATATATAGTTATTATAATTATATAAGTTGGCAATAAAGAATAACACCATATTCTGGTGAGAGACCAGAAGCATTTGAATCCACACGAAGTCCTATATCGTTCTCGCTTGTTATCGTTTGGGGGTCTGTGAATAAAGCGGAGCGTGAAGTTGATTTTAAAACGTCATCAAATGCTATAATATCACCAACGGCGGTCAAATCGGCTTCTGTAGTTGTGGCCGAGTCTTTGGGTCTTCTTCGTAGTTGAAACTCATAATCTTTGTTCCCGCCACTGTCACCATCAAGTGATAGGCTCATTCCAATTATCTTATAAGTAAAAGGAACATTCACAAAAAATATATTTTGTTCAGAACCCAAACTCGGTATTAATCTCATAAGACCATCTTGTCCGCCGTTCGCAACTCTTTGAGAGAATGATAAAGTGAATATAGGTTTTGCTGTGTTTCCAGTTCTTGTAATGCTAAATGGAAAATCGCTCATTTTATATATAGGTTATTATAATTTATACAGTTTGACACCAAAGTTTTCAACCTTTACATTCTGCGGTGAATGTGCTAACTCCTCGTTCATAATTCTTATTATCGACATCCGCTTTAGTTCTATTTAAATTAAAGTTGGCGGCGCTGCTGGTATTTATTAAATATATATCATATTCCACTGGTGAGGTTGTTCCTGGCTCATCAACATACGTTACACTTAACACTTCTGGTGTTGAATCGTTGTCCACGGCGTAAAAGGTGATTGCGAACAAAGCATTCGCTGGTTTTCTATCACCGATATCGTCGTCGCCTGTTCGTGCGTCTAACCAAGTTTCAGTTCCTCCAACAACACGTTTAAATGATAGACTAGCCGAGTGCGAGTTGGTCTGCCACTCACCAAAAAGACTTAACTGAAGAACCACTTTTTGAGTCGCTGAGGTGGGTGTTATCGTTAATCCAGACAGTTGTGTTATTTTCGTTCCTGTTGTGGAGGTGCGCTCGTATGGAGGGCCTGTCGTTGGGACATTAACTACAGCAGTGTCCGTCAGCTGTATATGATTAAAAGGGTTTGCTGTTGCGGTATCTCTTCTTGGAATGCTAAATGGAAAATCGCTCATTTTATACTATACAGTTATATTATAATGGAAGAATTAGCAGACCTCGTCAAACTTCACTATTTGTTCTACAAAAAACAAAACTACTCAAAGTATCTTCCGAACGGAGTTTCTGTCGTGAATGAATATAGCGACGATGATTCTATGGTTTTTATAGACGGCGATAAAGTTATTATTAGTATGAGAGGATTAGATCCATCGTCTTTGAGAGATTTACAAATAGGTTTTAATATCGTTGCTGGTGATGTTTTAAATCCACAGGGATTTGACAAGGAAACGTCAAAAGGATTATATAAACAAATTTTAGATAAAGAACAATTAAAAATAGAAGAATTACAAGTTATATTTCCCAATAAAAAAATAGAATTAGTCGGACATTCTCGTGGTGGTAGAAAGGCGATTGATTTGGGCAAACATAATGATATAAAATATACAGCATTTAATCCAGGTGATGCAACCAGTTTTAGGCAAAAATTATACAGCGTGTTTCTCTCCAGTGCTCTTCCAAAGATTGATAATATAGAACAATATAATGATATGATGATTAATATGCCACAAAGTGAGTGGGGGTTGTATGCGTCTGGCAACCAAAGACTATTTAAGCATATCGAAAATCCTTTCTCAAGAATTGAGTTTGAGCCTAAAATTATACCACAACAATACACCATTGCACAAATGATAGAGAGATTGGTCTATAACCCAAATATTTATGATGCTATTTCGTCTTCTGCTGTCATGGCTGCTGGTTCGGTTGGTGGCATAGGCGATTCTTTTGCCTCGCAGGCAATAACTTCTCTCGCTATTCCAGTCGGTTTAGAATTGTTTTATAGTGCTACAATGGGCAAAAATTCTTATCATGGCGATGCCAATAGATTTGAAACCCAGCAATCACCCACCAGACAGCAAAGACGATTAGCAGATTCACAGATGAACCGCGACGAGTTTGGTGGCACAAAGGGTGGCGAGGAATTCAAAGATATGAAGGCAGGAATGAAATTCGCTTCGCTTCCTATTAATCCCTCAAACGAAGGCACTAAAAATATATATGCTACATCAAATGATATTGTAAGTTGGGGTTATAAAGGGAAATCTGGAGAGAACGTTAATATAGTTGATAATAAAGATTATGTTAAAGGTTATGATGTAACTCATCATAGCATTGACCATTTTATTTCGAAGGAACTATTTAATAGAATAGAAAACGATAGAAGTCTCTCGGTGATAGATAGTAATTTAAATATACAGAATAGATTTGACAGAGAGAACTTTGAGGAGTCAAGTAATATTAGTGCCGCAAATTATGATACGCAAATTGGTAATATCGGTGGTCAGCCTCGTCGCCCCTTAGATGTTAAGAGCTTTTGCGACGAATATCCAGAATTAGCCGAGTGTCGTTATATTTCTGGAACGCTCTAAGCGTTAGGCATATCCTGTGCTTCTGCTTCTGGTTGTGATTCTACTTCTGGTTGTGCTGTTTGGACTTCGAGCGAATCTAAATAGGCTTCATCACGGGCCGTCATCATATCAAGATAATCTTGGACCTCTTGCATCTCAGCAGTTTTTTGTGATTGTGCCGCCGTCGCCTCCTGTTGATCCATCGTTTCCTGATTTCCAATTCCGTCTTGCTGTTTCTGTATATTGATGTTTTCTAATTGGTTATTGAAATCATCTATCCAACTTTGTGGAGTTCCAGGTTTGCCCTGCAAAGTGTTATCACTAACCGTATGAGGCGGTATTAATTGGTAACCGTCTGCGCTGTTTTGAATGACGGTTCCTTCGGGGATATTATTCCAATAATCTATCGACGATTGTTCGTCGGCAACCATTTTATTATAATTATCATCAAACACTTTTTTCTCGGCATCGCTCATATCGTTGTAAAGAGCTTTGTTGCGAGCATCGGATTGACGAGTTGGTCTTTCACCCGAACCAGAACCTTTTTCAGCAAATGGCGAAATCGGTGCTCGGCGTCTCGGAGCGCCGATAGCGTTATCGGCATACACGCCCTCAGCAGTCCGAACTTGTTGTTTAGCGACCGATTGAAAATAAGCCATTTCTTGTTGGGTTATTTCGTGCGCTGCTCCGTCGAGCGAGTCTGGTCTTTCAACTATTCCTTCAGCTGCGTTATATACCTTTTCTGCTCCATAAGTAAGAGCAGCTAAAGCAGCAAATTCAACACCTACCGCCGCCACAGCACCAATACTGGCAACACCTTCAGCCAGCAATCCACTCATAATAGCACTCCCAACAGCAACATCTTCTCCTGCCTCCGCCGCCAGCGTCACTCGGGTTATCATACTAACTCGTTCTGCTTCAGTAATAACGGTGCCTGCCGCTTCGGCCCCTGCGATTATGCCTTCCGCTCGTTCTACCGCTTCCGCCGACTCTCCACCAAATTGACCTGCTATATCTGGAATCGGATTGGCTCCAGTGTCTCCGTCGCTTATTAACTCTTCAAGCGAGGAAATTCCAGCATCAATGTCTCCCGCCATATCTTTTGTTGATGGTCCCGTCAAGTCCAAATCCTTTTGTTTCTCAATAACCCTTGCTATCGTATCGGCATCAGGGTCTGGTTTCGGAAAGGGGTAAGTTTTCTTTTGCTCTTTTATCATTTTAGCAATTTCCTCCTCAGTTGGTGGGATTGCCTTTTCATCGGATATGGGTTTTAGTAAATCTTCAAGTTGCTTGTTTGCTTTTTCAAGCGTCGTGGCTGGGTCTGGTTTTTTTATATTGATGTTGGGCTTCATATCGGGTAGCTCATAATCAACAGGATAATCCTCCAAATCCAAATCCAAATCCATATTATCAAAATCCATATCTACATTGCTATCTTCAGGAAATTCATCGGCACCATCGACAACGTCATCGTCAAATTCTGGTGCTCCTTCAAAAGGGTCTCCCCTCTCTTCGTTGGCTTTTTGTCTTTTTTCAAGTTCTTCTCGTGCCGCCTCTTCGGCATCTTTATTGCGTCTGGCTTGAATAGAGTCGTTTCCTTGCCCGTCTTGCGGATTGAATGGGTTTCCTATTTCAGCCGCATCCGCCAATTCCCGTAGCTGTTCCATATAATCCGCGTCGGTCATCGCCTCTAATCCCGCATCTAATCCTTGTTCCGTATCAGTATTTATAAGAAATCTTGAGTCATCATCGAGTAATCTGCCCATACTATCCGTCATTGGTTCTTGGGTCCCTCTAAACAGATTAAGTTCATCTGCAAACTCTTGAACATCATTTGGGTCGAACGACGGTGGTCCAAGCCCATCACCAGCTTCAAGGTCTGAAAACATATAAAAATCATCCACTTCTCTCGCAACACGATCCATTCGCAATCTTTCATTAACTAAATAATCTTGATAGCGTTGGTCTGCCTCAAGAGCAGCTACGCCCACACCAAAAATGGTCCCTGTAATTTCAGCTGCCCTTCTTAAAAATCCCTCCGTATCATCTGGAGAAGGATCAGGACCAGGCGGTGTCGGTGTCGGTGGTTTCGGTGGTGGCGGTGTCGGTGTCGGTGGCGGTGGCGGAGGCGGTGGCGGTGGTGGTGGAACAGGTTGATAACCGTTGCTACTTGTAAATTCATTTGAGAATTGGAACATAGATTGTTGGTTTTCTCTTATACACATTCCATTAAACTCGACATAACCAAAAGGACAGTTTCCGTTTTTATTCTTTTTTAGCATTTATAATCTAATACTATATTATAATATGCCCCCTCCTCTCCAATCCGACGCATTTATTCGTCGCATCTGTCCGACGAGCCACCCCCCACCGCTTGGAAAAATTTACAACATCACTTCGGTTAAGGAACCTAAATACAAACAAATGCTTCCAGGAATAAAAGTTGCTGCTCCCTATGTAGTTTCTCCAGTTTATATGGACACTATGGCGCGTGCTCTCGTGAGCGACCGTGGAAATAACGCTCGTGCTATTGTTATGGCACGCGAACGCGTCATCGCAGAATATGCCAAACCCGCTCCAGACATTGATGCTCTCCTCAGTCAAAATAAAAATCTCCGTGGTTCATCAAATATGACACCTCGCGAAATTTCATCTGGACTTCAACAAGAACAAGCACCCACTATGAGCACAAATATATCTGGTAATTTAAGGGGAACTCGCGAAGTAAAAGTTGGTGCTGGCGGATATGAACGAGCGCAGTAAATCTTGTTATTTAGCATTTTAATTTATTTGTTATATATATAATATGATTTCCGCATCGCAAACAGTTTATAACAACACTTCGCGTTCTGTTCCGTTAGGAATGCAACTAAAACCGAGTGCGACACCGATTGGAGATGAGTTCGACGACGGTATCAAAAAAAACCTCTACCAGCTCCCGACAGAACCGTTTAGAGATCAAGTTCGTATGCTTCATGGAAACGCTAATTTCTGTAACACTGTTGGCGAAATTCTGCCATGCTATGTCAGTCCGTCTCTTATGCTTAACAGAACCTATGCCAATCCTGAACCGATTAAATCACAAAACTCTCTACAAGGATTATCTGGAAATGGAAGGAACCAGAAAGCTGGATTGCTTTCTGACCCCGATAGAATGATATTGTTTAACCGCACAAATTTTATCCCGAATCAAATGAGCGCAGGAGTTTTGCCATCGCATTTTAAGGGTGTAAAGACCTCGGCGTAAATACATATTAATACGTCCCAAAACATAAATATAAAACTGATTCTAATATATATATGGATATTTCAAATACTATTATTGATGCTTCTCAGAATCAAATAGTTTTAGGTGCAACTGAACAACAAATAGAATTAAAAACTCCTGAAGAAATTGAGAAAGACCACCACAAAGACGGAGCGATGACAGAAGAGGGTTGGATTGATGCCGACGGCACATTAACGCCCCGTCATGTCCAAAAACCCCGTATGGGCATGACGCAAACTGATGAGTATGAGATTGATAGGTGGGTCAAACAAATGCGACGCGATTTCCCCGACGTTGATCCAGCTCTGTGTGATTTAATTGCTTCTCATTGTTATCTCCATCCTGAAACAGCAGAACAATTTGTTAAAGATAAATTAGAAAACCCTACAAAAAAAAACCACAAAGAATATTTTGAAAGTTTAGGATTAGAGAGAGCAAATTAAAATCGTGCTTATATATAAATGAGTGTTCTAATCAGTTCTCAAGACATTTATGTATCGACACAGCAGAGCGGTTCGGCATCCGCACAGGGTTCGGACGATGGATTTAATCGCTTTCGCATCGCCATGAATTCTAATCCGCTCACAACTGGCAACAACCAATATGGTCGTCTTTCTGTTACACAATTTAGCGCTTACAGAAACTTTTTCTATGTTAATGAATGGAATAACAAGATTTGGGTTACTTGTGTCAAAGGCGGATTTGCGAAAAACTCTGTTATTGAATTAACCAAACAGGACTACGGAAATATCGGAGATATAGCAGTTGAATTCAGCACAAAATTAATTGCTGCTTTTCTCGCTATGACTGGCGTTACTTTAACTGTTAAGGCTGGAACCCAGAACCCGACTGCTGGTTTCGCGAAAGGTGACACTGGAACTGGAATTTTTAATGTTATTCTGGAGACAGGTTCCGCACACGGCATTTCATCAATCAAAATACAGACCCGTCAATATTTACAAGACCCAACCTTAGCCGCTTCTGTTCCTGCTCAGGGAGCATATGGTTTTAACGACTCATACGCCCTGCTCGGCGCAAAACGCATAGGCACACAGGACGCTACCGCAAACTCATTTACTATTACTGAGGTGGGAAATGAGATAGCAATTGCTGGCTTCTATCCGTTACAGCGCAGCACCACCCAATATTTATATATGAGCTGTAGCGAGAACACCTCCAATATGGAGAGCCAGAACATTAGCGCCGCCCAACCCCTTTCCGACTCGCACATTGTTTCGTCGTCTATTATCGCCAAAATACCGCTCAACGATACACTCCTCGGATTTCAGCAAGACCAATCTACACCGTTTTTTGTAGAATTAGATAATCGCCATATTAGCGAAATTTTATTCGAGATAAAAGATCACCATGGACGAACCATTGATACTATTGCCGATTCTACTACCGATGGTAATATGTTTAGCGATATGGTATTTAATTGGGAGGTTTATTCTCGCGGAGGCAATCCTCACGAATTAAAGGCTCCTGTCAAATCTTTTAATATTGAACAAAATACTATGGCGATAAATGTTCGTGGTAATACTGGTTCGGGATTTTAGGATTAAACAATAAAATTTTTATCTTTGTTATAATTATAAATGTCGAATTATCCGTCATACGCAAGTTATTTCCTTCGCAGTTTTTCGGGAGTCTCGACCGCCAACTTCCGTGTTCCACCGCAGTCGTCGGGACAGAAAATCGCCCACAATCAGATTGATTTTGTCCTCCCGACGAACACTCTTCTGAAAATGGACGACATCCGCATGGTCTTCACCGCTTCGGCTGTTGCGGCGGGCACATCGGCTGCCCCTCGCCTGCCTGCTGCTGACGCCTTCATTGAGCGCATCCAGGTTAATATGGGTGGCATATCGGTCGATTCGGGGTGCGCCTCCACCAATGTCCTCAACCAGATTAAGCGGAATTACTTCCCTGGCAAAGACGACCCCGTCAATTCGCACGTCAATATTGACCGCATTAATATGAGCACTTCGCTTCAGGCCATCTTGACGGCCCCCGAAACCTACACCACCAACGGCGACTCCACTATCTTTAGCATTTCGCTCGGTTCGTTCTTCCAGAGCATACAACCATCGCTCCTGGATGTTAGTTTGCTCCCAGAAATTCGCATTTCCATATTTTTAGCGGGCAACTCGGTCGTCACTTCCTCCACCACTGGCGGCAACGCCGCTGGTATGGTCGCTGCTGGCAACACCCAGGCGACCTACACCCTTGATAACTACAGCCTTATGGTTCCTGCTTGGTCTATTGACGACGGAGTGTATTCGCAGGTAATCCAGAGCCGTATGAACGACGAGGGCTTCCTTGAGGCCTCGTGGTGTGGCTACGATTCCTACTCGGACACTTTCAACGGCACGACCCGTGTTGCCTCGGCTGCCTCGTCGCTTGACCGCATTCTCGTCGCCTTCCGTAAATCCGACTTCGCCGCTGTGAAGGGCGCTGTTGCTGTTTCGGGCTACCAGCAGAACCCTGCTAACGCCGCCAGTGTTGGTATTGCTGGTGTTCTTGGCGCTCCTCAGATGAGGGGCGGTGATAAATATTTAACTGGTCCGATGAATTTCACCGCTCCGATGACCGTCCTTCCGTCGGCGAACGCTGCCAAGCTTGCTGAGGAGCCGAACCTCTCGCTCAGTATTAATAACGTCCGTTACCCTCAGTATGATTGCCCACTTTCTCAATGGTATCAGTTATCGGCTCAGGCTATGGAGGTCAATCGCACCGCCTCTAACTCCTATGCTGAGTTCCTTGACAATCGTTGTCAGATAGCTCTCAAACTTAATTTACCAGGCAGCCAGGGTATGCGCGCCAAATCAGGCCTAGATTTACGGGGATCAAATTCGTCGATTTTGCTCACCGCAGTCGGCAACACCTCCAATTTCAAAAATGACGGCAATGTAGTAATGTTCTTAGAATCTACTCGTGTGCTTCGCATTGGCCAAGGTAAGACCCTTCAGATAGTTCTTTAAAAAAAGTATTCTAATTATTAATTAAAAAATCATAATAAATATTGTAATTATTATGATTAATATAAATGGTATCACTTTCTCTCAACACTGATATTATAAAACTAAAACAAGATGATGATTATATGACACCAAAACCCGTATTGGAATCAATACAACATTTAATACCAAAAGATAAAGTTATATGGGAAAGTTTTTACGGCAATGGTGATTCGGGAAAGTATTTGAAAGAATTAGGTTTTAAAGTTGAATCTCACGACGTTGATTTTTTTGACGACCAAAAGTTTAATTATGATATAATTATATCGAATCCTGCATACTCAATAAAAGCAAAAGTATTTAAAAGATTATCAGAGATAGACAAACCATTTATGATGTTAGTTCCTGTATCAACTATGACAAAACAATATCTAAAAAAGTATTTCAAAGATAAAATACAAATTGTAATTCCAGAAAAGAGAATACAATTTATCAAGAATGGTGTCCAGAATAAGCGATGTTATTTCGACACAATATGGATTTGCTACAAAATGGGGAACAAATCTGATATTTTATTTTTATAAAAATTGATATGTATTATCCGCAATAATATATATCAATCATGCCGTCGCTTCCAGAACACAATTGTATTAAACACTCACTTAATTTTAATGATGTAAATGTAGGAGATAATTGGAATAGCGCATTTGACGAGGATTGGGAAGGGTGGTGGAAACCTGGCGAGTGGGGAATAAAACAATATAAAATTATAAAGAAAACAAACCACACCATTACAATCGCGGAAAGATTTGTTACATTTATTCATTTTCAAGAAATAGGAGATATTGAAAATAAAACATATTCAAAAACTTTGTTTAACGAGTGGTTTAAATACCGCCCTGCATCATCGCCTGTTTCAACCGATTAATTCGCTGTTCCTGTTGCTCAAATTTAATTCTGCTTTCACGCTCGTAGCGGTCTTTTTTTTCTTTCTCGTGTAATGCCTTCCACTCCGCCATTGAATACTTTTCTACAGGCGCTTGCCCATTATGATATTTTGGTTCCGCGCTTGGCACAATATTTTTTTTAACAGGTGGCGGTGCTGGTGGTGGAATCGGTTTTGGTTCTACTTTTTTCTCTTCGACAACTTCTTCCTCAACTTCTTCCTGCTCTTTGATTTCAAGTTTAACATTCTTTTTATTTTTTGCTATCCTTTTAGCATAATGTTTTGCGTTCTCATCAACACGCGCTTTTTTTTTATCTGCTTTAATTTTAGATTGTCTCCGTGCTAATTTCTCCCTCTCTCTCTCTTCTCTTTGTAATCTTTTAATCTTCTCTTTTTCTGTCTCTTCCTCCTCCGAATCAGAATCAGAAATTTCTTGCTCGCTCCCCCCTTCGTCATCATCGTCATCGGTTTCATCTTCTTTTTCTTCCTCTACATTATCAGCAACAACTTTACATATTTTTATATGTTTTTTTAAACCAGCATTTGAAACGTAGAATTTGCCACAAACACATTTAAAATCTTTAAGAGTTTCCTTTTTTTTCTTTTCAGGCGTTCCACTTTCTTTATCCTTTGCTAAATTTTTAGCACGAGTATCACGCGCTAACTCAAGATTTTTTAACATTTGTTTTCGTTTATCTAAACTAATTTGGCGTGTTTCTTTGTCGTTCATCTAATATATATGTCCCAATATATTTTAATATTATAATATTATGGTAATTATATGGAGAAGAATACGATAAGCGAAATATCAAACGATCTCAAAGCAAAGCGTGATGCGTTGATGTTATGCCACTCCGAGCTAAAAGCAGAGAACGATCAATATGCTAAAGCAATAATATTATTATCATTATTAACTGGCGGGTTCGAAAGCTGTAAAATAAAATTAGGTTGGAATAGCAACGAAGTGGCTTTAGTGCCAATAATAATGTCAAGCGTGATAGCATCGGTGTCTGCATTGATGAAGTTCAGGGATTTTAATACAAAACTGGAGGTTTTAGTTCAATCTATTTCTTTGCTTACAAACACGCTCACGAAATGTAGAAATCATACCGAAATTGATCACGACATAATGGTAGAGTATTACAATAGTCTTGAGAAATTAGAACAGTCAATGTATCCACATCTTCGTAGGCGTTTTTTAATGATGTCTCACAAAAATCTGTTAGGCATATATAAGAAAGAACAAGAATATTTTGCTAACATTAAAAAAGTTAATGCTGGAGAGAAGATAAACATATCATTTACCGATGATAGTGATAGCAGTGATAATGATTCTATTAAAAAAACCAAGTCTGATGATGCAGAGGATGTTGGTTATACTCCACACACTTCGACAGAAAATGTCCTCGACACAATTACAGAAGAAGAATTAATCAAAGCTACGTTATAAATTATAAATTATAAATATTAATTATAATATATAAATAATGGAAAAAAAGAAAAGTGGATATACGGACGCACAAAAGCGCGCAACCTATAAATACCGCCAAACACACCGAGCAGATTATAATGAGAACGCAAGAAACAGCTACAATAACAGAATGAGAAATGAAGAGGCGAGAGAAATACATGCCTTGAGAACAGGGATATGCCATCAAGAAAAGAAGATAAAGGACAATCATATTAATGAAATGGAAAATATGCTAATTGATTTATTAAAAGAAGAACCTCAACCAAATTTGAATATCCAACCAAAACCAAATTTGAATGAAGATCCAAATTTGAATACCAAGTGAAATTCAAATAAATTCAAATTATTACAAATTATATATATGGGTATCTCCTGTTTTTTAAATAAATAGGTATAAAATCTCTTAAAGGGTAGTCTAAAACAAGAATTCTAAAAGGTAAATATGAAAAAAAGAGAAAAGTAGGCAACAGAGAAATATGCTATATAAAAAGATGTTTTAGATAGGTGTTTAAGTGTTTTGATATTATCGGTATTATCGCTAAAATTCTTCAAATCACTTAAAAAAAATCACTTAATTTCCAATTTTAAGTGTTTTTTTTTAAGTGATTTAAAGATTTTTATAATAATACTATTACAATGAATAGTATTATTGAAAATGTTATTATCTCTCCAACCGACCAAGGACAAGAGATAGAGATTAGAGATATTGATATGAAAAATCAAAAAGAAATTATAAAGGAACTTGAGAGATTAAAAGGTTTGCGAATGAAATATAATATCCATGCTGACCCAAAACCTCAGCCTCTGCACATTAAAATTGAAGACTATGAAACAAGAGTTCATTATCAATATGCAAAAGACATTTATTATAAAAATTATATGTATGATTGTCGAGAGTTGAATTCTATGATTAAATGCTTAGGAGGCATCAACACAAAATTATGTATTGATGAGAAGAAAGAAGAGGACGAAATTAAAATAGCAGAAGGAAATTTTTATACTGCAGATGAACAAAAAATTATTGACGAACAGAGACAGATAATCAAAGATAAACGCAAAGAATATAATGCCAAATCTTACGACAAAAATAAGGAAAAAAATAAAAGAAAAAATAACCTTAAAAAAATAAAACAAAATAAAATTGCTGTTGTTGGAATAGATCCAAAAATGGTAAGAAAAGGCGTTGCTATAAAACCATTATGTCAATGTGGGAGGCTTTGTAATATCCACGATATGGAATCTATAAAGGAGCACTCAGTTAATGAAAAGCATTTACTTTTTAAATCAGTTATACAATTGATACATTACAAACGAAAAACTAAAAAACTAAAACGAGTTATTGACAAAATAAATAATGATTATATTAAATATAAAACAGTAGAAAGAGTTGATGGGAAAACGATCACCAACAAAACTGATAAAAATATAATCAAATTATACAAAGATTATCTCAGACCATTTGACGAGAATATAACACATAAACAGAGAGAAGCTTATATAGAAAGAGTAGAATATACCGAGGAATATAAAGATAGTGTTTTAGAATTGAGAGATTATAACAACTACCTTACAAGAGCTTGTGTTGGCATTTAATAATCATAAATACAACCCAAGCACATTAAATTTTTATCCTGCACAGATTTTGGTAATTGATAAAAATTATCATTGATCTCCAAATTAGATAGCATATTATATCGATAATCAAATTTATTACAACAGATACACAATGCTGTCCTACAATAACAGTTTGTATGGGGCTTGCCACACTCAAAGCATCTCTCTCCATAGTCATAATAATCATTGAGTTTTCTTTTCTTATTCATTAGTTATATTTAATAATATAATTAATAAATTGAAACGTATTAATTGAAATATATAAATATAGTATAATTATAATGGAAGATAACAAAGAATTTACCGATTACATAAATGAGCAAAAGCATTTGAAACCATTGAGTGTGAGAACTTATACCAACGAATATAAAAAAATTAGAGGTGGTTTAAAACAAGATATTGTAGATACAGACGAAGATGAGTTGCTTGATTTTATTTCTGATATGATAGACGATGGTAAGTCGGTTCATAGCGCCCTTAACTACTTAGCTTCTATTATAAATATTAGAAGGTATCATAAATTATCAACTGTTGAATTAGATAAACGGAGAGAAGTTATGATTATACAAAAAGAAAAAGCAAAGAAAGAAAAGAATAAAGATTTATTGGAAGGCGGGTTGCCTTCGAAAAAAGAATTATTAAAACACATGAACGATAAATACAAAGAGCAAAATTGGCGCGATTTTATTATTTTATATTTAATAATTAACTTCCACACACGCAACAAGGACCTTGACGTAGCGTTTGTTGATAATATAACGCTCAGTAAGAACGAATTATTAAACACCTTGGTGGTAAAGAAAACACATGTAAATTATATTCGCAATAATTATAAAACCGCAGACAGTTACGGTCGCAAGGCATATAGTATTAAAAATCGCAAATTCAAAGAATCGGTAAATAATTACCTTGAACAGGTGAAGGACGCGAGTGATGATAAATATATTTATTTGCTTACCGACAGCAAGGGCAATCACGTGCAAGAAGATAGCGTGCAAAAAATAGTTGCGCGAACAACAATGAATAATTTATCGACAACATTGTATAATAAAATTTTAACAACTGATGCTGTCAAAACGGGAAATATGGACACGCTCAAAGAAATATCAGAAAGAAGGGGGACAACAGTTGCGGTATTA
>ENA-OSJC01001869-OSJC01001869.1-marine-metagenome-genome-assembly--contig:-NODE-1869-length-16532-cov-4.713582_pt1 | contig 16532 bp, 33 predicted proteins | sample MGYA00237885_ERZ534234 | MGnify/ENA primary metagenome ERZ534234 (study PRJEB26413, sample SAMN06343907) | marine metagenome | isolation source: coastal waters | place: Atlantic Ocean: West Antarctic... | reverse complement strand
TGCTTGCAGATAAGCGGTGCCATTGTCCTTTTCCTTTCAGTCTTATCTTTTTCTTTTCGAATATGCCTGTCGCTAAAGACAGGTAAGCCTGATGTTTTTCAGATGTTAGTAATACTATGCCATTCATATTGGTAAGCTCGTAATTGATTTTATTTTTATCCAGCCATTCGATCATATTATCTCTATTGTTCTTAGATCGTTGTTGACGATACTTTCTTGAAGATTCTCCAAAGCATTCGCAGAAATCTTTGTGGTGGTTTCGACAGTCCATATTACATTTTAATTAGTCTGAGGCGACGCTGATACTTGCGTATAAGCAATGCGTTATTGGTAATTGACTTTTGAATTTCATTGGTCCAACCAAACCTGCTTGCCTGTATAGATAGATTAGTATTATCAATAACTAGCATATCAAGAAACTTCTGAGTCTCTCTGATGTGTCTCTTTTTCCTTAGATAATCCTTTATCATTTTTTCTCATTTTATAGATTAAAAACCCATTCCAGATTAGAACGAGCAAACAAATCAAGACATCCTCAAACATCTTAAGACCAGTTAAAATCCTCTACCCATATAGGAGTGTTTTCACCTACATAAGCGTTAAAAGTATTGTACTCTAGATACTCTAGAGCTTCCTCTGAATCCATACCATCCTCTATCATTAAGTTTATGCAGGTGTTTCTTGAGTACACTACCTTCCAGAGGTTAGGATCAAAGCCTATTATAGCTCCGTCTAAATTGTCTGCAAAAAGTATATCCTCGCTATCAGCATAATGCTCTATAATTAAGTCTTTGATATTCATTCTAAGTCTTTTAATTTGTTCTTAACCTCAAGGTATAATAATCTTTCTCTTCTAACGATGTAGAAGCACATTATCGTCACTATAGTGAGTACAAGCATTTAATTTTCCTTTTAGTGTTGGGTAATTTTTATCAATAAACAGATAAAGATATTTAGTCGTACAGCCTAATTTTTTCGCTGCTTCCTTCTTGGTTTTAAACCTTTTTAAGGCGATGTTCACAAGGAATTTTTTGTTCTCTACTATGTTGAGGTTATCCTCACTAATCATTTTCGATTCCATCTCTATCTAAGTCTCTCTGCATTAATTTTATGATCTTAGCATTATAGATATGCTCCTGTTCGTCTGACGGGTCAGATATTATGTAGTCTTTCATCTCTCTTTGGTTTTAAAGGTTAAAAAAAAGGGGTCAGGGCGTATTTAACCTAAAGCGTTTTCCCTACACGGGATTAGTTTAAGATAACCTGCCCCTCTTTTTGCTATCTGATATCTTCAACAGCTATCCTGAGCATTGACAACTCATCTGTATCCATATCCAATACCATATCTATATTGCCTTGCAGCCTGTTGAATAACATATCATCAGTTGAATCTAGACTCTCTACTGGAGCCTTTAACGCGATCTCAATAGACTTCTCAAGTGCAGTCATTTGATTCTTAACGCGTTGCTTGTAGATTACGGTACCTTTAAGCAGGTCCATTTGCTCGAGCGTTAGCTGTAGTAAGGCTAAAAGCTTTATAGCTTCTTTTATTGTTTTTAGATCTGTCATAATCCCTTTTTTCTATCAAGCCACTTGACATACATCTTTGCTGTCCAAGATTGGCGTTGTCGTTTATTAGGGTACAACTTTTTTAACCTAGCATTCGCGATGCGTAGGAACTGTTTCATATTTTCCATAGTTTATTGCCAGTAAATGAATATTTGATCGCTACCAGTTTGTGGTTCCGATTCTTTCTCGGGAATGGACTCTGTCGATTCTAAGACCTCTTTGTCCTTTGTACTTGGATCCGTACAGCTCATCATTGAGTCTGCTGTTGGTTTTGATGTCATCTTTAAGTATTCTGTTGTGATCCTCTATGAAAGTGACCACCCAAGTGTCTATCTTTCTCCAACTTTTAGCTTTGAAATAAGCTACCTCGACCTTTAGATAATAAATAGGAAGACGGAGCCTCTCAGCTCCGTCCCCTAGTGTTATAACCTGATTAGAACGGAAGTCCGCCATCAGGAGTTGTTGGGTTATGTGTAGCTGTTGTAGCTCCACCTTTAGCTTCCCAAGTGTCTAGCTCTAGGTAGTAGTTACCACCTTTTGCTTGTTTAATGTCTAGGTTTACCCATCCATTCTTTTGCTTTGCTTGTAAAAAAGCAACAGCTTCATCCACCTTGATAGATTGCTTACCAATCACGAAATCAGGTGAGTTTGGATTCTTTTTAAAAGAAAATCCATTTGCGAAGATTTTGTCCTCTGCCATAATCAATTGAGTTTAATTTGAGACAAATATATAGTGTCTCGGGTTATTAAAAAAATTATTCACGTTAAATCTCTCCGTAGAGAGCAAATGTAGCTGTATCCTTTTTAGGATCCCTTAGCCACCTATTGATGTTTTCAACAGCTGACCAAAACTTATTCCGTCCAGACTCAATGATCTGAGGTGAAGCCTTGTAGACAGCACACAGGTAAGGTTTAGTCTTGCCTTGAGCGACCCAATAGAAGGTCTCAACATCAGCAACAGTACTATAGATATAGGCTTGTATGTCGTAATCAAAAGACTTTACATCGTACCTAAATCCTGACACACTCCTAGTTGATTTGCTATCTGTTACAAAGCCATCACCTAGCACATCATAGAACCCTCTTACAGGAACATCTTCTATCCAAGTGTTAAATTCCACCTGTGGCGTTCCTTTAAGGAAACTCCTTACAGGTATAATCTCACCTGTAACAGGATCAGCAACTTCAGAAGCATCTAGCCTCTTAATCATATCGATAGCCATTTGCCAATCATCTTCAGAAACTTGAGACTTACCTCCAGAATCTTGTGACTCTTTCCACTCCTTATACACTTTAGATGCTCTAGGGTTTTTGTACTGACCCTCTAGCTGTTGCACGATAGATGTATCGTCTAGCACGTAAAAAATGTCTTTCACTGTTTCGGGCTCTAGCAACATAGCATCATACAAGGATCCGAAAGATAACGCGGGACTGCTCTTTCTTAGTAGCCCACGTATATATAGTTCAAACAGCTTCATATCTTGCTGTTTACTGCCGTCAGCAGCGTACTTAAGAGCTGAGTAAGACAGGTATGGTTTACCTGTCCTCTCAACTAATAATTTAGCAAATTCCATTATAAAACAGTGTTTGTTTCAGTATCGTATAAACCACCCTCGTGCCATTCATACTCTTTACCCTTGTATAAAACAATAGTTCCTTCAGTAAGGACTTCAAGATTTATAACAAGTTCATTGTTTTCAAGAACAGCCATTATGGTAAATCTGCTACTATATCCTCAATAAGATTAGCCAACTCCGCTTGGGTAACTGGTTCGTTTTCAGATTGTGGATTATCGTAAAAAACTTTAAGAAAAAATTCTAACCTTATACGTAGATCAATAAGGTGTTGCTCAGGTGTTGTGTTTTCTTCTAGGTAACCCATTACATAAGTTTCTTTAGTGCCGCGACCTGAGGTGCTGAGAATTTACTTCCGTACTTGTCTAATATCATCTGTAGCACAGCGCCTTTCTTGTCGTCAGGAGAAGCGTTTAGATAGTCAACAGACTGCTGAAAGCTATCTTCATTTTTCACTGGTGAGCCAGTAGGTGTTTTAGCTGTTGTGCCTTTGTTGTGACCATTGGTAGCATCTGCATCTGCAGTGTCATCAATAAGTAACAGGTTACCTAGGGCGTACTTCTTTCCGTAAGAAGAAGCCGATCCGAAGGCTTGAGGCTTTTGCATACCCTTCTGCGCTAAGTCAACACCTACGACAGCTGTTGCCTTTATTGTGGTATCGGACTCACAATCGTGGGCAGTAGCTGTTGAGACTATGATAGGTGTGCCACCATCTGCAAACCCTTGTACATCTTCCCTGATTGTAAAGTACACCTTATACTTACTGTTAAAAGGTTTCAGCCCTTCTAGTATGTCTTCAGCGCTACGGAAATTGTACTTTCCGAATGCATTAAATCGGCTTTTCTTAGCCTTGAATTCTTGCTGTATCAAAGACAGCTTCTCTCCTAAAGTCATATATGTTAATTTAAATTAGACTATTAATTGAATCGCAAGATAATGATTATCAGTTATCTATGCAAGTTTTTTGATATAAATATCTTCTCAGGATACGTGCTTAGGGCTTTGGGAGCCCCTGCACTTAATCCTTTTATAAGAACCATTCAGTGACCAAGTAGGTGGTAGGTCTCAAAACCTACTACCATCATTCAAGTGGGTTATATGCTTAGAGGATAGATTCTGAGTGAACAGCTGAGCTTACCCAAGTCAAGTAAAAAGACCCCCCTTTCCCCCCATAAGAAGGGAAACAAGAAACACTCAACTCGGGTATATGCTTATCGTATGAGTTCATCGCTCACAGCATCGCACACCTATAGACGCAAGTCTCCACGCCGTCACTGTTTAATCAAACAGCTAGTTGAATATGCTTTTGTTATTTCGGTGCATATAATTCATCCGAAACATTGGCGAAGCTATCAGTAACCATCTCTTCCAAACGTAAGGGCTTTGTTTAGTGTTGCGCCTCAATACTCAGCAACAAAAAAGACCCTATAAGTTTCACCGCTCCGCACTCGGTTACTCCCAACAGGGTCTTAAATGTATACTTCTAAAACAACCACAACTGCGAAGGGGGTTGTTTGTTGATGCAAATATACGTTAAATATTTTAAATACCTAACGTATTACTCGCAGTTACTTTTGTGTTGCTTTGTGAACACCTCTATCTGTCCCATAAGAGCCTCTAATCTAGCTAGGTCGTAGACATCTAATTCTCTGTCTGATACATCTGCTCTTGACTTTATGCGCTCTATCAGGGCGTACATATCGTCTTTTAAGTCTTGTAGTGTCATATTTGTTGCCTTAAGTAAGTATATATATTCATTGGTATTGCGACGATCCAATATCCGATTATCAAAGGACATAGGAGTAATGAGATAACCACAACTATGACGTTAGGGTTTCTTCGTATTATCTTAAACGGATTTAACACCTGCGGACATATTACGCACCTTTCCCAGCACCTTATACAATTTGCTTACCATCTCTCTAGATGTTTCTGCCGCATCATCAATACCTGATTCCTCATAGGCTCTCAACTCATCGCTAACATCGTCTAGTAGAAACTTTACGCTAAGTTCGATAGTTTTTATCTCTGATTCATTCAGGATTTCCATAGGGTTAATTCGGTTCATCGTCTCCAATATTATTGAGTGTTCCACACACGCATATGTGCATTTGATTCACTCCGATTACAATAGGTATAGGTTTGTCACAACCTAAGCATAGAAATTTGCTTTCCATAAAGCTAAGTTAAGTTAATTTATCAGTAACCGCAAGTCTTTCCTTGCTGTCAGTCTTTGATATTCTTTGGCGTATGAAGTACCTCAATAAGAATTGAGGAATCAGAGCACACCTTTACCGAATTTAATTTAATTGAATTGGCAGAATACCCTTCTATCCCGAAGACATCCGAGAACTATACTTGCTCTGATTTTATGCTATAGGCTGTACGCTAGGTACAAACCTCTGTCGAACTCGATTAGTTCGTTTATATATACTGAGCTAAACGAAGATTCTCTCGGTATGAGTGCTACAACGTCATTACAAGGCGCCTCAGGATATTTTTTGCCGTTTCTGTCGTGTGTAGCCATTCCAAATAATTTAGCTCTTCTGATCGCACCTTTTTTACTATGTGCGTATACGTGATTACCACCACCTTGATTCCAAGTGAACGTGTAGCAGAGGTCACCATTATGGTTTCTATGTTTTTTAGGCATAACAAATGTCTTTAATTTATCAGTAACCGATGACCCTATTCAGGGTACACCATAATTGTTCCGCTATCGTACCATTCAAAGCACCATCCGTTTTTCTCAGCAAAGTTGTTCAGCGTGGTAAGTACACCCATCGTGTAGCTGTCCTCCATCACTGGGTCGCTGTAGTATTCGAAGTATGGGAGTCCGTTGTCATCACAACTTCCGTTCTCCGCACTAATCCATATACCACCCTCAGAACCATCAAAATCCTCAGTTGTACCTGTGATAGCTGTGTAATCACTAAGCATTTCCAACATTTTCTCTCTAGTTTTCATTCGCTTACTTTGTTTATGATGTTATTAACAATCACTAGACATCGTCTAGCATAAAGTATCCACTTTGGCTCATATACTCACTCGTTGATGCACCCTTGAAGAACACCTCTGAGAATCCGTTAGGAGTCTTGTCTACAAAGACTCCGATACGACCTGTAGATAGGCATAGTATCTCAGGCATCTCCCTAGATTTAGTTGCTCTCTGTGTGCTATCGTATGTCTCACGTTTAGCGTACTTGTTGAACAGATAATCACCATCTTCACCTAGCGTATTTTTAGCTGTTATAATAGCTCTGCGTTGCTTAGCTCCGTTTCTGTAGGCGTTAATATCTTCTGATCGCTCGTAATACCAATCGTGGCTTACTAGCAATTGTACAAAGTCTTGTTTTGTCATAAAGCATTTATTTAATTAGTTATCTTGTGATAACGATTCAGTTATTATTCCTTTATGCTTCTTTGCGTACTTGACTAACTCAGGTAGCATAAGCATATATAGTTCCTCGTCACAAAATGTAGCTATGAGTTCTGTGTGAATCTGTGTCTCAAAGTACACAGCTACCTGTAGGTTTTCTTTGTATTCAATCAATTGTCTTGCATTCATAGCTGTTTATTTAAATTATTTATCATTAACCAAGGGGTCATTTGCCCCCTCTTGATAGCAGTTCATACTGCGCCTGAAACTGCAACATTCTCAGTTCCTCATACAACGTGTCTAGCTGTATGCTAGTCATCTCACGCAGGTCAGCGCTAGATACATTCACGATCACTTTTTTCTCTAGTACCATAAGCATTTAAATTAGTTATCAGTGACCAAGCACCGAAGTGCCGTAGTCAATACACTCTCTGTATCGCGTGGTTTCGCCCCATCTCAGGGGTCAGGCATATAGCCTAGTAGCATAGATTGTGCTACCTCTTCAGACTGATTTAATTTCCAATAAGCAAATAACGTTGTAAGACCTAACTTACCGAGACAGCCTTACGGGGCTTCTTTCTCATTTGAATTACGAATTTAAGTAATCATATTTAGACTACCAAACTTATTCACAACTTTATTAACATTCAGTATTAAGTACTGAGTATAAATACCTAGTTGATAGTTCCCGTTCCTAGTACGACCTAGGCGCACCCTAAAGGCGCCAACGGGAGTGGTTCTTATTTTATGTAGATAGCTGTATCTGTTATGGTGAAGTGGTCAGATGTCCAAACATCTATAGAGTTATTACTCTCTATGATGATGTATCCTATCTCAGATTGAGATGCACAAGAACAGCATAGCAGTCCTAGAATTAGTGTAAGTAGTTTCATATCTGTTTGTTTAAGCGTTTAACATCTCTTTGTACTCTTTGTACTCTTCTTCAAATTCTCTCAAATAAGTTTTTGGGTCAGCTATAACTTTAGCTATTTCCTCAATCCAATCTCTGTGAGACATCTGTAATTCTACACCATTGTTTAGGTCTAACTCGTAGTAGTGAGCGAGTTTTTCTTGTATGGTAGGTTCTCTGTTAACCTCTACTATGTAGTCAACGACAGCAAAATAGACTTCGGTTAGTTGGTCATACATAGATGTGTTAATCAGTTGCCTAGGCACACCTTGATGGTGAATTTCAATAGCTTTCACCACTGGCATTAACCAATCCCAAGAAACGTGATATTTTAAATCTTCCTTAAGGTTTCCCTCTGCTGATGCGATTTTGTTTACCTGATTAGCTCTAATGTCATCTAGAGTTACCAATTTTACACCCATAAATTCTGCGATCAACACATTTCCATCTCCTAGCTTATTCATAATCTATTTATTTAAGTTTTTATTGTTCACTTTCCAATCCTGTAGATACATAATATTATTTGTCGAGGGTATATGGCCTGAGCAAAACTTGTCGGTGCAGTCACCATCATCGTTCACATAGGACATACAGTGACCACATTTATCAGAGTGAAATTCTTCTCTTTCACGGATGTAACTAGAATTGTTTGGATTAATCATAAAGCGTAAAATTAAATTAGTTATACCACCAAAGCCCGACCAAGTTTCCAAGGTCAGGTTAGGTGCGAAGTAGCAACAGCTAACTAGCTGATCCCTTCTAAGGCGTTCTTAGCCTTCTTCAGGTACTTGTGTGTTGCCTGAGCGGATTGGAAGTGCGCGTAGCTCTCTCCAAGGGCTACAAGTACGTCTAGGTCTCTACGTACATTATCAAGTAGCTCACGTGCATCCTTAGGCGTTGTCCCTTGATACTTCTGAGTAACTACTACACCATCAACTTCCTTGGTGATAGTCCCATCTGCCCATAGTAGACCGAACTGATTATCGATAATAGGCTTTTCATCATAAAATTTCAGTATCATCTTACCGTTTCTTAACCTCGGCACGTAGTCCGTATCATCAGTAGACTTGTATCCGTTCTTTACGCATTCCTCAGCTGACCTGATGTCACCAAACTTGGTGGTCATATCATCGGTCTCAAAGAAGTCACTAAGGAACGCTACGCTGTGCTCAGGGAAAGCTACCCATATAAAACTCTCATCGCCTAGCGTAGGGTCCTCAAAAAATGTGATACTCTGACCTAGGTCGTTCTTGAATTCATCACTTGCATTGAGAATCGTAGCATCTAAGCGGTGAAGATTCAGGTAGTCAGCATTTGGATTGATTGATTTCATAAGCATTATATTATTTGCGTGTAGTTAGTGAACGTTTGCGTACTTCGAATAGCTCTAACTCCGTCAGGCTAGTTAACTTCTTGCTATAAAGCAGTGAAGCATTGAACATCAAGCGCGATGTCATAATAGGCTCAGTCATAATGTACTCGAACTCGGTCTGCGTAGAATCATTGTAGGTCATAAAGCGATTATTTGTTTAATTAGTATTGTAAGTTTTTCTCAATATTCTTCTGCTCACCCTTAGGTAGCTCCTCCATATACTCAAGGTACTTGTCGTATGCTTTCTCGCACTGCTTATTCCATTTGCGCCATACCTTATCACTCTCTTGGTCTTCAGTATATAAATTGTCTTCGACTATGTTCCTTTGGTCATTGGCTAACTCGTACTTAACTTCCCATTGAACTGCCTTGTTAACCTTAGCTTGATGTTTAGGATTGATTGCGATTACGTTTGTGTTCCTCATTTTCAGCATCGATTTAAGTCGTTCCATCGTTGGAACATTGCAATAGTACGTCAAGTTTTCTAAACACGCAACATTATCAACACGTTATTCACAGATAGGGTATCCTATGTGGGGTACATAAGTAGCGTATAAGGTAAGCTATGACTTACTCAGGGTGGATTGTCAATAGAGTGAAATAAAGTTAGGGTGCGTTGATGTGTGAGCGTATCAGGTAGGTGTATTGGTATGGATAGGGGGTGTGTGGATTGTTCCTCACCTACTTACCTCATCACAAAATCACATTGGTGCACAACATCAAGTGTAATGTGCATAACCCTGTTGATATGTTGAGTAGCTAGATAGCTATGACCCGAATGACAAAAGCTAGAATATCTGACGCAAAGCAATGGATTAACGAGGGGGTGGGTCTTGAGAATCTATTTGGGTACCCGCGCGTGTCCGTGTATATGTATATATAATCCCCCACTTACATATAACTCAGCAATTTTTACCAGAGATAAATGCTAATTAGGGTTGTTTTAGAGCTTGTTTAAGGGGTTTATTATTCAGCTGTTAAGATCAGATGGGGTGATGAAGGTTTTCGGGTGGGGTGTAGCTAGGGACAACAGCTAACTTATGGTGCAACATATTAGGTGTGTAGGGAATGCAGAAGAACAGCTGTCAAGGCTGTTCGTTATTTAGAATGATTACAGATAAGGTGTATTAGGATGCTTTGAAGAAGTATAGTCCTTGCCGCTTATTTGACGTTGATGAGCGTCGATCTCTACTTAAGTGACGATCTAACTAATCAACAGTTGATTGTTCTGGTGTGTATAAAGAGTATCTTTATCAAGATATCTTTTACATTGAATGTTCTGTGAAGCGAAGTTACGGTTTTTTAAGTTAAGAATCAATATAAATAAGGATGTTATTATTCAGTGTTTACGGTAGGTTCATTACCACACTGCCCTGAACGCCCCTTAAAGGCGTCAGGTTTAGGCAAGCCTAACAATTTCATCAACCAAGGACAACAGTTAATACGAGTATATATCTTTATTATCTTTGCACCTATGACAGGGATAATTATATTACTAGGCATTGCACTAGTTCTCATTGTAATAAAGAGTGTGCTTAGTTTCGACTTAGAGGTACCTGAACCATTTGCCTGTGGCACTGATGAGGTATGTCATTGTGATGTTTCTAAAGATTGTAAAAAAGAAGTAAGATGAAAATAAAGAAGTACAGAAAGGGCGGTAAGCACGATATGTATAACAAAGGTGGTGTTAGCCCTCAGAAGAAACCTGTATACGGTCCACCAAGACCACCGGGTTACACAGAACCTACAAGCGAAGAGAAAGAAGAGGCTCGTGGTGAGGCTGCGTATGTGAAAAGACGTGCTGAAGCTGATCGTGCATACAACCAAGCAATTAAAGAAGGCGCTAGTGAAGCGCAGGCTATTAAGATTGCTGAGAACTTCTTAAGTCAAGGTGGTAAGATGTACCTAAAGGGAGGTCAAATAAAGCTTGATAAGAATAAGGATGGTAAGATATCTGGTTCTGACTTTAAGATGATGCGTGTAAAGAAGAAAAAGTAATGCCTAAGACAAAGAAAGGAAAACCTAAAAAGAAGGGTCTACGCACCACAAAGATGCTAGGCGGACCCGTTCGTTATAAAGATGGTTGGCAAGATAAGTTTGAAAAACTTATGACCGAGCACAGGGAAAAACTTTCAGAGAGGTATGGCTTTACTCAAGACTACAATCAGGTAGAAACACCTGAAGGCTATCCTTCGTTTTTGGAGTTTATGCAAAACAGAGAATCTGATAACGCATACGAAGATGCTCTTCCTTTAGAGGATTACCAGAACACATATATGCTAGGACCTCTAGCTTACCAGAATTGGAAAGGCAAGAAAGGATCTCCTGACGGAAAGAGTTACAAAACTCCCTACTTGGCTGGATCAACTCTAGAGGTCACAAAAAAAGGAAAGGTAGAAGGGCTTACGCTAGATTCTCAAGGCGTAGATGACTTTGACGCTAAGATGGATAGGTTTGGAAACTATAAAGAGCCACACAGAAGAGAGAAGCTAGACAACACGTTTATAGATAAGGTCAAACAAGGTATAGGTAACGTCTTTCCACCAGCTAATATATTACTTGCTGGAGGAGCATCTACAGGAGGTAAGAATATAGACGAGGCTGCACAGCTCGCATACGGTGTTAAACAGTATAGCGATATATACAAGATTGAAAAAAGACAAAAAGAGATTGAAAACTGGATGATAGAAAATGTCGGAAACGGCACAAACGTTAATAGTAGCGACTTTAGAGATCCAAGCTTAAATCCTTTCTTAGAGGAGTATGATTCAATAACATCGAAAGCCCCTAAACAAGCTAATCAAGCACTACTTGCTGGAACACCGTCAATTTTAGCTGCGCTAACCGGAGATGATACAGATGGATTAGTAGTTCCAACACCCGGCTTTATGTTTAACCCTTTAAACAAGAGGTATAGACAGCAAAAAAAGACAAACAAAAAAGAATTAAAATCCGCTAAAGAAAGATATAATTCAGGTAGAGAGCAGTATACGGTAAGTAAATCCAACAAAGAGTTAACAAAGAACTTAGAGCTGTATCAACAGCAATATGGCGTATCTCCAGCAGTTAAGGAGAACACAATTGGATTAACACCTAAGCGTGATATGTCTAAATTTGTAATACCAACCAACCCTAAACGAGGAGAGAATAGAAATCCTATCTATCTCAAGGATGGTGGTAAAGTAAAAGTTGTTAAATATAAAGATAAGTAATGCCTAATCCAAAACTAATCAAGCGAGCAGACGGAACATACTCTGAGAGGGGATTGTGGGACAACATCAGGGCTAATAGAGGCTCCGGTAAGAAGCCTACTGACGCTATGCTAGAGCAAGAAGCTGAGATAAATAAATCTTATAAAAAAGGTGGCAAAATGAAAGCAAAGAAAACAAAGACACACGAAATGGTGAAAGCTCCTTCAGGTTATCATTGGATGACAGAGAAGGGTCGTCATTATCTTATGGCGCACGAAGGTAATCTTGTCCCTCATAAAGGAGCGGGTCTAGAGGCTAAGTTCCGTATTAAGACGAAACATTAATCTGTTCTTCACCCTCCATCTTACGGTAGAACTTACTTACCATAAGCCTGCCTGTTTGACTTAGGGCATACCTAACTCGGTAGTTCATCTTGAGCTCATCTCTAAACAGATGGTCCTCACGAGTATTTGATGGTGTCAACCTGTCAAAGTGCTTGTATATATATCCCTTCTTCATAAGCGGGTATATCAATCGCTGATACATATTGTGTTTTTGATAAAAGTAAGACTCAGCTATATAGTCTATAGTAAAGAACTCTAGGTCATAGGCAAACACCATAAACCTTATCTCACTTTCCTTTAAGTCATAGTTCTTAGACATATCCCTTATAGCTAGGTTTAAGAACTTTAGGTGGTTTGATTTTATATATCTATCTTTGATTACGGAGAAATCACGGAACATCTTTGATCGTGCTACTTCACTTTTTGGCATAACGTTGAATTTAATATCTTTGTACAAAATTAATATTTATGAGCACGCTCTCAGGCACTAAGATTAAAGATAAGTTTGGTAACCTACTTCACGTCGAAGGAGGCTTAACCTCCTCGACTAAGAATGTAGAAGATGGAACGGGTGACGCATCAGCACTAAAGCTATCACTTACAGCGGTAGAGATAAATGGAACACAGTCGTTTACTGCGCCGCCAACAACGGATAACGCAGAGCTTACAAGCTTGCTTATTAACAGCAGCAATCAGGTAGTAAAGCGTGAGCTTACTTCTAATGCGTTTAGCACAGACCCTATAACGCCTAGTAGAATCATAGCTAGGCAAGAGCTAGACAGGTCACTAGCAGCTGGTGGTGCCGCTAGTCAAATGGGCTTTGCACCTATAGACGCTGTAAATCCAAATGGATCCTACCAAGTTGGTAGCACAAATCCAATCCAATTTAACGCTTCTAACATCACGGTTAATAACGCTGGTTTGTACCGTATTGATATAAGTTTTCAGTTTAACGCTATTGCTGTTTCTAATACAAACGTTACTACAACGGTGTTGGTAAATGGAACAGCTATCGCTACAGCGCTAAGATCAAAGTCATCAACAGGTCTGTCAATGGTTTCCTTCTACTATGCTAAGTATTTAGCGGCAGGAGATATTATTACAGTTACCAACCTTTCATCATCCGGGAACGTTGTTCTAAAAGCTGGATCTGCTGTAGAGGTATTAAAAATAGCTTAAATTAATTCAATGAAAGAAGAACACAGAGAGTGTATCGAAGAGGTACAAGAGCTAATGCTTGCTATAAATGATACCATTAAAAAGTATGATCTTCAGCAAGACGTTATTGTAGCTCTATCTGTAGCGTTCTTAGATCTAGATAACACAAGCACTACACCAGACAATGAAGAGGTAACAGTTAGTATGAATCTACTGTCCTCTATAACTGTTGACGATGAAGATGAGTTAGAAGATATATTTTCTTATATGCTAGACTCTTATCGCAAAGAACAGGATAACAATCCTAGTAATATTAATTACTGGATTAACCGTATGAATAACGGAGATTTAAATTAAAACAAGATGATACGTAAAATTATTATAGGGATAGACCCCTTGAAGGCTATGGCTTATTATATAGGTCAAAAAGCTGGTGAATCCAAAGTAGATGCCATTGTATTAGATGACGCATACTTACATAGGTACAAGCAAAAAAGATACTTGGTATACATCCAACACCCTAAAGATGGCGTAATGCTGTGGAAGAGTGTAGAAAATGTACCCGTGCTCATTGAGTACGACCTTAATTTTTAATTTAATTTTTTATTATGCGTAGTTTATACGATTTCTTTGTTAAGATCCCTAAGGCTTTTAACGATGAGATAACACTTGGCGATGGAACTATATATGTAGATCCAAAATGGAATGAGTTTGAAAACAGAAAGAGTTGCGCTGAGGTTGTAGCTGTTCCTGAAAAGTATCCTACACCGGTTAAGGTTGGTGATACTATCTACTTCCACCATCACGTAGTCATCTCTAACAATGGAGCTGGACAGTCTATAGGTGATGATGTGTACTATGTACGTTTCGACCCTAAGAACAGTCACACCTCACAGGTGTATGCTTATAAAGATAAAGATACAGGACGCATTGAGCTTATCAGCGAATGGGTATTCCTTAAGCCTGAGGTACAATCTTACGAACAGGTAACTGACAGCGGAATTATCATAGACCTTGAGAAACCGGATTACAACCAATACGGTTATGTTTTATATGACTCTCCTGCAGTGCAACAGCTAGGGCTGAAGACCGGAGATAAGGTGATGATTATGAAGAATGCAGATTACGAAATGGATATAGATGGAGATAAAGTATATCGCACACATATAGATCATATTTACGCCACAGGCTTTTAATGGGACGTAAGAAACAGTTCAGCAGCATTAAGGCGGGTGAAGAGCTGTTGGAGGCTATGGCTGAGGCTATACGTAATATCACCGAAGAAATAAAAAGACCTATCGACTCCGAGCAATCAGGCTCGGGTCGTCGTGCAGAGCTTAAGAGTATAAAAGAATCAGCTCTTGATGCTAAGGAACTAATAACGGAATACCAAAAGCTAGAGACAATGATCAAAGAGCTTAATGAAACTGGCGGTATCGAAGTTGCTAGAGATTTCTCTGGTGGGTTCTCAGAGCAGTACGCTAAGCGTTAATTTAAATTTATAATTAAATGGCGGGTCTAAAAGACATAAAGAGCTATAAAGAAAAAGTAATTAATATTTGCCCTGAAGATACTGAGGGTAATATTGTTGAAATCGCAGAGCTAGCTATACAGTTACCTAAGGTGCCGTTAAAAAAAGACATACTCTATCACGACAAGCCTAAAGAACAGCAACGCTGGGAAAGAGAAGATATGCCTACTGAGCTTTCACGTATAGGTAATATGGATGACTGGTATGAAATGCCTAAGGAGTTTAAAGCTAAGTACGAGTGGTATATCAAAAGAGAGTTTGAGAGACGTAAAAATGGGTTATGGTTTTACAATAACGGTGAACCTATATATATTACCGGCTCTCACTATATGATGCTACAATGGAGTAAGATAGATGCTAGTTTTTATGGCTACTACTTTAAGTTCCAGAGAGATATAAACTATCATATGGAAGCGTGTTTTGTAGACCCGCGATGCGCTGGACAGCTATACACTAAGTGTCGGCGCTCTGGATACACTAATATTGCCGCTAGCAAGGTTGATGATGTAGGTACTTCTACTTACGATGTAACTGTTGGTATAATGTCTAAGACTGGTAAGGATGCTCAGGATAACATCTTTATGAAAAAAGTGGTAGGTATGTACAGGCACTATCCATTTTTCTTTAAGCCTATACAAGATGGTACCACAAACCCACGTACAGAGCTAGCATTCCGTGAGCCATCTAAAAGGATAACAAAGAACAACAAGACTAGCTCCAAAGGCCAAGCCTTAAATAGCGTGATAAACTGGCGTAACACCACGTCAAATGCATATGATGGCGAGAAGCTTAAACTACTGTTTATTGACGAAGGCGGAAAGTTTGAGAGGCCTGAGGACATCCTTGAGGTATGGCGCATACAACGTACCTGTCTTATGGTTGGTCGTAGGTTTGTAGGTAAAGCTATTATAGGGTCTACAGTTAACCCGCTAGATAAAGGGGGGAGAAACTATCGTGACCTATGGGATATGTCTAACCCTACCGATAGGAATTCTAATGGAAGAACAAAGAGTATGCTGTACAGAATATTTGTACCGGCATATGAAGCGCTAGAAGGTTTCTTTGATGTGTATGGCAACCCTGTCGTTGAGAATCCTGATGAGCCAGTGATGGGTATTGATAAAGATCTAATAGAAATAGGTTCAAAAACTTACTTGAAGAATGAACGCAAGGGATTATCAGGTGATAGTAATGAGCTTAACGAAAGCATACGACAGTTCCCGTTTACCTCTGAAGAAGCCTTTAGAGACTCCACTAAGTCTAGCCTATTTAATATCGCTAAGATATACGAACAGATAGAGTATAATCAAGACTTGTATCCACAACCTGTGGTACGCGGTAACTTTGTTTGGGAGAATGGTAAGCAAGACACTCAGGTTACATTTAGACCTGACGCTAACGGCAGGTTCCGTGTGGCTTGGTTGCCACCCGTAGAGTTGCGTAATAAGGTGGAGCTGCAAAACGGAAAGAAATCTCCGGGTAATGACTGGCTAGGTGTAGGTGG